>ENA-OQNA01000084-OQNA01000084.1-human-gut-metagenome-genome-assembly--contig:-NODE-84-length-32503-cov-3.777675_pt1 | contig 32503 bp, 29 predicted proteins | sample MGYA00242625_ERZ504872 | MGnify/ENA primary metagenome ERZ504872 (study PRJEB26092, sample SAMD00036425) | human gut metagenome | host: Homo sapiens | study: EMG produced TPA metagenomics assembly of...
ATACCAGCGGCCTTTTGGTCGTTGCAAAAACGGACGCCGCCCACCAGGCACTGACCGAACAGATGAGCGTGCATTCTATCCATCGGGTGTACCACGCTGTGGTGTATGGCAACCTGAAAGAGGATACCGGCTTTGTGGAAGCCCCCATCGGCCGCGACCCTAAGGATCGCAAAAAGATGGCCGTGACCCAGCAGAACTCCAAATATGCCTACACCGGCTGGCAGGTGCTGGAACGGTTCGGCAACTTTACTTACATTGCATGCAAGCTTAAAACAGGCCGCACCCATCAAATTCGGGTGCATATGGCGTCCATTGGCCACCCGCTGGCTGGGGATGCCGTGTATGGACCAAAAAATTGTATCCGCAGCCTGAACGGTCAGTGCCTGCACGCCAAGGAGCTTGGCTTTGTGCACCCCGCACCGGGGAATGGATGCAGTTTGACAGCTCACTGCCTGACTGGTTTCAGGACTACTTAAGCCGTCTGAGAAAGGAAAGCCGCCATGGAGCGTTTGAGTGATTATCTGGTTTTTTGTGATATGGATAACACCCTGCTGACTGCAAAGGAGGGCATTCCCGCCTGCAACCGCAGCGTCATCCGGTTGTTTACCGCCATGGGTGGGCGCTTTACCGTCGCATCCGGCCGTCCGCCGGAGTCGATCCGCGCGGCGCTGGGCGATATCGAGCTTTCGCTGCCAGCAATCTCCTGCAATGGTTCGCTGCTGTATGATTTCCAGACCAACCGTGTGCTGCGTCGCTCCTGCCTGAATCAGGAACAGGCCGCTGCCGCCATTGCCGATATGCTGCAAAAATTCCCGAAGATTGGTGTAGAGGTCATGGCCGGTGCGGGGGAGATGTATGTTGTTCACGCCAGCAGCTATACCCACGCCCACCAGGTGGATGAACACATGGAAAGCGTGGCCTGCCCGCTGGAAAATGTGCCGGATGGCTGGCTGAAGGTGGTGTTTGCCGGGGATCCGGAAACGATCCGCAAAGCGGGACAGTACGCCAAAACGCGGTACTTTGGCCGGGATAATTACTTTTTGCCTACCAACCAGATCTACTTGGAAATAATGCCTTCCGGCATCAGCAAAGCAGCCGGAATGGAAGAGCTTTGCCATATCCTGAACGAGAACATCAAAAAAACCATCGTGATCGGTGACTATTATAATGATCTCGAAATCATGAAAAAAGCGGGCTATTCCGTGGCTGTGGCCAATGCGCCGTCCGAAGTAAAAGCAGCGGCCAACGAAGTGACCAACTGCGACTGCATCGGCGGCGCGGTGGGCGAGTTCCTTTACAAGCTGATCAGCAAGGTGGAGGGCGTATGAAACACAGGGAAAGTGAGCAGACACAGCTGAGAGTCAGCCGTTTACTGAACCGTGACAGTGTGATGCTGCATGCCGAGATGCCCAGTGTGCAGACGGCGCTGGAAACCTTGGTGGAACTTCAGGAGAGCAACGGCGTGATCACCAACGGTACCGCCTACTATAAAGCCGTGTGTGAGCGCGAACGCGCGGGCGGCACCACCGCCATTGGGGAAGGGCTTGCCATCCCGCATGCCTGCAATGCGGGCGTTGCCTCGCTTGGGCTGGCCGCACTGACCCTTACCCGCGGGCTGGACTGGGGCGCAGCGGACGGCAAGCTGGTGGATATGATCTTTATGGTTGCGGTTCCGCCGGACCGCCAGAGCGACCACCTGTTGATTTTGGCTCGCCTTGTCAACCTGCTCAGCGACCACCGCCTGACGGAAAAACTGCGTATGGCGGATACGCGAGAGGCGTTTATCCGCATCCTGAACCAGACCGAAGCGGCAATCTTTGCATAAATGAGACCAAAACGGCAAGGAACACAAAAGCAATCCAGCACCCGATTGCTGAAACAGAGAAAAATATCATTTTATAAGTCTTATTGATACTGCACACCCTGTGCGAATGCCCCAAAGGCAGAACGCAGGGTGTGCTTTTTTGTTAAAATTGTGCAAAATGTGGAAATTTAGTGCTCTAAAGCGCTGTGATTTGGCGGATTGTATCTTGCAGGGGAATACGATTGATGCTATACTTTAAATCACTAAATCGCTTTTCGGAGAGGACACCCACCCAAGGCTATGCAGCATAGTGGATGCCGGTGAGCGATGCATAGATTTGGGAGGAAGATACCATGAAAAAAGCACTTTCTATTTTGACAGTCGGCTGCCTGGCTGTTTCCCTTGCTGCCTGTGGCAGCACTGCAGCAAGCTCTGCTGCATCGGCCGCGGACAGCACCGCTTCTTCTGCCGCAGAATCCACCGCCGCTTCCGATACCGCCGCTGCTGCTGACGGCCAGACCTACAAGGTCGGCATCTGCCAGCTGGTGCAGCACGTTGCTTTGGACGCTGCAACCCAGGGGTTTAAGGATGCCCTGACCGAGCAGCTTGGCGATGCCGTTACCTTTGAGGAAAAGAACGCCCAGGGCGATTCCAACACCTGCAGCACCATCATCAATGGCTTTGTTTCTGATAATGTTGACCTGATCCTGGCCAACGCAACCCCCGCCCTGCAGGCTGCACAGGCCGGCACCAACACCATCCCGGTTCTGGGCACCTCTGTTACCGAGTACGGCGTGGCACTGGGTATTGATGACTTCGATGGCCTTGTCGGCACCAATATTTCCGGCACCAGCGACCTGGCTCCTCTGGATGAGCAGGCAGGAATCATCAAGGAACTGTTCCCCGATGCAAAGACCGTTGGTCTGCTGTATTGCAGCGCCGAACCAAACAGCCAGTATCAGGTTGATACCGTAAAGGCCAGCTTGGAAGAACTGGGCTACACCTGCGAGTATTACGCATTCTCTGACTCCAACGATCTGGCCACCGTCTGCCAGAGCGCTGCCGATGCCAGCGATGTGATCTATGTTCCCACTGATAACACCGTTGCCAACAACACTGAGATCGTCAATAACATCTGCCAGCCCGCCGGTGTGCCTGTCGTTGCAGGCGAGGAAGGCATCATGAGCGGCTGTGGCGTTGCTACCCTGTCCATCAGCTACTATGATCTGGGCGTTGCTACCGGTAAGATGGCCGCCAAGATCCTGACCGGCGAAAGCAAGGTTGAGGAGATGCCCATTGAGTACGCTCCGGAGTTCACTAAGGAATACAACCCGACCATTGCCGAAGCTCTGGGCATTACCATCCCAGATGATTATGTGGCATACGAGGGCTAAACAGCCAGAACGGCCTGCTTTTTGATTTGATGCAGGTAACTTTAATACAAAAATCGCGGTAAAAGGCTTTTCTTTCCCGCGATTTTTTGATATAATTAAAAAGACTATATATTTTTTGAGGAGTTGACGATCTCTTGAACATTGCAACATTGTTCAATGCCATGCCGGGCGCATTGGCGCAGGGCCTGATTTGGGCCATTATGGCGATTGGCGTTTACCTTACCTTCCGCATCCTGGATGTTGCCGACCTGACGGTAGACGGCACCTTGGGCCTTGGCGGTGCGGTCTGCATCATGTGTATGACTTCCGGCATGAACGTCTGGCTGTCCCTGCTGCTGGCGTTTGGCGCTGGATTGCTGGCTGGCCTGGTGACCGGCCTGTTCCACACGTTTATGGGCATTCCGGCCATCCTTGCCGGTATCTTGACCCAGTTGTCCCTATATTCGGTCAACCTGAAAATCATGGGAAAAGCCAATCAGGCTATCAACGTGGACAAATATGACCTGCTGGTATCCCTGCGTTATATCAAAGGCGTTCCGTTTTAACCGCAATACCCATCCTGATCGTGGCCGTTCTTATGGTGGTTGTTATCTCTATTTTGTACTGGTTCTTCGGCACCGAGCTTGGCTGCTCCATCCGCGCTACCGGCTGCAACGCCAACATGGCGCGGGCGCAGGGCATCAACACTAATTTCAACATTGTGCTGGGCCTGATGCTCTCCAATGGTCTGGTGGCATTCTCCGGTGCGCTGCTCAGCCAGTACCAGGGCTTTGCTGATGTCCAGATGGGCCGCGGTGCTATCGTGATCGGCCTGGCTGCCGTTGTTATCGGTGAAGCCGTGTTCAGCAAGATTTTTCGCAACTTTGCGCTCAAGCTGCTCAGCGTTGGCATCGGCAGCGTCATCTACTACATTGTTATGCAGATCTGCATCTGGTTCAAGATCGATACCGACCTGCTCAAAATGCTCAGCGCCATCGTGGTCGCCATCTTCCTTGCGGTTCCATACTGGAAAGCAAAATACTTCACCCGCGTTGCGGTAAAGAAAGGCGGCAGCAGCAATGCTTGAGATCAAAAACGTTTACAAGACTTTTAACCCCGGTACGGTCAACCAGAAGGTTGCCCTGAATGATTTGAACCTGACACTGGAGGACGGCGATTTCGTCACCGTAATCGGCGGCAACGGTGCGGGCAAGTCCACCATGCTGAATGCTGTTGCCGGTGTGTGGCCGGTGGATATGGGCAAGATCATTATTGATGGTAAGGATATCACCCGCCTGCCGGAGCACAAGCGCGCCGCTTACATTGGCCGTGTGTTCCAGGACCCCATGATGGGCACCGCCGCCACGATGCAGATTGATGAAAACCTGGCCCTGGCCGCCCGCCGCGGTGCGGGCCGCACCCTGCGCGTTGGTATTACCAAAAAGGAAAATGCCGAGTACCACGAGCTGCTTAAAACCCTGGGCCTGGGCCTGGAGGACCGCATGACCAGCAAGGTCGGTCTGCTTTCCGGCGGCCAGCGCCAGGCAGTCACCCTGCTGATGGCGACCCTGAAAAAGCCCAAGCTGCTGCTGCTGGACGAGCACACCGCAGCCCTGGACCCCAAGACCGCCGCCAAGGTGCTGGAAATTTCCAACAAGATCGTGCAGGAAAACCACCTGACCACCCTGATGATCACCCATAATATGCGCGATGCCATCCGCTATGGCAACCGCCTGATCATGATGAACGAAGGCCATGTGATTTATGATGTGCGCGGCGAAGAAAAGACAAAGTTGGAAGTATCGGATCTGCTGCAGCGCTTTGAGCAGGCTGGCGGCGAAGCCAATGACCGCATGATCCTTTCCTGATAAGATTGCGTACAGGATCGGATTTGGATAAGTTTTATACCATTTAACTGCCGCTGTGGGCCGGATTTTACCGGTTTGCAGCGGCTTTTTTGTCTTTTGGAGCAGGAAAGAAGGGGCAAATTATCAAATTTCCGTGAAGTCATTTTCAAACCTTGACAGTTATGATATAATACAACTGTATATTATGACGGAATTGACAGACGGCAGAGTATCGGATCGTCTGTTTTCGGTTCCGTATACACCAAAAGAGAACATAAAGAACCCGGGAGAGTTCATTGTTTTCTCTGCATGGTATGCGGCCAAGGCTCTTGAAATGGATGTAAAGTGAGTGTGCTTTACACCGGGGGAGTAGCCATAAACAACGCGGCCGCAAGCGCCATGGGAAGTTATCAGGACTGTATAAAGGGAGCACCGCCTTTCCGCAGGAGGTATTTTGGATGCAGCGTTACGACGCCGTTTTATTTGATGTTGATGGAACATTGATCCATTCCCGGCCGGGCATTTTTAACTGCTTTGCCTATGCGTTCCGCAAAATGGGCCTTGACCCGGATGCGATAGATTGTTCCCGCTACCTTGGCCCTCCGCTGCGCTGGAGCTTTGCCCAGCACTTTGCAACGGATGCTGAGGTGGAGCAGGCCGTGGAGTATTACCGCGTGCATTACGAGGAAGTTGGCAGCCACCAGTGCAGCCTGTTCCCCGGGGTGCGTCAGATGATGAATACCCTGAAAGATGCCGGGCTGTACATGGCAACGGCAACCTGCAAACCGGTCGAAGTTGTAACACCCATCCTGAAAGAGCAGGGGCTGTTTGACTATTTTGACCGCATTGGCGGGGCCAGCATGGACGAAAGTGTGGACAACAAGACGGATGTGATCCGCCTTGTGCTGCAGGACCCACGCCTGGCGGGCAAGCGCATCCTGATGGTGGGGGACCGCCAGGATGATATGCAGGGCGCAGTCAACAACCAGCTGCCCGCTGCTGCCGTGCTGTACGGCTATGGTAGCAGGGAAGAAATGGAACCCTGGAATCCGGTGCTGCTGGCGCAAAATTGTGAAGAACTGACCCAGTATATTCTGGGCTGAACCCCGCGCGGTGCAAAGCGCTGCCGGGCACAGCCCGCCGCCGGAACCAACCCGGCCCGCGGGCGCATCCTACATAAGGAACCAAAGGGAGAAACGAACATTATGAGCCGCAAAACATCCGGCAGCCGGGCATCCTTCAGCCCAACCCAGCGCAAGGCATGTGCTGTTCTGGCAGTATGTGTGCTGGCTGTCATCCTTACATTTATTGCATCCTGGGTTTTGCCGGGCAAGCTGTCGCTGGGCGGCAGCGGCCGCTATGACCCGCAGGCCTATCCGCTGGATACTTCGCTGGGGTCCGTGCTGGCCAAAACCTCTGATGCAGGCACCGATTATGTCTCCTCCACGCTGTTTGTGGGGGATCAGTTTGCCAAGTCCCTGTATGACGATAAAGTCATCACGCTGGATCAGTTTGCAGGCAAGGACGGCCTGACCGTCAGCTCATTGCTGAACGATGCCTGCGTTTACTTTGCGGGGGATTCCAGCGCCTATACCGTCCCGCAGGCGGTATCCAAAATGAAACCCCGCCGCGTGGTCATGCTGCTGGGCAGCAACGATCTGGACGGCAGCCTTTCCTATGATAATTTTGCCCGTAACTATAAGCAGGCTGTCATCGCAATTACCGGTGCGTACCAGTACTGCGATGTCATTGTCTGTGCCATTCCGCCTGTGGCAAAAAATGCATCTGATGCCGCCAAAACGCAGCTGATGATCGACCAGTTCAATCAGGAATTGGCCAAGATGTGCAATGATGAAGGCTATAAATACCTGAACATGGCCGAAGCACTGAAAGACAGCAACAGCGGCTATGCCGAAGCAGCCTATTTGAACAACAAACAGAATGGCTTCAGCACATCCGGCGCTAATGTGGTGCTGAACTACCTGCGCAATCATGCTTACGATACTGCGGATACCCGCCCCAACACGGATGATATTCCGCAGCGTACTGAGCAGGCTGGCGGCAGCGCAGCCGCCACGGAGCCCACGCCTTCGGCGACCCCTACAACGTTCAAATTGCAATACTTGGTGGAAGAAGGCAAGGGCACCCTGCAGGGCAATGACCAGAGCGGCGTAACTTCCATCGAAATGGACGCAGCCGAAAAGCAGACTGTGACCATTACCGCTGTGGCGGCGGACGGCTATACGTTCTATAAGTGGAGCGATGGCCTGACCACCGCTACCCGTGTGGACAGCGCGACCAAGGATATTTCCGTGACGGCAATGTTCAACGATGCCCGTGTGCAGATCAACCTGGATCAGGGCGAAAGCACCATCAAGCAGGGTGAATCCCTGACCATCAACGCCAGTGTCACCTTGGGCGGTAAGAGCTATGATAACAGCGGTGTGCAGTGGTCGGTCAACGATGACCTGATGCAGAATGGCGCCAGTTATACCTTTACGCCGAATGCCACCGGAGATTACCGCATCAAGGCCGGGCTGGAAGTCAACGGTACCTATACTTCGCAGGAACTGATGGTGCATGTGCAGGCACCGGCTACCACCGTCAGCATCACCGGTGTCAGCTCCATGCCGGCAGGCAGTACCACAACGCTGCAGGCCAACGTAAGCAATCCTTCGGGGGATACCACCTGGACCTGCGCCCAGAAGCCGCAGTGGAGTGCAACCGGCAATAACGTGCAGTTCAGCGCGGATACCGTTGGCAGCTATACCGTGCGTGCTGCCAACAATGGTCAGTATGCAGAGCTTGTCATCAACGTAACGGAACCCCTTTCGGACCCCACGGTAACCCCGGAACCAAGTGATTCGGGCGATCAGTTCCCGTTCTTCCCCTTTGGCGACGGAGACTGATTGCAGTCACACAGCGCTTGCCCCCGGCATAGCATAAGCCGGGAGGTGATCACATGTTTGTCTTTGACTGCGAGGCTGGCTATCAGCCGGATAACGGCCAGAACGATGTGACCGACGGCAGTGTGGAAAACTATGATTTTGACTGGGGCCAGCCCCTTGACACAGAACCCCTTGACGATGCGCTGACGGACGATGAACGGACGGAAGCACAGCACACGGAGTAATTGTTTTGGCGGCAGGGCAGCACCCCGGCAGATATCCGGCAAGAATAGACCGGAAAAAAGGAATAAATCTATGGCAAATTATACTTGTCTTTTACTGGATGTGGATAACACCCTGCTGGATTTTAACGCAGCGGAGCGTGCTGCGGTCGGCATTACGTTAGAGCATTACGGCATGCCCAACGGCCCCGAAGCATTGGAAACCTACCACCAGATCAACCGCCAGCTGTGGGACAGCCTTGCCAAAGGCGAGCTGAACCGCAGCAAGCTGTTTGCGGTGCGGTTTGGCCGCGTGATGCAGGCTCTTGGCACACCGGAAGCCGGCAACGCCCGCGAGATGAACGACTTTTATGAGAACGAGCTGGCCAACCATGCGGATCTGATGCCCGGCGCGCTGACCGCTCTGGAAGAACTGGGCGAAGTTGCTACCCTGGCAATCGTTTCCAACGGTGCTACCCAGGTACAGGAATCCCGCATTGCGGCATCCGGCATTGGCCGCTTTATGGATGGTGTGTATATCTCGGAAAAAGTGGGTGCGGCAAAGCCTTCGCCCAAGCTGCTGGACTATGCCATCCGGGACCTGGGGTTGACCAACCGCAGCCGTGTGCTGATGGTGGGGGACGACCTGCTGGCCGATATCAAGGGCGGTATCAACGCGGGGATCGATACCTGCTGGGTCAACTTTGCCAACGAGGAAAATAAAACCGGCATCCAGCCCAAATATACGGTGCACAGCTATGAAGAACTGTACCGCGTTGTAATGGAGCCGGAAGAATTGGAAAATGTCGGCGTGCGCAACCGTCGGCATATGAACGAGGGCTGAAACAGACCAATGGAATGTGCCGCTGCCGGGGTAAAGAACTGAGCAGCGGCACATTTTCGGGTTTGATGCGCCCTTTGGTGGAAGAGTAAAACAAACTGGCTGCTGCTTTAATGTGAATCTGAAAACAAAGAGCATGACGGATATTTCGCAAATACAAGCAGGATTTAAGGCTTTTTAATGCAAAATCCTGCTGTGTTTGTAGAAATAGACGATATTTTCGACTTTTCTGATACACCCTAGTGGCCAGGGATACGATAAGGTGTGAAATTATGCTGATCGAACTGCAGGACCTTGGCAAAAGCTTTGGCGAGCACGAGGTCTTAAAACATGTAACAGCCAGTGTGGAACGCGGCGACCGCATTGGTATTATTGGTGCAAACGGCACCGGCAAAACCACGCTCCTGCGTGTGCTGTGCGGCGAAAGCCTGCCCGATGCCGGTGACGCTGCCTTTGCGGCGGGGGCAACCTGCGGCTACCTGGAACAGACGGGTCATCTTGACCCGGAGAAAGACGTTTACGAAACCATGCGCCTTGCGTTCCAGCCTGCGCTTGACGCCATGGCGGAGCTGGAGACCCTACAAAAGCAGCTGGCAGCTGACCACCACAACACGGCTATTACGGATAAGATCACAGCCTGCAACGCAGTGATCGATGCCATGGATGCCTATAATATGGATACTCAGATCAAAAAGGTGCTCAACGGCATGGGCTTCCCGGCAGATACCTGGAAGAAAAAGGCCGGGGTGCTTTCCGGCGGCGAGCAGACCCGCCTGCGCTTGGCCCGCTTGCTGTTGGAACGCCCGGACATTTTGATTCTGGACGAACCCACCAACCACCTGGATCTGGAAACGATGGACTGGCTGGAAACCTATCTGAAAGCCTACCGCGGCGCAGTGCTGGTGGTCAGCCATGACCGCTACTTCCTGGATTCTGTCTGTACCCGTATCTGGGAGCTGCGCGGCAAAACCATCACCACCTACCGCGGCAACTACTCCGCCTACCTGCCCCAGCGCGAAGCAGCGGACGAGCGCCTGCAAAAACAGCATGATGCCGATGTGGAAAAGGCGGCCAAGCTGCAGGATTATATTGACCGCAACCTGGTGCGCGCTTCCACCACCAAAATGGCCCAGAGCCGCCGCAAACAGCTGGAAAAGCTGGAAATTACCGAAGCACCCCAGGCGGAAGCCCACCAGCTGAATTTCCGCTTTGAGTATGATATTGAGCCGTATGATGAGTTGGTCATCATGAAAGGCTTAACTATCCGCATTGGGGAACGCACCCTGTTGGAAGCACTGGATTATGTCGTCCACCGTGGGGACAAGCTGATTATTGCGGGCCCCAACGGCACCGGTAAATCCACCCTGCTGCAGGTATTGGACGGTAAGCGCCGCCCCTCCGGCGGTATGGTGCGGCTGGGCACCGGTGCCAAGCCCGGTATCTTTGTGCAGCAGCAGACCCGCCGCGCAGGCCGCGTGATCGATGCCATCTGGAACCAGTACCCCCGCTTTACCGAGCTGGAAGTGCGCAGCCACCTGGCCAGGTTCGGCTACCGCGGCGAGGAAGTGTTCAAGGACTGCGCCGCCCTTTCCGGCGGTGAGATGGCCCGCCTGCGCTTTGCGGAGCTGGCCCTGGAACGCCCGAACCTGATGTTTTTGGACGAACCCACCAACCACCTGGATATCTTCATGCGCGAAACGCTGACTGATGCGCTGTCTGCCTACACGGGCACCCTGCTGCTGGTCACCCATGACCGCTACCTGATGCAGACCCTCGGCTGCCCGATCCTGTACCTGGAAGATGGCAAGGCGACTTTCTACCAGAACTTCCAGAAGTTGCATGACCGCGATACTTCCAAACAGCCGGAACCCGCCAAGCAGGAGGATAAGCCCCAGAAGGCAGGCTATGGCAAGGAGCAGCGCCGCCGCCGTGCCGAGGTGCGCACCCGCCTGAAAGCGCTGGAAACCGAGATCGAAGAGCTTGGCGCCCATATTGTTGAGCTGGAAAACGAGATCAACGACCCGGAGGTTCTGCGCGACCACCTGCTTTTGCGGGACAAGTGCGATGAACTGGATGATTCCCGCTTCCACCAGCAGGAACTGTATGACGAGTGGGAAAAGCTGGCAGAGGAACAGGACCGCATGGATGCAGAAAGTGATTCCTGAAAAACGCGTTGAGCGCTGCATCTGGCACACCGGCCCGGAGGCCCTTTTTGCGGCAGATTCGGCTGCAAAAAATGAGAAACATTAAAAACAGTAATGAAACTGTAACTTGCTTTCCTGATAAAAAGCGGTATACTATTTTTGATATTGGGCTTGTGCGGCTGGGCAGGTGCGCTGCATCATCCACCGCCAGCTATTTTGCATGTGTGCCGGTGCTTTGCCGGCTGGAGTAAAACACGCTGCGCTTTTTTGCTAACCATGCGCAGCAGTAAGAAACAGGCAGGGAATACACTTTGCAGACAACGATCATCATAGCAACACATAAACCGTACTGGATACCGGAAGACCCCATGTACCTGCCGGTACAGATGGGGCATGCCATCCACCCCGGCATTGGCTACATCGGGGACGATACCGGTGAAAATATTTCAGAGCGCAACGGCAATTTCTGCGAGCTGACGGGCCTGTACTGGGCGGCCAAAAACCTGGATTCCGATTATATCGGCATCGTGCATTACCGCCGTTACTTTGCCAGCCGCCTGCACCGTTTTGAGCGCAAAAAGCGTCGGGTCATCGGCCACGAGGAACTCAACGCTATTTTGGCCACCACCAATGTTGTGCTGCCTAAAGAGCGCCACTATTTTATTGAAACCAATTATACCCAGTATATCCACGCCCACCATGAACAGGACCTGCGGGTGACCCGCGCCATCATCGAGCGCAAATGCCCGGAGTATCTGCCGGCGTATGACACCTACATGTCCAAAACGCACGGCCATCACTTCAATATGTTCGTGATGAAAAAGGAACTGCTGCAGCACTACTGCACCTGGCTGTTCGATATTTTGTTTGAGCTGGAAAAAGAGCTGGATATCAGCAGCTATTCCACCAATGATAAGCGGGTGTTCGGCTTTGTGAGCGAGCGCCTGCTGGATGCCTGGCTGATCACCAACAACATCGCCTATGAAGAGCTTGACGTTGTATATATGGAAAGCCAGCATTGGCTGCGCAAGGGGATGGCCTTTTTGAACCGCAAGTTCTTCCCCCACAAGGAGGCTCACAAATGAAACGCACGGCAGCGGTTATTGTAACGTATAACCGCAAGGCAATGCTGCAGCGCTGCCTGCGGGCTTTGTGTACCCAAACGGCCGGTGTGCCGGAACTGTGGGTGATCGATAATGCCAGCACGGACGGCACGGCCGAACTGGTGGCGCAGCTGAACCTGCCAACCATGCACTATTATAATACCGGCAAAAACCTGGGTGGTGCGGGCGGCTTTGCCTGCGGCATCCAGCAGGCAGCGTGTTCCGGGGCAGAGTATCTGTGGATTATGGATGATGACTGCCTGCCGGAACCGGATGCCCTGCAGCAGCTGCTGCTGGCGGATGCCGAACTGGACGGGCAGTACGGCTGGCTTTCCTCCCGCGCACTGGCGCCGGACGGTAAAGATCAGCCCATGAACCTGCAGCGCAGCACGCCGTACAAAGATTTGGCAAGCTTTGCTGGGCCGCGGCAGCCCGCGGTTATGGCCAGCTTTGTTTCGCTGTTTTTGCGCAGCAGCACAGTGCAGCGCTTTGGCCTGCCCATTGCAGAATTTTTTATCTGGTCGGACGATTGGGAGTATACCCGCCGTATCTCCCACAGCATGCCGTGCTATGTAATTCCCGCCAGCCGGGTGGTGCATGCAATGCAGAACGCCACGGTTGTCAACATTGCCACCGATACCCCGGACCGCTGGCCCCGCTACCGCTACTTTTACCGCAATGATGTGGTGCTTTACCGGCGGGAGGGGCTGCGTGGCTGGCTGTGGCTGATTGCCAAAGATGTTTGGCACAGCGTTCAGGTGCTGCGCCACGGCCCGCAAAAATGTAAGCGGCTGGGCATTATCTGGCGCGGTTTTTTTGCTGGAGTCAACTTTCACCCAACCGTACAAGGCTTACCCACACAGGAGCAATGAACAATACACCACACACAAACTGCCTGACCCTGCGCCTGCTGCATGCGGCAAAGGGGTACAAAGCGGTTGCTTTTGATATTTTCGATACCTTGCTCAAGCGGGATTGCGCCCGCCCGGCGGATCTGTTCGCCCTGATGGAAGTTACCCATCAGGCGGCTCTCGGCTTTGCCGAGGCGCGCGTTGCCGCAGAGGCAGAAACCCGCCAGACCCTTGGCCGTGAGGTGACGCTGGCCGAAATTTATGCACATCCTGCCTTGCGGGGTACTGACCCCGCTGCAGAGTGCGCAGCGGAACTGGCTATGATTGCCCCAACCGACCGGTAGCCCAAGCCGCTGCGGCCTGCCATGCCCGCGGGCAAAAGGTATATGCGGTTTCGGATATGTATCTGCCTAAAGAGCAGATCGAAGCCATGCTGCAAAAATGCGGGCTGGATTTTCTGGATGGAGTGTTCGTTTCCTGCGAGTACAGGGTGCAAAAGCGCAGCGGTAAGCTGTTCAAGCTTTTTTTGCAGCAAACTGCCTTGCGCCCGGCGGAAGTCTTGCTTGTGGGGGATAGCCCCCGCGCGGATTTTGTCGGGGCAGCGCTGGCGGGTATCCGCTGCTTTTTGCTGCCGCAGCCAACCCCGCTACCATACACCAAAACCCCGGCGGATGCCGTAGGCGGTGTCGCAATTGCTACCTTGCAAAACTGCTGCCAGAATCTAAATCCCAGTGCTGCGCTGGGGGCAGAGCTGCTTGGCCCGCTGGCGGTTGGCTTTGCCACCTGGCTGCATGGGCAGCGCGCGGCTATACCGGGGGCAAAGCTTGTATTCCTGGCGCGGGATATGTACCTGGTGCGCCAGGTGTACCAGCTGCTGTACCCAGAAGAAGAAACCTTTTACCTGAAAGCATCCCGCCAAAGCCTTTTGCCAGCCCTGCTGCAATGCCCAATGAATGAGCAGGCGTTGGCACTTTTGGCGGATACCCTGCCGCGCCAGCAGCTGACCCAGCGGCAGATCGCAGCCTATCTTGGCTTTGCTGCCCCGAAGGGGCACGCCACCGAAACCTATGACCTGCGCACCCGCCCCTTGCCGTGCCGCACCAAAGAGATGCTGCTGGCCCTTGCGGCCCGCAGCAAGCTGCCGGAAGGGGAACCGCTGCGCAGGCGGGCAGAGCAGGCAAGAGCGTATCTGGAACAGGCAGGCCTGACGAATGGCCCGGTGCTGCTGGTGGATATCGGCAGCGGCGGAACCACCCAGCGTGTGCTGGAAGAACTGTTGCACACCCAGCTGTACGGCTGTTACCTTGCCTGCGATGCGCGCCTGCACCAGAACCTGCCGCCGGAGCGCGCCAAAACATTTTTGTTTGACGGCTGCCCGGCCCCCTGTGGTACTGGGTGGGCCAGCCCATGCTGGAAGTTCTGCTCTCCGAGCCATGCGGCTCCACGGTGGGATACCACGCACAGGCCGGGCAGATGGTGCCGGAAATCGGGCAGGCGGGTGCAGATAACAGGGCAATCACCGCGCCGCTCTGGCAGGGCATGAGGGCTTTTGTTCAGCGCTGGCAGGCTGGCCCGCTGCGGGAAGTGCAAATTCCGCCGCAAACCTGCATCGCAGCGTTTTTGCAGATGGTGCAGGCCCCCCGCATGCAGGAGGTGCGCACCCTGGGTGAGATCACCGTGGAGGACGGCGGCAGCTGGAAGCTGGCTGCCCCAGCCAGCTGGGGCGCCTATCTGCACGCCCCGGCACAGCTGAAACGGGACCTTGCCCAGGCGCGCTGGAAACCTGCGTTTTTGCAGCGCCTGTTTGGCGTGCCGCTGCCATACGGCAAGGTGTACGCTGCACTGAAACATAAAAAGTAAACATTAAAATGGATATAGAATATAAACCAAAAGGCAGGTGAACCGTATGGAGCAGGCCCCATTGATCAGTATTATCATGCCTGTCTATAATGCCGGGGTGCTGCTGCATACCGCGGTGGAAAGCGTGCTGCGCCAGAGCTTTGCGGATTTTGAGCTGCTGCTGGTGGACGATGGCTCCACCGATGGCAGTGCTGCGCTGGCCCATGAACTGGCCAAAAAAGATGGCCGCATCCGGGTGCTGGAACAGCCCAATGCGGGCATCTGCGCTGCACGCAACCTTGGCTTGCAGCATTGCCGCGGCCAGTGGTTCACCTTTTGTGATGATGATGATACCATGCTGCCCCATGCATTGGAAACCCTGCTGGTCCTTGCCAAATCAACCGGGGCGGATGTGGTGCGCGGTGGCTACCGCCTGCTGCGGGCCAATGCTGCAGGAACGGCTGTGGAGCTGCCCCACCCGCCGGGGCAGGCAATAATCATTCACAAGCCGGCGGGGCAGGGCTACCTGCAATTTTTGCAGCAAAGCGGGCCGCAGTTTGTCTGGAACGCTATGTACTGTACAAATCGGCTGGGCCATCTGCGCTTTGATGAAACTTGCCGCAAAGGGCTGGAAGATTTTGCCTTCAACGCGGCAGTGTTCCAGCAGGCAGATTCAGCCGCATATACGCCGCAGATCGTATATGAACACCTGGAGCGGCAGGGCAGTACCTCCGCCTGTGGGAACCCGGCAGCAGTGCAGGTACGGCTGCAATACCTGCCCCGGTGGGTGCAGGCGGAATATACCGCAGCCCGCGCCTGGTGCCCCCCGCAGCAGCTGCCAAAGGTGTGGAGCGCCCGCCAGGCAGAGTTTGTCACCTTTGTCATGCATCAGCTGCGGGATGGCCGCTTGCCGCCCAAAGCCAAAGCGGCTGCCTGGCGCAGCCTGCAGCAGGCGCTGACAGCCTGCCCCCACAGCAGGCTTGACTTTTGGTATGCACTGCGGCACAACAAAAAACAGGGTGCCGCACTGTTTTTGTTCCGTACCCACCTGCAGGGGCTGTATGCCTGCCTGCCAAACCGGGAGGAGAAACTGCTACAATGAAAACCATCCTTGTTACCGGCGCAGCCGGTTATATCGGCCGCCATGTTGTAAAAAAAGCACTGGATATGGGCTACCGCGTCATTGCATCGGACTTTGCCTTTAAGGGCGTGGACGAGCGCGCAGAATTCTGCGATGTGCCTATTTTCAGCGGGGACAAAAATATTTATGCGGCGTTGGGCAAGCCTGATGTCTGCATCCATATGGCCTGGCGAGATGGGTTCCGCCACAATGCGCCCAGCCACATGAAGGATCTTTCCTCCCATGTTACCTTCCTGAACATATGGCAGCAGGCGGCCTTTCGGATTTGACCGTGATGGGCACCATGCACGAAGTCGGCTATTGGGAGGCGCTATTGAGGATGATACCCCCTGCAACCCCCTGAGCCAATACGGCATTGCCAAAAATGCTCTGCGCCAGAGCATGATGCTTTCTTTGCAGGGCAGCAGCTGCAACCTGCACTGGCTGCGCGCCTATTATATTACGGGCGATGAAGCCCATGGCAGTTCCATCTTTGCCAAAATCGCACAGGCAGAGCTGGACGGCAAAACAACTTTCCCGTTTACCAGCGGGCAGAATAAGTACGATTTTATTGATCTGGATGAACTGGCAACCATGATTGTGGCGGCCAGTGTGCAGAACAAGGTCAACGGCATCATCAACGTCTGCACCGGCCAGCCGCGGACCCTGGCTGACCGTGTAGAGCAGTTCCTGCGGGATAAAAACTATAAGATCAAACTGGATTACGGCGTTTTCCCGGACCGCCCGTATGACAGCCCCGGCGTTTGGGGCGACCCCACCAAGATTAACGCAATATTAAAAGATGCAGATTTGGCATAACGATAACCGGAAAGGGTGACAGAATGAAACGACTGGGTATTTTTTTCTTTTACGAAAAAAACGGTGATGTGGATGATTTTATCACCTATTACCTGCGCGATCTTGCCCGTAACCTGACCGAGCTGATCGTTGTGTGCAACGGCAAGCTGAGCAAGCAGGGCCGCGCGGCATTTGAAGAATTTACCGATCAAATTATTGTGCGCGAAAACAAGGGCCTGGATGTGTGGGCCTATAAAACCGCGCTGGATCATTACGGCTGGCAGCGTTTGAGCGAATTTGACGAAGTGGTCATGACGAACTCTACCCTGATGGGCCCTGTGCGCCCCTTGAAAGAAATGTTTGATGCCATGGCCGAGCGCACCAACCTTGATTTTTGGGGCCTGACGATCCACCATGGGGCGGAGGGCAACCCCTTTAAGGGCAAACATCTTTATAATTACCTGCCGGTGCACATTCAGTCCCACTTTATTGTCTACGCAAAAAGTTCATCCAGAGCAAAGAGCTGCAAAATTACTGGGATACCATGCCCATGATCGAAAGTTATAACGACTCTGTGCAGCGGTACGAATCGGTGTTTACCAAACAGTTTGCCGATAAAGGCTACCAGTGGGATGTCTATGTCAACACGGACGATCTGAAAGAGTTTACGGATTATCCGCTGCTTGTCTGCCCCACGCGGTTGCTGCGGGATAAAAAGTGCCCGCTGTTCAAGCGCCGCAGCTTTATGCATGATTTTGAGGCATACCTGAATGATACCGCCGGGGAGCCGGTGCGGGAGCTGTACGCCTACCTGCGGGACCATACGGATTACCCGCTGGAGCTGATCTGGAAAAACATGATCCGCACCATGCACCCTTATGATTTTACCCGCAACCTGGGTCTGACCCGCCTGATTCCGGAAAGGGTACAGGATGAGGCCTGCGCCGCTGCCGTGCGCAAAAACCGCCGCATTGCGCTGTGCATGCACCTGTATTTTATGGATATGCTGCCCCAAAGCTGCGCCTTTGCCGCCAACATGCCGCCGGAGACCGACGTTTTTATTTCCACCAACACGCCGGAGAAAAAGCAGCAGATCGAAGAAGCGTTCCGCACCCTGCTGTTGCATGCCGTTACCGTAAAGGTGGTCGAAAACCGCGGCCGCGATGTGGCAGCGTTCCTGTGTGACCTTGCCCCGCAGATCCGGGAGTATGATTACGCCTGCTTTATGCACGATAAAAAGGCCATCCAGACCAAACCCGGAAGCGTTGGCGCCAGCTTTGGCTATGTCTGTAACGAGAATATCTGCAAAAACGCAGACTATGTGCTGAATGTGCTGACAGAATTTGAAAAAGACCCTTATCTGGGCCTGCTCTGCCCGCCATTCCCCACGCATGGCGTGTATTTCATGAACATGTGCTCCAACGGCTGGGGCCCCAACTTTGATAATACCAAGGCCCTGATGAAAAAGCTGGGCATTGACCGCCCTATTTCCGGCGAAAAAATGCCCATTGCCCCCTTTGGCAGCGTATTCTGGTTCCGCGTAAAAGCATTGGCTCCGCTGTTTGACCACGGCTGGAAGCACGAGGATTTCCCGCCGGAGCCGCTGCCGCAGGATGGTACCATCAGCCATGCCATTGAGCGTATCTATCCCTTTGTGGCGCAGGGGGCAGGGTATTACCCCGCCCAGGCCATGAGCGCTGATTATGCCGTTGCCCGCTGCGATTCCATGCAGGCATACGCGAGTGGTCTGATCCGCCCGCTTGCCCGCGTGTTTGACTGCACCACCTTTGGCAGTGCCGCTGCCAGCGCCGGTGCTTTTGCCGCGCGCAAGCACTGGTTCGGTTTTGGAAACTATGGCCCGTATGAGAATTCCAAGCGCCGCCGCGCCCGCAACTGGCTGCGTAAGCGGATGCCGAAATCCGCTTACGAAAACATGATGCGCGTTAAGCGCACGGTGTTGGGCCCCCATGACGTGAACTATGAGGATTAAGCCAACCGCTATGAAAAAACGGCTGATTATCTATTTCAATTATCACCCCAACGGGCAGGCTGATGCAGCCTGCCGCTTTGCTGTACAGCAAATGGCCGCAGTGGGGCAGGTGTTCTTTGTCAATAACGGCCCCTTGCAGCCGGAATCCCGCCAGTGGGCGCAAGGCTGCTGCCACACTGTGCTGGAGCGTGAAAACACAGGCTTTGATGTGGGAGCCTACCGGGACGCTGTTTTGCAGACCGGCCTGGATATGCTGCTGCAATACGATGAAGTGGTGCTGATGAACTATACCCTTGCCGGGCCAGTTGGGGATGTAGCTGCCATGTTTGCTGCGATGGATGGGCGCCCGGAGCTGGATTTCTGGGGCCTGACCCGCCACTATGCTATGCGCAGCCACCGCTTTGGCGGGGCAAAAGCCATGGTGCCGGAGCATATTCAATCCCACTTTGTTGTGGTGCGTTCCCGCATGATGGCAGACTTTTTTGCTTACTGGCAGGCGGCCGCCCTGCCCGCAAGCTATGAAGATTCCGTCCGCCTGCACGAAACGCAGTTTACCGCCCATTTTGCCGCCCTTGGTTACCGGTGGGATACCTTTGTGGATACAAAAGACCTGGCAAGCCTTTTCGTCAACCCCATTATGGCCTGCCCCAAGCTGCTGCTGGCGGACCGCGGGTGCCCGTTTTTCAAGCGCCGCAGCTTTTTTACCCCCTATGCGGATGAATTGCGCCGCACAGACGGCCAGGCCGCCGCAGAACTGTATGACTATCTGAAATCCGAGACGGATTACCCGGTGGATGACCTGCTGCGCGCACTTCTGCCGGTGCAGCCGCTGGCTGCCATGGCGCAAAACCTGCACTGGCATTATATCCTGCCGCAAACGGCGGGGGAGTGTGCGCCCGTTTTGCTGGATGCCAACACTTTGGCAAAAGGCTGCGCCCTGCAGCCGGATGCCGTCTACTGCCTGCCGCTGCCGCGTGCTGCCGGGGTGGAGGGCTATTATTATGCCCGGTCTATGCCAACCAGCTTGCAGCTGGCCCAGGCGGCAGAACTGTTTGATGCCCACCCGCTGGTAGGTGTGCTTGGCCCGGCTCTGCCGCTGTATGCGGGCTGCGCCGCCGAAAAAGCCCGGCGCTGGCAGCAGCAGAAACCTGCCGTACAGGCAAAACTGTCTGCACTGGATTGCCCGCTCCCTCTGGATGAAACCCCGCCGCCGCTGCCCAATGGCGGCTGTCTGTTGGTGCGGGGGGCGGCATTCCCGCAGGGGCTGCCGCCGCTGCAAACGGAGTCGGATTTCTGGCTGGTGCCGCTGCTGGCCCAGTATAACGGCTATGCCAGCGCTACATTTGAAACTGCCGCCCAGTGTGCGGCCCGCGCCGATGTGCTGGATGCCGCCCTTGCTGCCCAGCGCGGCGTTGGCCCAGTATTCCGCCTGATGGGCCGCACCGTCAAAAATGCCCTGCGCAAACGAAAGGAGAGTGCCCGGTGAAAAAACAGCGACTGTTTTATCTGGACCTCATCCGCGCTGTGGCGCTGGTGTGCATTCTGGTCATTCATTTCAATGCTGCCGTTACCGGGTATTTTACACTGCCGTCCAAACTGTTCGGCAGTGTGCTGCCCTTTAACATCTATTTGGGGGACTTTGGCTCCTCGCTGTTCTTTATGGTTTCCGGCGCGGCGCTGCAGTATACCAGCCCCGGCCAGGGAAGAGAGCCGCTCAATCTGGCGCGCTTTTACCAAAAAGCGCGCCAAGGCGGTGTACCCCATGTTCTGGCTGGCGTGGTGTATATTTTTTCCCATCCGTTTTGTCACAAAGCCGGGATATTATGCCGCGGCCAAAACACCCAGCCTGCTGCTGACGGTCCTGGGGCTGGATAATTTTGCTCAGGCCGCGGGCTTGGTCACGATGGATTTTGCCTGCGTGGGAGAGTGGTTCCTGGGCAGCATCCTGTTTTTGTACCTGTTATTCCCGCTGCTGCGCTGGGGGCTGCGCAAACAGCCGCTGCTGACTTGGGCCGTAGTGCTGGCGGCCAGCCTGCCGGTGCATTACATGGGGTGGGATGCCCGCCTGGTAGCAATCCATATCCCGGAATTCCTGCTCGGCATGGCGTTTGTACACTGGAAGCGCCCGGCGCGCCTTGGCGTGCTGGCCGGGTGTGCGGTGCTGCTGTTTACCCCCGCTGCGGCGGATGGCAAGGTGGCCTGTGCGCTGTTCAGTGCCGCGGCGTTCATTCTGCTGGCCGCACTGGGGGGCTGCATCCACTGGGTGCCGCTGCAAAATGCGTGTGCGCTCCTCAGCAAGTATTCTTATGCGGTCTTTCTGACCCACCATGTCATCATTCTGCGCCTGGTGGATAACTTTGACCTGGCCGCCATGACCCGGCGGGATACCGCGCTCTTGTTTGGCGTTTACCTTTTGGCCGTTGCCGCGGCGTCGGCAGCGCTCTTCCGGCTGGATGCCTGGGTGCGCAGATGAAAATGCCTGCTTTGCTGCGGGCATTTTTTTCTGTGGTGAATTATGATCGAAATATCGCAGCGCCGCGGACACCTGTGCGGCAGAACCGGCAGGGAAAGCCCTGCTGTTTCACCCCCGGAACAAGGAAAGGATCAAAATTATTTCGGCTATGACTGTACAAAAAAAATCCTGTACGTTATAATACTAACAAAACCATTTGATCGCAAACCGAAAACGATATACCATAACTAAAATTGGAAAGGGGCGCATTTTCCGTGGAGCAGTTTTTCGTCAGCCTTGACAAGCTTGCGCGCGAATCCCATCTGACCGTTGCCTACACCCCCAAGGATCTTGATCAGTTTAAGGTCTATACCGCCGAGGTATACCGCCCCGGCATCATGCTGGCCGGTTACTATCAGTACTTTGACCGCACCCGGATCCAGATCATCGGCCTGACTGAGCTTTCTACCTGAATGAGCTGGACCCGGAGATCCGCCGTACCCATCTTGAAAAGCTTTTCTCTTTCCAGCCGCCGGCAGTCATCCTGACCCGCGGGTTTGAGCCGTTGCCGGAAATGATGGAGTTTGCCCAAAAGTACGGCGTGCCACTGCTGCAGTCGGCCGAAATGACCTCCCCGCTGATGAGCTCCCTGATCCAGGCACTGAGCACCGAGCTCGCCCCCCGCATCACCCGCCACGGCGTGTTGGTGGAAGTATACGGCGAAGGCATCCTGATCCTTGGCGACAGCGGCGTTGGCAAAAGCGAGACGGCCATTGAGCTGGTCAAGCGCGGCCACCGCCTGATTGCGGACGATGCTGTGGAGCTGCGCAAGGTTTCCAGCAGCAAGATCATGGGCATGGCACCGGAGAACATCCGCCACTTTATTGAGCTGCGCGGCATCGGCATCATCAACGTGGCGCGTCTGTTTGGTATCGGCGCGGTCAAAAACAGCGTTGAGGTGGAAATGGTCATTGAGCTGGAAGCCTGGGACCGCACCAAGAATTATGACCGCACCGGCCTGGAAAGCAATACCTATGATATCCTTGGCGTTAAGGTGCCCAGTATGCTGATCCCCGTTATGCCCGGCCGTAACCTGGCCGTTATCCTGGAAACTGCAGCCATCAACAACCGCCAGAAAGAGATGGGCTATAACGCGGCACAGGAACTGCTCAACCGCCTTGGCCTGCAGAACGATGTGAGCGGGTTCTGAGCCTGGCTGTAAATTATCATTTTATCACTAGAAACGGAAGTACCATCTATATGCAGATCATTGCGGATCTTCACACCCATACTTTAAGCGCTACCCATGCATTTAATACCTTAGATGAAATGGCTGCCAAAGCCGCCGCCCTCGGCTATGCGGCGCTGGCCATTACCGACCACGGCCCGGCTATGCCGGATGCCCCGCACATGTGGCATTTTGCCAACCAGACGGCTTTGCCGCTGGTACTGCACGGCGTTGCGATGATGTACGGCGCGGAGGCCAATGTGATGGACACAAACGGCGGGCTGGATTTTGCCCAAAGCCGTTTGCGGGCGCTGGATTGGGTTGTGGCATCCATCCACAGCCCCTGCATCCCCGGTCTGCTGACCGAAAAAGAAGCCACCCGCCTGTGGCTGGCTGTGGCCGAAAACCCTTATGTGGATTGCATCGGCCATTCCGAGCAGCAGAATTACCGCTATGACTATGACCTTGTAACCAAAGCGTTCGCCAAAAACCATAAGGTTGTGGAGCTCAACGGCAATTCCGTCAATGTGCGGCGGGATGGTATCCCCAACATGAAGCTGCTGCTGGCCGCCTGCCTGAAAAACGGCTGCCATATTGCGCTGGATACCGACGCCCACAGCACCACCCAGCTGCAAGGCAACATGCCCCCGCTGCTGGCGATGCTGGAAGAAATGCAGTTCCCGCAGGAACTTGTGGTAAACGCCACACGGCAGAACCTTGTAAATGAGCTAAAACTGCACGGCCGCATCTGTGCAGAATATATAGGAGGAGAAATCTTATGAAATACACCATTGGTATCGATCTTGGCGGCACTACCATGACGGCAGGCCTTGTTGACGAAGCTTACAACATTGTGGGCAAAATTACCCGCCCGACCCGCCTGCCGCGTCCGGCGCAGGACCTGGAGCAGGCACTGGCAGATTTGTGCCGTGCTGTTGCCAAAGACTGCAAGATTGATTTTGCAGATGTCAGCTATGTGGGCATCGGTACCCCGGGCAGTGTGAATTTTACCACCGGCTTTGTGGGCTATAACACCAACTTCGGCTACTATGACTGGAACCTGGGGCCTGACCTGGAGGCTCTGCTCGGCTGCAAGGTCTATGTGGAAAACGATGCCAACGCAGCAGCATTTGGCGAATACATCGCAGGCGGCGCAAAGGGCTTCAAGGATGCCGTTGTTATCACGCTGGGTACCGGCATTGGCAGCGGCATTATCCTGGGCGGCAAGATTCTGCGCGGATTCAACTTTGCCGCTGGCGAGATGGGCCATACCGTGATTGTAAAGGGTGGACGCAAGTGCAACTGTGGCCGTTACGGCTGCTGGGAACGCTATGCTTCCTCCCGCGCTCTGTCGGAGGATGCCCGCGAAGCGATGACCCGGCACCCCGAGAGCATGATGTGGAAACTGGCGGGGGATATTGACCATGTGAACGCCAAGATCCCCTTTGACGCGATGGAAGCCGGCGATGCAACCGCCAAGGCTGTTGTGGATAATTGGATCGAATATGTTGCCTGCGGCATTTCCAACGTGGTGAATACCTTTGAGCCGGAAGCCATCTGCATTGGCGGCGGTGTTTCCAATCAGGGAGAAACCCTGCTGGCACCCATCCGCAAGTATGTGGAGGAAGAAACCAAAAACATTACCACCGGCAAAATGCCCGCTATTCGTGCCTGTGTGCTGACCAACGATGCCGGCGTGATCGGCGCGGCAGCCCTGGCAAATTCTATCTGAGCCGTTTGTGAGGTTTGCTTATGAACGAGCAATTTCTTTCAGCTTTGCAGGCAGAAAACCTGCCTGTCAGCCTTGATGAATCCCTGGGGCGGCATACAACGTTCCGCATTGGCGGCAATGCAGACTTTTTTTGTGTGCCCGCCACGGTAACGCAGCTGACCCGTATTCTGGAACTGTGCCGCCAATATCAAGTCCGCACCTATCTGCTGGGCAACGGTTCCAACACGCTGTTTTCGGATGCAGGGTTCGGCGGGGCGGTTATCTGCCTGACGGGGCTCAACTCCCGCTTTTCCATGCAGGCCCAGCCGGATGGCAGCACCAAGGTGCTGGCCCCGGCTGGCATGATGCTTTCCGCTCTTTGCAACACCGCCCAGAAGGAAAGCCTGGCCGGGCTGGAATTTGCCTTCGGCATTCCCGGCACGGTGGGCGGGGCTGTGTATATGAACGCGGGCGCTTACGGCGGAGAAATAAAGGACGTGCTGACAGCCGTTACGTTCTTGGACGAAAACCTGCATCTGCAAACCCTGCCTGTGCAGGAACTGCAGCTGGGTTATCGCACCAGCATTTTTGAGCGGTGCTCCTGGTGCATCCTGGAAGCGGAATTTACCCTGCACCCCGGTGATGCACAGGAGATCCATACCGCCATGCAGGAATATATGCGCCGCCGCAAAGAAAAGCAGCCGCTGGAATACCCGTCCGCCGGCAGTACCTTCAAGCGCCCTGTGGGCCAGTTTGCCGGCAAGCTAATCGAGGACTGCGGCCTGCGCGGTTTCCGCGTGGGCGGGGCAGCCATTAGTGAAAAGCACTGCGGCTTTGTGGTCAACCTGGGTAATGCCACTTGCGCGGATGTTGTCAGCCTGACGGAGCAGGTGCGGCAGATCGTGCTGGAAAAAACCGGCTGCACCCTGGAACGCGAGATCCGCGTGGTGGAATAACCATGCCGCATCTTGATGCCTGCCAGGCAAGGAACGGTATTCCGCCCCGCTGAATGAGAGAGGAACAACAGGATGAACTTTTTGATCGTAACCGGCCTTTCCGGCGCAGGCAAGTCCATGGCGGTCAACGCGCTGGAAGATATCGGATTTTTCTGCATTGATAATATCCCGGCGGGCCTTTTGCCCCGTATCCTGGACTTTGCCCAGCAGGGCGAAAACCAGCTCAGCCGCGTTGCGGTCGTGATGGACATCCGCGGCCTGCATTCTGTTCAGGAAACCAATGAGGCACTGGAAGCGCTGGACGAAAAGAAAATGCCTTATGACATCCTGTTCCTGGATGCCAGCGATGCCGCCATCCGCCGCCGCTATAAAGAGACCCGCCGTGTGCATCCCATGACCATCAGCGAGGGGATCCCGGTCAGTGAGGCAATCACCAAAGAACGGCAGATACTGCAGCCCCTGCGGGAACGTGCAAAATATGTGATCGATACCTCTTTGCTTTCTACCGCACAAAACCGGGAACGTGTTTCCAGCCTGTTTTTGCAAAAAGGTCAGTGTGCCATGTCTATCAACGTGGTTTCCTTTGGCTTTAAATACGGTCTTCCGCAGGAAGCGGACATCGTGTTTGATGTGCGCTGCCTGCCCAACCCGTTCTATGTGCCAGAGCTGAAAGAAAAGACTGGCCTGGACCAGGAAGTGGTGGACTATGTGATGAAGTTCCCTGAATCGCAGGAGCTGCTGCGCCGGATAGAGAGCTTTCTGGAATATGCGCTGCCGCTGTATGTTAAGGAGGGCAAAAGCCAGCTGATGATCGCCATTGGCTGCACCGGCGGCAAGCACCGTTCTATCACTTTTGCCCGCAAGATCGGGGAGTACTGCACAAAGCTTGGTTACCAGCCCAGCGTGCAGCACCGCGATGCCCGCCGCACGGCCTGATACATCCCAAATCTCCCGATAAAGAGAGTGTGAACACCAAACGTGAGTTTTTCCCAAGACGTTAAAAACGAGATACTGCACCGCAAAATCGTGCGCAGCTGCTGTGTTACCGCAGCAGCTTACGCGGTTGCCTGCTTTGGCAAGTATTTTGATGACCGCGGCGTGGTTTTGCAGACCGAAAACGAGGGCATTGCCCAGCTGGCACAAAAGCTGTATGCCCGCTGCGGCATTACCGGTACCGTAATTTCCAAGGAGCGCGGCATCGGCCTGATTTATGAGTTCAGCGTAAAAGATCCCGAACAGGTACAAAAAATGCTGAACCTGTTTGGACATACTGGCCGCGAAACCACCCTGCGCATCCGGCCGGACTGCTTCAAATGCCAGAAATGCGGATCATTTTTCATTTCCACTGCATTTTTATGCTGCGGTACGGCAACCGACCCGGAAAAAGAATATAACATTGAGTTCCTTTCGCCCCGGCACTCGCTTTCGCAGCAGCTGGAGGGCATTCTGGCCCAGTATGAGTTTAATCCCCACCGCGCCGTGCGCAAGGGGGCCAACACCGTATATGTCAAATCCAGCGACCATCTGGAAGATCTGCTGACCTTTATGGGCGCGGGCAACGCCGCCATGCGCATCATGGAACAGCGCATGTATAACGATATGCGCAATAAAACCAACCGCCTTTCCAACTGCGAAACCGCCAACATGGGCAAAACCGTACAGGCAGCCGTGCAGGTGCGCCTTGCGATTGAGACGCTGGAAGAGGCCGGCGCGCTGGAAACCCTGCCCAAACCATTGCAGCAGGCAGCCCGCCTGCGGATGCAGTACCCCGAAATGCCGCTTGCCAAATTGGCCGAAAAGTTTGACCCGCCTGTCAGCAAAGCAGGGCTTTCCCACCGGTTCAAGCGGATCCAGGAAGCTGCCGCCCGCCTGAACGCCGCTGCATCAGCACAGCCGGAAGAGCAGGAAAATCCTAAAGAGCCGGAACCAGCAGGACAGGACATCGCACCATCTCCGCAATAAACCACGCAAAGCCGCTGCGTAACTGCTGCGGCTTTTCCGCATTTTACCACAGCAGCAAAGGGATACATTATGCCAGAAACCACGCCACACCAACCGCAAAGACAGTTCACCCATCTGCACCTGCATACTGAGTACAGCCTGCTGGATGGCGCCTGCCGTATTGACCGCCTGTTTGACTATATCAAACAGCTGGGCCAGACCGCCGTTGCCATTACCGACCACGGCGTTATGTACGGCTGCGTTGCCTTTTATGATGCAGCCAAAGCCGCAGGCATCAAGCCGATCATTGGCTGTGAGGTGTATGTTGCCACCCGCACCCGCTTTGATAAGGTCAACCGCATTGACGGCAACAACCACCTGATCCTGCTCTGCAAAAATGAAACCGGGTATAAAAACCTGATCAAAATGGTATCCGCCGGTTTCTTGGAGGGCTTTTATTCCAAGCCGCGCATTGACCATGACCTGCTGGAGCAGTACCACGAAGGCCTGATCTGCCTTTCCGCCTGCCTTGCCGGTGAGGGTCCCTCAGGCGATTCTGGCAGGGGACTATGAGCGTGCCAAGCAGATTGCTCTTTACTATAACGATCTGTTCGGCCAGGGCAACTATTATATTGAGCTGCAGGACCATGGCCTGGAAGAAGACACTACCGTTCTGCCGCAGCTTATCCGCCTTTCGCGGGAGACAGGCATCCCCATGGTTGCCACCAACGACTCCCACTACATCACCCGCGAGGATGCCAAGATGCAGAGCATTCTGCTGTGCATCCAGACCGGCAAAACCGTCAACGATGTGGACCGCATGGAGTTTCAGACCGAGGAATTCTATGTAAAAAGCACCGATGAAATGTATGACCTGTTCTCCATGGTGCCGGAAGCCTGCGAGAACACCAACAAAATTGCAGAACAGTGCAACTTTGACTTTGTGTTTGGCGATACCAAGCTCCCGTATTTCAAAGCTCCGGACGGCATGGAAAACCAGGAATACTTTGAAAAGCTCTGTTATGAGGGCTTGGAACGCCGCTACCCCGGCAAGGTAACGGAGGCCTTGCGTGAACGCCTGGAATACGAGATTGGTGTGGTTAAAAAGATGGGGTACACCAACTATTACCTCATCGTGTATGACTTTATCAATTACGCCAAAAGCCGCGATATCCCGGTCGGCCCCGGCCGCGGCTCCGGTGCGGGCAGCCTGGCGGCCTATTGTGTCGGTATTACGGACATTGACCCCATCCGCTACAGTTTGATTTTTGAACGCTTCCTGAACCCGGAACGTGTCTCTATGCCGGACTTTGACGTTGACTTTTGTTACGAGCGCCGCCAGGAAGTGATTGATTACGTCAACCGCAAGTATGGCCGTGACCATGTGGCACAGATCGTGACCTTTGGAACTATGGCCGCCCGTGCCGCCGTGCGCGATGTCGGCCGCGTGATGGGTATGCCGTACCAGGACGTGGATAAGGTGGCCAAGCTGATTCCTACTGAACTGAAAATGACGCTGAACCATGCGCTGGAGGTTTCGCCGGACCTGAAAGCAATGTATGACGCTGAACCCCAGGTGCATGAGCTGATCGATACCTCGCTGAAAGTGGAGGGCATGCCGCGTCACGCTTCCACTCATGCGGCGGGCGTTGTGATTACCCGCGAACCGGCTACCGAGTATGTGCCGCTTTCCACCAACGATGGTCTGCCGGTTACCCAGTTCAACATGGTGGAAATTGAGCGCCTTGGCCTGCTCAAGATGGACTTCCTTGGCCTGCGCACCCTGACCGTTATCCATGATACCGAAGCCGCCGTGCGCCTGCATGAACCGGATTTCCGCATTGCCAATCTGGATTATGACGATGCCGCTACTTATGCTATGCTGGAACGGGGCGAAACAGAGGGCATCTTCCAGCTTGAATCTACTGGTATGACCCAGGTGCTGGTCAGTATGCACCCCCGCAGCCTTGAAGACGTCATCGCCCTCATCTCGCTGTACCGCCCCGGCCCCATGGATTCTATCCCGACCTATCTGCGCAACCGCAGGGAGCCGGATAAAGTCACCTATAAAACACCCCAGCTGGCCCATATCCTGGATGTTACCAACGGCTGTATCGTTTATCAGGAACAGGTCATGCAGATCTGCCGCGAGCTGGCAGGCTTCAGCTTTGGCCAGGCTGATAACGTGCGCCGTGCCATGAGCAAAAAGAAGCATAAAGTCATGGAAGCCGAGCGAGAGCACTTTGTGCATGGCTGTACTGAGCCGGGCAAAGAGTGCGCCGGGTGTGTGAAGAACGGGATCCCGGAAGCCGTGGCCAATGAGATCTATGACGATATGGTCAGTTTTGCTTCTTATGCGTTCAACAAATCTCATGCGGCCTGCTATGCCTATGTGGCATTCCAGACAGCCTATCTCAAGTGCCATTACCCGCGCGAGTTCATGGCTGCGCTGTTGACCAGCGTACTGGACAGTACCGCCAAGGTGATTGAATATTCGTCCGAATGCCAGCGCCTTGGCATCAAGGTTTTGCCGCCGGATATCAATGTATCCCGCGGCGGCTTTACGGTGGACGGGCAGAGCATCCGCTTTGGCCTGAACGCCGTCAAAAGCGTTGGCCGCGATTTGATTGAAGCGGTCATCAAAGAGCGCGAAAGCCGCCCATTCCGCAGCCTGTACGATTTCTGCAAGCGGATGCGCAGCAACATGCTTAACCGCCGTGCGCTGGAAAACCTGATCAAAGCCGGTGCCTTTGATACCCTGGAACCCAGCCGCCACGGCATGATGGAAAGCGTGGAAACGGTACTGCGCATTGTTGAAAACGATGCCCGCCAGAATCTGGATGGCCAGCTGGATTTGTTCAGCGCCATGGCCGGTGCCGAGGAAGCCTCCCAGAACGATGATTATCAGGTACCCAACCTGCGTGAGTATGATTCCGGCGAGCTGCTGAAAATGGAAAAAGAGGTCTCGGGCCTGTACCTGTCCGGCCACCCGTTGGATGCTTACCGGGAAAAGATCGAAAAAATCTCCACCTGTACCATCGCTCAGCTGCAGGGAGAGAATGCCAGGAATTTTGATAACCAGACGGTTACCTTGGTATGTACCGTGGTCAAAAACAAGATCATGACCACAAAGTCCAATACGTTGATGGCCTTTACTACCATTGAAGATCTGACCGGCACAATGGAGCTGTTGGTGTTCCCCCGCGTGCTGACCAGCTGCCGTGCGTATTTGCAGGAGAACGCCGTTGTTGTCACCACTGGCCGCGCTTCCGTTAAAGAGGATGAAGGCACCCGCCTGATCGTGGAAAGCGTACTGCCGGTCGATGGTTATGATCCATCCCAAAGCTTTGGCCAGAACCGTTCCCAGCGCATCAGCGCGGCAGCGGGGGATACGGCTGCCCAAAGCATATGGCTGCTGGTGCCCTCGCGGGAATGCGCCCAGATGCACAAGGTGGAAAACCTGCTGCAAAATATTTTTGACGGCCCCACACCCGTATATTTCAAATTTGAAGATTCCGGCCAGCGGGTGCGTGCGCCGCAAAGTATGTGGGCCATGGATCACCCGCTGCTGCGCCAGGAGCTGGAACGCATCCTGGGTGCTGACCATGTAAAGTTCACAACGGCACAAGCGGCAAAATAAATCCATGCACTTTGCACGTTTTATCCATAAAATTGGGCCGCTGGTATGGTATAATAGCAGACAGGGGAGTATGTTAAAAAATAGGCAGGTTGCCCGGTGGTACGCCGGAAAATGCCTGCCGGGGAAAACCAGTTTTGCGTTTTCTTCATTGGGCCGCTCTGCGCGGCTCAACTATAACAGGAGGACATTTTTATGGCTAAGGAAATCAAAACCATCGGTGTACTGACCAGCGGCGGCGACGCCCCCGGCATGAATGCAGCGGTACGCGCCATTGTCCGTGCAGGCATCTCCAAGGGCTACCGCATGATGGGCATTCAGCGCGGTTATAACGGCCTGATCAACGGCGAATGCTACGAGATGAACGTCCGCAGCGTGTCGGAGATCATCCACGCGGCGGTACGATTCTGTATACTGCCCGCTGCCTGGAGTTCAAAACCAGGAAGGCCAGGCCAAAGGCCTTGCACGCTGTAAGGAACTTGGCATTGATGCCCTCGTGGTCATCGGCGGCGACGGTTCTTTCATGGGCGCCCGCGCATTGGCGAACCAGGGCATTCCCTGCGTTGGCATTCCCGGCACCATTGATAACGATATTGCCTGCAGCGAGTATACCATTGGCTATGATACAGCCATGAATACCGCGGTAGAAGCCATTGATAAATTGCGTGATACCACCCAGAGCCATGACCGCTGCAGTGTTGTTGAGGTTATGGGCCACCATGCAGGCTATATTGCGCTGAACGTCGGCATTGCTACCGGTGCTTTGGCTGTGCTGCTGCCGGAGCGTCCGTTCGACTTTGAGCGTGACATTCTCCAGCGTATGCGCCAGACCCAGGTTACCGGCAAAAAGCACTTCATCATCATTGTGTCGGAAGGCGTTACCGATGCCCAGACCCTGGCCAACCAGATCCAAGCTGCAACAGGTGTTGATTCGCGTGCAACTGTTCTGGGCCACATCCAGCGCGGCGGTTCACCTACCGTGCGTGACCGTGTGAATGCCTCCCTGATGGGTTACCATGCAGTGGACCTGCTGGATAAGGGCATTTATAACCGCGTGGTTGCCCTGTCCGGCGGTAAGATCGTGGACTATGATGTCAACGTGGCGTTGTCGATGCACAAATACCTTGACCCGATGGAGATCGAAGTGGCACAGGCGATTTCCATCTGATGCGGTAAGTCCGTGCGGCCCTGTATATGGGCCGCATTTTTTTGTAAAGGTGCATATTTTGCGCCGTGCAGGCAAGAATTTTCGCATAATGAAAAAAAGTTCTTGCATTTTGCTGCACCTTGTGCTACTATACTATAGCAATACACACGCATTGCGTTGTTTTTTTGTGCCTTTTTTGCCGTAACACGTAAAAAGGTTAGAAAACAAGTACGCGATGCGGAGGGTAAAAAACTAAATTTTGGAGGAAATTAACTATGGCAGTCGTATCTATGAAACAGCTTCTCGAAGCCGGCGTGCATTTCGGTCATCAGACCCGCCGCTGGAACCCCAAGATGGCAAAGTACATCTTCACCGAGCGCAACGGCATCTACATCATTGACCTGCAGAAGACCGTTAAGAAACTCGATGAGGCTTACAACTTTGTCCGCGATGTTGCTGCTGACGGCGGCGAGATCCTGTTTGTTGGCACCAAGAAGCAGGCTCAGGAGTCCATCCGTGACGAGGCTCTGCGCTGCGGCATGCACTACGTCAACGCTCGCTGGCTGGGCGGTATGCTGACCAACTTCCGCACCATCCGTAAGCGCATCGACC
>ENA-OQNA01000091-OQNA01000091.1-human-gut-metagenome-genome-assembly--contig:-NODE-91-length-30815-cov-5.833355_pt1 | contig 30815 bp, 23 predicted proteins | sample MGYA00242625_ERZ504872 | MGnify/ENA primary metagenome ERZ504872 (study PRJEB26092, sample SAMD00036425) | human gut metagenome | host: Homo sapiens | study: EMG produced TPA metagenomics assembly of...
ACGCGGCGTCGCTGCATCAGGGTTTCCCCCATTGTGCAATATTCCCCACTGCTGCCTCCCGTAGGAGTCTGGGCCGTGTCTCAGTCCCAATGTGGCCGTTCAACCTCTCAGTCCGGCTACCGATCGTTGCCTTGGTGGGCCGTTACCTCACCAACTAGCTAATCGGACGCGAGGCCATCTCAAAGCGGATTGCTCCTTTTCCCTCAACCCGATGCCGGGCCGTGGGCTTATGCGGTATTAGCAGTCGTTTCCAACTGTTGTCCCCCTCTTTGAGGCAGGTTCCTCACGCGTTACTCACCCGTTCGCCACTCGCTCGAGGAAGCAAGCTCCCTCTCTCTCGTTCGACTTGCATGTGTTAGGCGCGCCGCCAGCGTTCGTCCTGAGCCAGGATCAAACTCTTTATAAATGATATTTATCACTTAAAAGTGTTAAATCTTGTTTCGCTCAGCACGCAATCGCTTGCGTCCTGTGTGAATTACTTTGTTTGGAATTGTTTAACGTGTTTTTCCAACACGAAAATAGGTTCCGTTACAAGTTTTTCGATATTGTTCAATTTTCAAGGTCCTGTGCGCCTCAGCCTTAGCGGCTGACGACTTGATTATTTTACCACAGAAGCGGTTTTTTGTCAAGCTTTATTTTTTCGAGGCTTTTGAACGTTCTGAACTTGGATACTTCAAAGTTTCTCGGTGCTGACCGGAACATTTCAGCGTCTATTGGTTCTTTTCAAAGGCTTCGTGCTGAGGTTTCAGAAGTCATTCTTTTGTCTCAGCGCTTGGCGCTCAAGTATAATACCACACCTCCCGCCTTCTGTCAACACTTTTCGGCAAGTTTTTTCTGTCTTTTTTGCAATCCATTCAGGCGTGCGGAAATCGACACGATTTAAATGCCCTCCGCTTTGCACTGGGCATCTTCAGAGGCAGCTTCTTTTATCTTTGCAGCCTGCCCAGAACGGTCCTTTCACCCGTTGGGCCGTGATGACAGGCAGCCGCTGCGGGCCGGCACCCGATTTTCCTATATAATGTAATTATATATTCTGTGTTTTTCATTCCCTGCAAGGTATATTACCGTCGGATATTACACGCCGGAATGCCCACGCTCTTGTCAAGCAGTTTGCCGTCTGATTTTATCCTGAATTTTGCCTGTGAATTTTGGCTAAAACTCCAAAACGCAAAATGTAGTGGTATTTTTCTTGACTTGCCACTAGATAGTGATAAAATAGAGCTACATTCAGTTTGTTGGATATCGTGTGCGCAGATGGGTATCTCTTATTGTGAGAGATGCCCGTTCACACTGTCAGTTGGAGGAGAGCTTATGAAGATCATCAAACGCAACGGTGCAGAGGTCCCCTTTGATATTACCAAGATCATCACGGCCGTTACCAAGGCCAGCGATTCCGTCGGCGGTCAGAGCCGTCTGACCCGGGAACAGATCACGCAGATCGCCGCGGCTGTGACCGACCAGTGTCAGGCGCTGAACCGTGCTGTGAGTGTGGAGGAAGTCCAGGATTTGGTAGAGAACCAGCTCATGGACATCCAGGCCCACGATGTGGCCCGGCACTATATCACCTACCGCTATGTGCAGAGCCTGAAGCGGCAGACCAACACCACCGACGAGCGGATCCTGAGCCTGATCGAGTGCCAGAACGAAGAGGTCAAGCAGGAGAATGCCAACAAGAACCCCACCGTGAACAGCGTGCAGCGCGACTATATGGCCGGTGAGATCTCCAAGGACCTGACCGCCCGTCTGCTGCTGGACCCGGAGATCGTGAAGGCACATCAGGAAGGCCTGATCCACTTCCACGATTCCGATTACTTTGCCCAGCACATGCACAACTGCGACCTGGTGAACCTGGAGGATATGCTGCAGAACGGCACGGTCATCTCCGGCACCTATATCGAAAAGCCCCACAGCTTTTCCACCGCCTGCAACATTGCCACTCAGATCATTGCACAGGTGGCCTCCAACCAGTACGGCGGTCAGAGCATCAGCCTGACTCATCTGGCTCCCTTTGTGGACGTCTCCCGCAAGAAGATCGCCGCCGAGGTCGAAGTAGAGATGGAAGGTCTGGACGTCTCCGCCGAGCGCAAGAAGGAGATCGTGGAGCGCCGCCTGCGCAACGAGATTAACCGCGGCGTGCAGACCATCCAGTATCAGGTGGTCACCCTGATGACCACCAACGGTCAGGCCCCCTTCATCACCGTGTTCATGTATCTGGGTGAGGCCCGCAACGCGCAGGAGAAAGCCGACCTGGCCATCATCATTGAGGAAACCATCCGCCAGCGCTACCAGGGTGTGAAGAACGAGGCCGGTGTGTGGATCACCCCCGCCTTCCCCAAGCTGATCTATGTGCTGGAGGAGGACAACATCCGCCCCGGTACTCCTTATTATTATCTGACCGAGCTGGCCGCCAAGTGCACCGCCAAGCGCATGGTTCCGGACTACATCTCCGAAAAGAAGATGCTGGAACTCAAGGTGGACAAGAACGGCGAGGGCCACTGCTACACCTGCATGGGCTGCCGCAGCTTCCTGACCCCCTATGTGGACCCCGAGACCGGCAAGCCCAAATACTACGGCCGTTTCAATCAGGGTGTGGTCACCATCAATCTGGTGGACGTTGCCCTGAGTTCTGAGGGCAACTTTGAAAAGTTCTGGAAGATCTTTGACGAGCGTCTGGATCTGTGCCATCGCGCCCTGCAGGCCCGTCACAAGCGGCTGCTGGGCACCCCCAGTGATGCCGCACCCATCCTGTGGCAGTACGGCGCACTGGCCCGCCTGAAGAAGGGTGAAAAGATCGACAAGCTGCTGTTCGGCGGCTACTCCACCATCAGCCTGGGTTACGCCGGCCTGTATGAGTGCGTGAAGTATATGACCGGCAAGAGCCACACCGACGCCGGTGCCAAGCCCTTTGCCCTGAGCGTGATGCAGCACATGAACGACAAGTGCAACCAGTGGAAGAAGGCCGAGAACATGGACTACTCCCTCTATGGCACCCCGCTGGAATCCACCACCTACAAGTTCGCCAAGTGCCTGCAGAAACGTTTTGGCATTGTGCCCGGCATCACCGACAAGAACTATATCACCAACAGCTACCACGTCCATGTCTCGGAGCAGATCGACGCCTTTACCAAACTGAAGTTCGAGAGCGACTTCCAGCGTCTGTCCCCGGGCGGTGCCATCAGCTATGTGGAAGTGCCCAACATGCAGGACAATCTGGAAGCCGTGATGAGCGTGCTGCAGTTCATCTACGACAACATCATGTACGCCGAGTTGAACACCAAGTCCGACTACTGCCAGTGCTGCGGCTACGACGGCGAGATCAAGATCGTGGAGGACGACGGCAAGCTGGTGTGGGAATGCCCCAAGTGCGGCAACCGGGACCAGAACAAGCTGAACGTTGCCCGCCGCACCTGCGGCTATATCGGCACCCAGTTCTGGAACCAGGGCCGCACCCAGGAGATCAAGGACCGCGTGCTGCATCTGTAACCCTCTCAGTCAATGCTTCGCATTGCCAGCTCCCCCGAGAGGGGGAGCTTTTTATTGGAGTATCACTATGAACTACGCAACCATCAAGTATTACGACATTGCCAACGGGCCCGGCGTGCGCACCAGCGTATTTGTTTCCGGCTGCCGCCACCGCTGCCCCGGCTGCTTCAACTCCGTGGCCTGGGATTTTGCCTACGGCCAGCCCTTCGACAAGGCCACCCGCAATCAGGTGTTCGCCTCCTGCCAGCCGGACTATATTGCCGGGCTGTCTCTGCTGGGCGGCGAGCCCTTTGAGCCGGAAAACCAGCGGGAGCTGCTGCCCTTTGTGCGCAACTTCAAGGCCCTGTACCCCAACAAAACGGTCTGGTGCTACTCCGGCTACACCTGGGAGCAGCTCACTGGCAAAGAGCCCTGCGCCGCCCGGTGCGAGGTGACCGATGAGCTGCTGCAGCTGCTGGATGTGCTGGTGGACGGTGAATTCGTGCAGGCAAAGCACGACATCTCCCTGCGCTTCCGCGGCAGCAGCAACCAGCGCCTGCTGGATGTGCCCCGGACGCTGGCCGCCGGGCAGCCCGTGTGGTGGGAGGACGAAGCCGTGTTTGCCACCCACACCATGGACCGGAACTAAAAAGAAGAACGCCCCGGTTTTCCACAGCACAGGCAGAGCCTGGTGGAAAACCAGGGCGTTTTGTGGTTCAGATTCAGCCCTGGACAGAAACGGGTTCCTTGGGCTTGTTCTCCACACGGGCACTGGTGCGGCCCTCCGGGCGGATCTCGCCGGCAGCCGTCAAAGCCATCCGGGTCAGGGTCGGGCCGACCAGCTCATACACCAGCACCGAGAACAGCACCACGTTCCGGACCATGTGTCCGTCGGAAAGCTGGGCAGCCTCTGCGGCCATGCCCAGGGCTACACCGGCCTGGGGCAGCAGGGTGATGCCCAGATACTTCTGGATGCTGGGGCTGCACTTGGTGGCACGGCAGCTGGTATAGGCACCGCTGATCTTGCCCAGGGAGCGGCTGGCGATGTACACCACGCCCACCAGCAGCACCAGAGGGTTGGACAGGATGGTCAGGTCCAGCTCTGCGCCGGACAACACAAAGAACAGGATGTTGATGGGGGACACCCACCGGTCCAGACGGTCCATCAGTTCCTCCGAGGTGGGGCAGACGTTGCAGAACACGGTGCCGGTCATCATGCACACCAGCAGCAGGGAGAAGCCGCAGCGCACGCCGCCTACCTCAACCTCCAGCAGGGAAACACCCACCGTCAGCAGCACAAAGGCCACCGACAGGCTCATGCGCTTGGACCGGGAGTGGAAGTAGACCTCCAGCAGGTTCAGCAGGTAACCGGCAACGGCACCCAGCAGCAGGGACAGCAGGATCTCCATGAGAGGCTCCACCACCACGCTGAGCAGGTCCATGTGGCCCTGCTCCAGGGCATTGGCCACCCCGTAGGAGGCCGAGAACAGCACCAGGCCCACAGCGTCGTCAATGGCTACCACCATCAGCAGCAGGTGGGTCAGGGGGCCCTTGGCCTTATACTGCTTGACCACCATCAGGGTGGCAGCCGGGGCCGTGGCTGCGGCAATGGAGCCCAAGGTAATAGCGGACGCCAGGGACAGCACCTGGGGGAACAGCAGATGCACCCCCACCAGGGCCACGTCCACCAGGGCGGTGGTGAGCACCGCCTGGGCGATGCCCACAGTAATGGCCTGCTGGCCCATGCTCCGCAGAGAGCTGAGCCGGAACTCGTTGCCGATGACAAAGGCGATAAAGCCCAGAGCCACCTGGGTGACTACGCCGTAGCCCTCCACCTGCTCCAGGGAGCCAAAGCCGATGCCCAGGCCGCTGAGGCCCAGCCGCCCCAGCACAAAGGGGCCCAGCAGCAGCCCGGCCACCAGATAGGACGTGACCGCCGGAAGATTTACCGCCTTGGCCAAACGGGACATGAGCAGGCCTGCGATCAAAGCGATCGACAGGCAGATCAACATTTGTTCCATGTGTGTTCTCCTGGGGCAGAGCGGTTCCGCAGCCTGCCCCATTTCCTCCTTATTTTATAAACTTCTCATTCCAGGGCCATGCAGGAAAGGGAATGCGCCCAGGGGAAACCTGCACGACAAAAAACGCATACTATACCAGTATACTCTCCGCCAAAAGAAAAAGCAACCATTCACCGCACTTTTATGAAAAATCAAGGCGAACAGCAAAAAAGCTCCCCCGACATCGGGGGAGCAAGAGACACCGCAGTGCCTATCCTTAGTTGAATTTGAACAGCTTCCGGGCCAGGCGATAGCAGCCCAGCACCACCTTGTCGCCGCCGGGGACATTCACGTTGCTGACACCGCCCAGGCTCAGCACCACCGAGCGGTACACCTTGGGGCTCACATGGTCCTTCAGGTACTGCCACAGTTCCTTCTTTTTGGTGTAGGCCTCCGGGGTGCCGTCCAGCAGCAGGAAGATGTCGCTGACGGTCATCATCATGGACAGGTAGTGGAGCATATAGGCCCGCAGACGCTTTTCATGCTGCAGGGCATCCAGATCCTGACAGTCGATCATGTGCCTGGTGACCCGCAGCTGCTGGTCCACCCGTTTGACCATGACGCTCTCGTTGACGCTCTGGTCCGCACGGCCGATAAAATAGCGGTACAGGTCCAGGTCCATATAATACATGCTCTTGACATAGGGCAGGGGCTGGTACACAAAGATGTTGTCCACATAGAAGGTGTGCTTGGGCAGCACCATGCCGCACTGACGCAGCACCTGGGTGCGGTACATCACCGAGTGCATCAGCAGGTTCTGGTCCGGGCGGAAGTGGCCCACATGCATCCAGCTGAACAGCCGGTTCTGCGGGAACACATTGGTGTAGCGCACGGTATGGCTGGTGCCGTCCTCCACGTGCTCGTACACATAGTTGCAGATCATCAGGTCCGGGGCGGTGTGACGCTCCACCAGAACCGCCAGCTTATCCAGCACCTTTTTCAGGGCCTCGGTGTCCAGCCAGTCGTCACTGTCCACCACCTTGTAGTACAGGCCCGTGGCGTTGCGGATGCCCTGGTTGACGCCCTCGCCGTGGCCGCCGTTCTCCTGATGGATGGCCTTGACGATGGTGGGGTATTTGGCGGCGTATTCGTCGCAGATGGCAGGGGTCTCGTCCTTGACCGAGCCGTCATCCACCAGAATGATCTCTGCCCGCTCGCCGGCAGACAGCAGCGTCTCGATGCAGTGGCGCATATAAGCCGCCGAGTTGTAACAGGGCACGGCAAAGGTAATGAGTTTCTGGTCCATATTCTAAATTTCTCCTTTAAATTCGATTTGCAGTTTCGGCGCACCGGGGGCCGCCGGATGGAGATATGTGTTCTTATTATAGCATTTTCAATCCTGAAAAGCTATGCCCGCCCCCAGATATCCCAGATTTTTCGCACCGTTCGGTGCAATGTGGTGTTTTTCTGTGCGCGCAGACACGGTTTTGTGGTATACTGGTAGCGTTTTGAGCACTCCGCGCACTGCGCGTTCACTGATTATAACGGAGGAAACCATGGAAACCCCGCACAGCATCCTGAAAAAATTTTTTGGCTACGACAGCTTCCGCCCCGGGCAGGAGCAGATCGTGCAGCGCCTGCTGGCCGGGCAGGACGTGCTGGCCGTGATGCCCACCGGTGCCGGTAAGTCCATCTGCTATCAGGTGCCCGCCCTGCTGCTGCCGGGCATCACGCTGGTGGTGTCGCCGCTGGTGAGCCTGATGAAGGATCAGGTGGGAGCTCTTGTGCAGGCCGGTGTGGCAGCGGCTTTTCTGAACAACAGCCTCACCGACAACCAGAAAGCCCTGATGCTGCACCGCGCCCGCGAGGGCTGGTATAAGATCATCTATGTGGCCCCGGAGCGGCTGGAAATGCCAGGTTTCCAGCGCTTTGTGCAGGAGCAGCAGATCAGCATGGTCACGGTGGACGAGGCCCACTGCATCAGCCAGTGGGGGCAGGACTTCCGCCCCAGCTACCTGCGCATCCAGGCTTTCGTGGACAGCCTGCCCACCCGGCCGGTGGTGGGCGCATTCACGGCCACCGCCACCGCTCATGTGCGGGATGACATCCGTACCCATCTTGCCCTGCGCGATCCCTATGAGGTGACTGCCAGCTTCGACCGGCCCAACCTTTACTTTGCCACCCAGCGGGCCCTGCCCAGCGAAAAGCCCCGCCGCCTGCTGGAACTGGTGCTGCAGGAGGGCAATCACGCCGGTATCGTCTATTGCAGCACCACAAAACAGGTGGATGAGACTGCCCGCCTGCTGCAGAGCCGGGGCATCCGGGCGGCGGCCTACCACGCCAAGCTGGACGCCGACACCCGCCGCAGGAATCAGGATGATTTCCTCTACGACCGGGTGCAGGTGATGGTGGCCACCAACGCCTTTGGCATGGGCATCGACAAGCCCAACGTGCGGTTCGTCATCCATTATAATATGCCCAAGGATCTGGAGAGCTATTATCAGGAGGCCGGCCGTGCCGGGCGGGACGGTCAGCCCTCCCGCTGCACCCTGCTGTACTCCGGCACCGATGTGCGTACCATCCGTTTCTTCATCGACAAGGAGCTGGAAGCCGACAACGGCCTGCCTGCCGACGTCAAGGCCGAAGCCGCCCGCAAGGCCGAAGAGCGGCTCAAGTATATGACCTTCTATTCCACTACCCCGAAGTGCCTGCGGGGCTTTTTGCTGGAATACTTCGGCGAGGCCGCACCGAAAAAATGCGGCAACTGCTCCTGCTGTCTGGCGGCAGAGCAGGAAGCACAGCTGCAGCTGGAAACCTCCCGGCGGCGTGCGGCCGACAATGCCCACCGGCTGGAAAAGCCCCGCCGCACCAAGTCCACCGCCGGGGCCGCCCCGCTCAGCGAGGCCGACGAAAAACTGCTGAATGCCCTGTACGCCCAGCGCAAACGGCTGGCCGGCAAGCAGAATGTGCCTGCCTTTATGGTGTTCAGCGACGCCACTTTGCGGGAGATGGTGGAGAAAAAGCCTCTCAGTCTGGACGAGCTGCTGAACATCAGCGGCGTGGGCGAAAAGAAGGCCGCCCGCTACGGCACCACCTTCCTGCGCATCATCGAAGATGCGGTGGAAAACCGGGAATGAGCCTCCCCGCTCCCCTTCCGACAAAAGAAAAAAGGCTCCCCCAAGGGGAGCCTTTCGTGCACCCTGTCGCGCAGCCCATCCGGGCCGCGGCAGGGTGTTTTTTAGTTCAGTACGATCTCGCCGTTCTCGTCGGCATCCACCACAAGGGTGCTGCCGGAGGCCAGGGTGCCGTCGATGAGCTTTTCGGCGGCGGGGTCCTCCACGGCCTTGCGGATGACACGGCGCAGGTCGCGGGCACCAAACTTGCCGCCCTCGCTCTTCTTCACCAGTGCCTTGAGGGCCGCCGGAGTGTAGCGGTAGGCGATGCCCTTGGCGTCCATGCCGGGCTTGTACTCGTCCAGCATCAGGGCTGCAATGCCCTGCAGGGTCTCCTCGCTCAGGGGCTTGAAGGTGATCACCTCGTCCACACGGCCCAGGAACTCCGGCCGCAGGAACTGTGCCAGCGCCTTGCGGGTCTTTTCGGCACTGCGCTGCTCTTCGCTCTTGTTGAAGCCCAGGCTGCTGGTGCTCTGGTCGTTGCTGCCCGCGTTGGAGGTCATGCAGATGACCGTGTTGGAAAAGTCCACCGTGCGGCCCTGGGCGTCGTTGATCTTGCCTTCGTCCAAGATCTGCAGCAGGATGTTCATCACGTCCGGGTGGGCCTTTTCGATCTCGTCAAACAACACCACGCTGTAGGGGCGGCGGCGCACCTTCTCGGTGAGCTGACCGGCCTCCTCATAGCCCACATAGCCCGGAGGCGAACCGATCATACGGGACACCGCGTATTTTTCCATATACTCGCTCATGTCCAGACGGATCAGCGGATCCGGTCCGTCGAACAGCTGGCTGGCCAGCTGTTTGACCAGCTCGGTCTTGCCCACGCCGGTGGGGCCCACAAAGATGAAGCTGGCCGGACGGCGGCGGCCGGATAGGTCGGCGCGGCTGCGCTTGATGGCCTGCGCCACCAGATGCACAGCCTCGTCCTGCCCGACGATCTTCTTTTTCAGCTCATTTTCCAACCCGGCCAGCTTGGCGAACTCACTCTCGCGGATCTTCACCGCCGGGATACCGGTCCACAGCTCGATGACCTTGGCCACGTCATCCATGGTCACCTGGATCTCACTGGCGGCTGCCTGCTTGGCGGGCAGCTCGGCTTCCAGCTTGGCGATGCGGGTCTTGCGCTCCGCCACCCGCTCATAGTCGATGGGCTCGTTGACGTCCGCCGTCTCCATATCCGCTTCTTCCTGCTTCAGGGCGTCCAGCTCCTTCTGCATGCCCAGATACTCGGAGATGACCGGGTGGGCCAGATTGCAGCAGGCGCAGGCTTCGTCCAGCAGGTCGATGGCCTTGTCGGGCAGATAGCGGTCCGTGATGTAGCGTTCGCTCAGGGTGACGGTGGCGCTCAGCACGTCGGCGGGCACCTGCACATGGTGATGCTGCTCGTAGTAGTGCTTGATGCCGTTCATCACGGCCAGCGTGTCGGCCACGCTGGGCTCCTCCACCCGCACGGGCTGGAAGCGGCGCTCCAGTGCCTGATCCTTCTCAATGTACTTGCGGTACTCGGTAAAGGTGGTGGCACCGATCACCTGGATCTCGCCGCGGGACAGGGCGGGCTTGAGGATGTTGCCCGCGTTCATGGCACCCTCGCTCTCACCGGCAGAGGTGATGGTGTGGATCTCGTCGATGAACAGGATCACGTTCCCGGCTGCCTTCACCTCGCCCAGCAGGCCCTTGACCCGCTGCTCAAACTGGCCGCGGAACTGGGTGCCCGCCACCAGACTGGTGAGGTCCAGCAGATAGATCTCCTTGTCCTGCAGGCCGATGGGCACATCGCCCTTGGCAATGCGCTCGGCGATGCCCTCGGCAATGGCCGTCTTGCCCACACCGGCTTCGCCGATGAGGCAGGGGTTGTTCTTCTGGCGGCGGCTCAGGATCTGGATGGTGCGGTAGATCTCGCGGTCACGGCCGATGATATCATCCAGCTTGCCTTCCCGCGCCTTGCGGGTCAGGTTCTCACAATAGGTATCCAGGAATTTGCGCTTGGGGGGCTTTTTGCCGTTCTTGCGGTCGGAGCCCTTTTTGTCGCCGTCCTGTTTTTCACTGCTGGTAAAGCCCAGCGGGAAGGTGGCATTGCTGCCGGGGATCAGATCTTCGTCCTCGTCGGGGGCATCCTCGCCGCCCTGGGTCATGTTCATCATCATGGAGAGAGGGTTGGAATCGCCCAGCTCTTCCATCATGCTCTCCATCCGGTTTTCCATGTTGTCCAGATCCTGATCCGACATGCCGAACTGCTTCATCAGATCGTCCACCGGTTTGATGTGCAGCTCCCGCGCACAATGCAGGCAGTAGCCCTCCTGCTTCATCTGGCCATCCACCATCCGCTGGATGAAAATGATGGCCGGACGTTTCTGGCATCGAATACAGACCATAGTTCCTCCTTGCTGTTCTCTCCCCGCTCTCTGTTACAGGAACGGGTTGAACAGATTAAACACTTTATAGTAAAGACTGCCGCTCATCACGGTGTCATTCAGCACACTCAGGCTGCCGCCGGTGATCACCACAAGGCCCCACACGACACACAGCACCAGATAGATGTCCATCAGCGCGGTGCCGCCGCCCACCAGCCAGCCAAGGCCCCGGTTCACCGTGCCGACTACCGGCAGCTTGTTCACAAGGCCCAGCACCGTGACCAGCATGCTCACCAGCAGCCGCAGCAGCGCGTAGAACACAAAGAACAGCACCAGCATGATCACCGGGGTCAGCAGCGGCTGCAGCACCTTTTCCACAATGGCATCGGCCAGCACCACGGCATTGTCGGACAGCACCGCTCCGATGGAGCGCTCACAGGCTGCCACGATGGACGCCCGGAAGCTCTGGGGCAGAAACCCCGCGTACTTGTCGGCAATGCCGGTCAGGTCCACCACGCCGCCTGCGGCCAGGCTGGCCGCGATCTGGGTGCGGAAACCACCGGCCAGCAGGTGCTCGAATACCCAGCCCGCACAGGCGGACGAAAGCTGATGGGCCCCCAACAGGCTGAGCCCGTTGCCCAGCAGCTGGACCATGGAGGCCAGAAAGCCCTTGCGCGCATACCGCACGGTCAGGACGATCCACGCCGCCGTACATAGGATATCAAAAAGAAATGACGGATTCTTGAACATACCTTGTTTTCCCTGTTATTTTTTAGCACTCGGCTCATGCCGCTGCGATAAAGAGGCGTCTCAGGACGCACTGGAGCTGTCCGGCTCCGGTGCCGTGACCTGCTGCACCGTATTGCCGCTGAACACCAGCAGCTGCCGACCATTGAGCACACCCGCCTGGGGCTTTGCATCCATCGGCTGGGTCCACTGGAACTCCCCGCCTTGTTGAAGCATTCCACCGTGCTGTCGGTGAGCAAATAGAAGCCATCGGCTGCGCGGAGGATGTGGCTGGCCGCCGGCACATTGCCGCTGTACTGCACGTTGAGGCTGTTGTCCAGCAGCACGGCGGTGCAGGTCTGGCCGCCGCTCAGCAGCAGGGCCACGCCGCCGTTTTCGGTGTCCACATCCACAAGGGTACTGCCGCCGAAGTCATAGCTGGCCTTCTCGCCGCCGTTGGCACCGTACAGCACCGCCCGGTCCTCATAAAGGGCCAGCACGCTGTCCCCGCTCAGCCAGCCCAGCCACTGGGGCACGCTGGTGGCGGTGCCCAGCTGTACCGGGTCGCCCTGCGCAAGGGCCAACACATAGAGGTTCGTGGTCAGCTGACCGCCGTTCGCAGTCACCGCCGCCACCGCAATGCGGCGGCTGTCCGGTGAAAAGGCCATGCGCAGCGGGGTGCCCTCGGCGCTGGTCAGGTTCCAGCTCAGTACCTGTTCCATGGCGGCCGAGTACACGGTCAGCTTTGCCACGCTGTCGGTGTCGTCGGTGGCTACGGCCACCTGCCCGGCATCCGCCACGGCGCACAGGTAGATGCTGCTGTCCAGCGTTTTGGTGTACAGGTTCTGGGTGCGGCTCTCCACCCGCAGCTCATTGCCGGAGCGGTTGTACAGCACAAAGCGGCTTTTCCCGGCTGCCAGCGCCGGGCGGGCATAGCCGCTCTGGACGCTGTTGAGCTTTGCACCGCCAAAGCTGTACACCACACAGCTGTCCGTGTCCATCTCCGCAAAGCCGCCGGACAGTTTTGCCACCGCCGTGGGCTCGGTGATGCCGGTCTGCTGCGGCCATCCTGTGTTCGGGGTCAGGGTGATGTGCACACTGTCCACCAGGTCCTTGGCCCGGGCAATGGAGGTGCCCACCGCGCCGGTGGCAAACAGGACCAGCACCGTGAGCACCGCCACGATGATGGCCCCGCGGCGCAGCCGACGGCTGCGTGCCCGCTGACGCGCTGCTTCCAGATACTCGACCCGTCCGGCCGAGAGCGGCTCGCCCTCTGCCGGGGAACTGCCGCGATGAATCTTTCTCATGAATGGTTCTCCTTCATATCCGGGTATTCCACACATTTCAGGAACAGCCCCTTTGCCGGCAGGGTCGGCCCCGCCTGGCTGCGGTCGCAGCTGGCCAGGATGCCGGGGATCTGTTCCGGCTGCATCCGGCCCGCCCCCACTTCACACAAGGTGCCCGCCAGAATGCGCACCATGTTGTACAGGTAGCCGTCCGCCGTCACCTCAATGTCGATCTCGTCGCCCCGCCGGGTGACATGGCAGTCGGTGATGGTGCGCACCGTGTCGCCATGGGCTGCGGCGGACGACCCCGCCGCGCACAGGGCCAGAAAATCGTGGGTGCCCACGAACTGCTGCGCCGCTGCCTGCATCCGCACTTCGTCCAGATGCTTCGGCATCCGGGTGTAGTAGGCCGCGTCAAAGGGCGAGTCGATGGGGTGGTTGTGGATGCGGTACAGATAGGTCTTGGTGTGGGCCGCGTACCGGGCGTGGAAGTCCTCCGGCACCACCCGCGCCGCCAGCACCCGGATGTCCGGCGGCAGGTGCTGGTTCAGCGCCAGCGGCAGCTTTTCCGGCGGAATGCGGGTGTCGGCGTGGAAGTTGAGCATAAAGCCCAGCGCGTGCACCCCGGCATCCGTGCGGCTGCAGCCCTTGATGTCCGGCCGGGTACCCAGCACGGCTTCCAGCGCATCCTGAAACACGGCCGCTACGCTGCGCCCGTTGGGCTGCACCTGAAACCCGCAGTAATTCGTGCCATCGTAGGCAAGGGTCAGTAAAAAGTTCATGGATAAACGCTGCTTTCCCGTTTCATGGTTTTAAATCGGAAGAACGCAAAAAGCGTCCGGCGACAGCGCCGACTGGCGCAGCGCCAGCTTTTTGCGTTCTGACTTCAGCTTTGGGGTCTGAAAGGGGCGGGCAGCCCCTTTCTCGTCAGGGGTAAGTAGAGTCCAGAGGATGAGAGGGGCGCGTCGAAACGCCCCTCTTGTCCTCTGGCCCAGCGGAGCATCATGCTCCTTTAAAAATTCGGGAACACCCACCGGGACGACAGGATCACCGCAAAGCAGACGATGCAGAACGCCAGGTCGATGTAGTCCTGCTTCGTGCAGCGCAGCACCTTGAGCCGGGTGCGGCCGTCGCCGCCGCGGTAGCAGCGGCACTCCATGGCCATGGCCAGCTCGTCGGCACGGCGGAAGGCCGAGATGAACAGCGGGATGAGCACCGGCACCAGCGCCTTGACCCGGTCCAGCATCTTGCCGGTGTCCAGCTGGGCACCGCGGGCCTTCTGGGCGTTCATGATCTTGTCGGTCTCCTCGATCAGGGTGGGGATGAACCGCAGGGCGATGCTCATCATCATGGCCAGCTCGTGCACCGGGAAGTGCAGCCTGCCCAGCGGCTTGAGCAGCTGTTCAATGGCATCCGTCAGCACGATGGGGCTGGTGGTGTAGGTGAGCAGGCTGGTGCCCGCGATCAGTGCCATGACACGCACGGCCATGAGCACCGCGTAGCGCACGCCCTCGGCGTAAATGGTCAGAAAGCCCAGCTTTACCAGCGGGTCGCCCTCGCCCGACACAAAGAACAGGTTGAGCACCGCCGTGAACACCACGATGGGCAGAATGGGCTTCAGGCTCTTGAGGATCATCTTGAAGGGGATCTGCGCCACCTTGTACATCAGCGCAAGGAACAGGATGGAAAGGGTCAGCCCCAGCGGGTTGGATGCCGCAAACAGCAGCACGATGTAAACGATGGTCAGCACCAGCTTCATGCGCGGGTCGAACCGGTGCACAAGGCTCGTGCCCGGGAAGTGCTGGCCGATGGTGATATCTCTCAGCATTTGTCAGCGCCCCCTTCCTGCTTGTCTGCGCGCGGGAGCACAAGGGTCTCCCCTGCATCCCGGCGGCGCTTGGCCTCCAGGATCATCTTGACGGCATAGGGGATGGTGTACACATCAGCTGGCACATCCACGCCCATTTCCCGCAGCTTCAGGAAGATCTTGGTCACCTGCGGCACGCTCAGGCCCAGCCCCAGCAGCTCCGGAGCCCGGGCAAACACCTTTTCCACCGTGTCGTACATGGCGATCTTCTTGTTGCTCATCACCAGCACCCGGTTGGCGTACTTGGCAATGTCCTCCATGCTGTGGGAGACCAGAAGCACCGTGGTGCCGGTCTTTTTGTGGTACTCCTTCACTTCCGAGAGGATGTCGTCCCGGCCCTCCGGGTCCAGACCGGCGGCGGGCTCGTCCAGCACCAGGATGCGGGGCCGCATGGCCATGACGCCTGCCACCGCCACCCGGCGCTTCTGGCCGCCGGACAGCTCAAAGGGGCTGCGTTCCAGCAATGCCGGGTCCAGACCCACAAAGTCTGCGGCCTCGTGCACGCGGCGGTCGATCTCCGCCTCGTCCAGGCCCATGTTCTTCGGGCCAAAGGCGATGTCCTTATAGCAGGTCTCCTCAAACAGCTGGTATTCCGGGTACTGGAATACCAGACCGGTGAGGAAGCGGAAGTCCCGGATCTTTTCCGGGTCGGCCCACAGGTCCTGGCCGTCGATGTAGATCTTGCCGCTGGTGGGCTTGTTCAGGCCGTTCATATGGGTGATGAGAGTGCTCTTGCCGGAGCCAGTAGCCCCGATGATGCCCACAAAGTCGCCCTCTTCCACCGTAAAGCTCACGTCATCCAGCGCGGTGACCGCATTGGGCATGCCGGGGTTGTAGACGTAGCTCAGATGTTCTACTTTGATGATATCTGCCATTTCGTCTGTCCCCCTTTACTGCAGCAGCTCATACAGCGCCTGTGCGCACTCGCCGGTGTCGATGATGCCCTCCGGCATCGGGATGCCGGCCTTCACCAGCTCGTCCCGCAGCTCTGCGGCCTGCGGCACATCCAGATGCAGCGCGCGCACCTTCTCGGTCTGGCTGAACACCTCTTTCGGGGTGCCCTCCATCACCACATGGCCCTTGCTCATCACCAGCACCCGGTCGGCCTGCGCGGCCTCTTCCATGTAGTGGGTGATGGACACCACGGTGATGCCCATGTTCTTGTTCAGGTGGTGGATGGTCTGCATCACCTGTTCCCGGCCCGGGGGTCCAGCATGGCGGTGGCTTCATCCAAAATCAGGCAGTCCGGCCGCATGGCCACCACGCCTGCAATGGCCACGCGCTGCTTCTGGCCGCCGGACAGGTTGTGGGGTGCCCGCTCCCGGTACTCGTAGATGCCGGCCATCTTCATGGACTCATCCACTCGGCGGCGCATCTCGTCCGGCGGCACGCCCAGATTCTCCAGCGCAAAGGCCACATCCTCTTCCACCACGGTGGCCACGATCTGGTTGTCCGGGTTCTGGAACACCATGCCCACCGTCTGGCGGATGTCGTAGAGCTTGCTGTCGTCGCTGGTATCCATGCCTTCCACATAGACCTTGCCGCTCTCCGGCAGCAAAATGGCATTGAAGTGCTTAGCCAGCGTGGATTTGCCGCAGCCGTTGGCACCCAGCACGGCCACGAACTCGCCGCGTTTCACGCTTGTCGATACGCCGTCCAGCGCATAAACGGGCTGTTCACTGTCATAGCGGAACTTTAAGTTTTCTGCTGTTAAAATCGTTTCACTCATTTGTTTTCTCTTTCTGGTGGTGCGCCCCTCCGAAAGGGGCTGTACCCCATTCTTGGATCTTCTTCATTTTTTCAGGAAGGCTGCCTTTGGGCGGCCCCTCCCGTGAAAATGCATTTGGAGCGGCCCGCAGGCCGCGACAAACGCAAAATTAAAAATCTATTTTCCGCTGAATATGGCCAAAGCAAAGCGGAGGCCATTTCAATCGTTTCGGCTTATTTATTCTTCCCAGATGGCCGTGGCACCGCAGGGCACCACGCCGCCGGTGGCGGACACCGGCAGGCCGATCTCGTCGCAGCTGGTCTTGCCGCCAAAGCGGGGCACCAGGGTGGTCTTGAGCATATATTCCATGACCGCCGGAGACAGGCCGGTGGTGTAGCTGTTGACCGCAAAGAAGAGGGGCTTGTCGCTCAGCACCTCTTCGCACTGGCTGATGAGGTCGTAGATGCAGTCCTCCAGCTTCCAGATCTCGCCGCCGGGGCCGCGGCCGTAGCTGGGCGGGTCCATGATGATGCCGTCATAGGTGTTGCCGCGGCGCTTTTCCCGGGCCACGAACTTGGCACAGTCGTCCACCAGCCAGCGAATGGGCCGGTCGGCCATGCCGCTGGCCACGGCGTTGTCCTTGCCCCAGGCCACGATGCCCTTGGAGGCGTCCACATGGCAGACGGTGGCCCCGGCAGCGGCACAGGCCAGCGTGGCACCGCCGGTGTAGCCGAACAGGTTCAGCACCTTCACCGGGCGACCGGCGGCGCGGATCTTCTGCTGGTACCAGGCCCAGTTGACGGCCTGCTCCGGGAACACACCGGTGTGCTTGAAGCCGGTGGGGCTCACAATGAGGGTGAGCCGATCGTCCCCTTCGCCGCAGTGGATCTTCCACTTTTCGGGCAGGCGGCGCTTGTACTCCCACTCGCCGCCGCCCTGATTGGAGCGGTGGTATACGGCATCCGCCTTGGCCCACAGCGGGCTTTGCTTCGGTGTTTTCCACACCACCTGCGGGTCCGGCCGGATGAGGATCGTCTCACCCCAGCGCTCCAGACGGTTGCCGTCGGTGGCATCCAGCAGTTCGTAGTCTTTCCAGGTATCTGCAGGGCGCATAGCGTTCTCCTTTTACTGCTTCAGAATTCGTTTGTTGATTTTTTCCACGATGCGGTCGGCGCAGCGATGGATGGCCTCCAGATCCTGGCCCTCCACCATCACGCGGAGCTTGGGCTCGGTGCCGGACACGCGCACCAGCACGCGGCCCATGCCCATCAGCTTCTGCTGCTCGTTCTCAATGAAACCGGCCAGCACTTCGTCCTCTTTGTAGGCGGCCTTCTGGGCAGCATTGGCGGTCACATTCACCAGCACCTGGGGGTACTGTTCATAGATGCCGTTCAGCTCGCTCATCTTCTTGCCGCTCTCAGCCAGCAGCTTGAGCAGCTTGCCGGCGGTCAGCTCGCCGTCACCGGTGGTGGCATGGTGCAGCAGGATCACATGGCCGCTCTGCTCACCGCCGATGGCGTAGCCGTTCTCGCGCATGTTCTCCAGCACATAGCGGTCGCCCACAGCGGTCTTTTCGGTGTGGATGCCCTGGCTCTCCATGTACTTGATGAAGCCCAGGTTGGACATCACGGTCACAACGGCCGTGTCGCTGTCCAGACGGTCCTTCTCCTTCATGGTCATGGCCAGCAGGGCAATGATCTTGTCGCCGTCCATCTCGCGGCCCTTCTCGTCGCAGGCAAGGCAGCGGTCGGCATCGCCGTCAAAGGCGATGCCGCAGTCAAAACCGCCGGCCACCACGGCCTTTTCCAGATTGTCCAGATGCGTGCTGCCCACGCCCTTGTTGATGTTCTCGCCGTCCGGGCTGATGCCCAGGAAGGTGCACTTGGCGCCCAGCCGGGGGAACAGCTTCTGTGCCACCACGGCGGAAGCGCCGTTGGCGCAGTCGATGCAGATGTTCAGGCCGGACAGGTCGCCGTGGATGGACTCGTACAGATGGTCCACATAGTCCTGCAGGCCGTCATCGCGGCGGTACACGCGGCCCACATCGTCGCCGGTCATCAGCTGGATGCCCGCACAGTCGTTGTCGATGTAAGCCTCGATCTGGTTTTCCACCTCATCCGGCAGCTTGTAGCCGCTGCCCGCAAAGATCTTGATGCCGTTGAACTCCATCGGGTTGTGGGAGGCCGAAATGACCACACCGGCGTCTGCGTTGTACTTGCGCACCAGATAGGCCACGGCGGGGGTGGGCAGCACGCCCAGACTCTCCACGTCCGCACCCACGCTGCACAGACCGGCGGTCAGGGCAGCTTCCAGCATGTCGCCGGACTGGCGGGTGTCCTTGCCGATCAGGATGCGGGGGCGGTGGCCGGTGCTGCCGGTGAGCACCGCTGCCGCGCCGCGGCCGATCTTCATTGCCAGTTCACAGGTCAGGTCTGCACCGGCCACGCCGCGCACACCGTCGGTCCCAAAATACTTGCCCATAAAAAATACCTCACTTTCGCTAAAAGCAATCCCTTTCAGGCAGTGCCCCTCAGCATTGCCCGCCCCCTCCGGGGAACTTATCACAGCACGGTGCCCGGAGCCGGGCACCTGCGTATGGTTGGATCAGAACAGGCTCTGCTGGCCGTTGTCCTCCGGTGCCCCGGACTCCGGGGCTTTCATGCCCAGATGCTCGTAGGCCAGGCGGGTCACGCACCGGCCCCGAGGCGTCCGGGTCAGAAAGCCCATCTGCATCAGATACGGCTCACACAGGTCCTCCAGCGTCACGGCTTCTTCGCCCAGAGCCGCCGCCAGCGTCTCCAGACCCACCGGGCCGCCGTTGTACATCTCGATGATGGCACGCAGCACGCTGCGGTCCAGCTCATCCAGACCCAAAGCGTCCACGTCCATGCGCTTGAGACCCATCAGGGCCACATCCCGGTCAATGACGCCGTCCCCCAGCACCGTGGCAAAGTCACGGATGCGCTTGAGGAAGCGGTTGGCCACACGGGGCGTGCCCCGGCTGCACTTGGCCAGCTCGTAGGCACCTTCCGGCGTGATGGGCTGGTCCAGGATGCCCGCCGACCGCATGATGATGCGGGCCAGCTCGTCCGGGCCGTACAGCTCCAGCTTGAGCAGCACGCCAAAGCGGTCCCGCAAAGGACCGGTGATCTGGCCCGCGCGGGTGGTAGCGCCCACCAGCGTGAACCGCGGCAGGTTGATGCGGATGCTCTGGGCGCTGGGGCCCTTGCCGATCATGATATCCAGCGCGTAGTCCTCCAGCGCCGGGTACAGCACCTCTTCCACCTGCCGGGACAGGCGGTGGATCTCGTCGATGAACAGCACATCGCCCTCCTGCAGGTTGGTCAGCAGGGCGGCCAGGTCGCCGGGCTTTTCGATGGCCGGGCCGCTGGTGATGCGGATCTGCACTCCCATCTCGTTGGCGATGATCCCGGCCAGAGTGGTCTTGCCCAGGCCCGGCGGGCCATAGAGCAGGATGTGGTCCACCGGCTCCCCGCGCCGCTTGGCGGCTTCCAGATAGATCTTCAGGTTCTGCTTAACTTTTTCCTGCCCGATGTAGTCTTCCAGATGCTGCGGGCGGAGGTTGTTTTCCTCGCTGTCCGCAGCGGTCATGCCGGGCTGCATCATTTTTGCGCCGTACAGCGCGGTTTCGTCCTGCATTGTTTACCTCCTGCCTGCCATGCCGCGCAAGGCCAGCTTGATGATCTCTTCCACGGGCAAGGTCGCGTCGATCTTGGAAATGGCCAGCGCGGCCTCGCTCTGGCTGTAGCCCAGCGATACCAGCGCTGCAATGGCCTGTGCCGAACTCTGGGAGGCCGGTTCCCCGGACGCAGCACCTGCCACATCCTCCAGCGAGATGCCGTCCACAAAGCCCTTGGCCACCTTGTCCTTCAGTTCCAGCACGATGCGCTGGGCCAGCTTGGGGCCAACGCCGTTGGCGGCCTTAAAGGCCTTGTGGTCCCCTGCAGAGATGGCAAGCGCCACCCGCTGCGGCTCCATCACGCTCAGGATGGCCAGCCCCACCTTGGGGCCCACGCCGGACACGGCGGTGAGCATCTCAAAGCAGGCCTGCTGCTCCTCGGTGGCAAAACCGTACAGGCTCACGTCGTTCTCGGTCACGCTCATGACCGTGTACAAGGTGGCCTCCCGGCCTACGCTAGGCAAGGCCCCCGCCACACTGGCCGGGCACTGGGCATAGTAGCCCACGCCGCCGCAGCTGAGCACCACCGCACTCATGCTTTTTTTTACGATTTTTCCAGTCAGACAGTAGATCATGGATCACACCTCAGATCGGCCCGGCCACACGGCGGGTAAAACGATTCAGCTGGTTGCCGTTGGTATGGCAGAACGTAATGGCCATGGCCAGCGCATCGGCGGTGTCGTCGGGCTTGGGCACAGCCGGCAGGCTCAGCAGCATGCGGGTCATCTCCTGCACCTGCTTTTTCACGGCCTTGCCGTACCCGGTGACCGCCTGCTTGACCTGCATGGGGGTGTACTCGTAGATGGGCAGCCCCGCCTGCGCCGCCGCCAGCAGGATCACCCCGCGGGCCTCGGCCACGCCGATGACGGTGGTCTGGTTGTGCTGATAGAACAGCTTTTCGATGGCCAGCACCTCGGGCTGCGTCCGCTCGATGACCTCCCGGACGCCGGTGTACACCTCGTCCAGGCGGCGCTCAAAGGGTACGCCCGCGTCGGTGCATACGGCACCAAAATCCACCGGCGCAAACCGGTTGCCCACATAATCCACCACGCCCCAGCCCACGATGGCGTAGCCGGGGTCGATGCCCAAAACTCTCATTCTGCGATACCTTTCCTATTATAATCAGTTTATTATACCACACCCATAGGTTGGGAGCAACCGGAAACCTGTCGCTCCGGCCGCCAAAATGTGCGCATCCGCGTCCAAAAGCCGCCCAATCCCGGCAGTTTCAAAAAACTTTTACAATTTTTGAAAAAAGGCTTGCTTTTTTTGCGCAGGTATGGTAATATAATCAAGCTGATTTCGGCAAAAACAGAATATGGACGGTTAGCTCAGCTGGTAGAGCATCTGCTTGACGTGCAGGAGGTCACAGGTTCGAGTCCTGTACCGTCCACCATACAGTTCGTACTCGAACCCGATTCTTTACGAAAAAGGGTTCGGGTACATTTTTTGTTTACGGGAGGTTCGCGGTTGCGGAGTGTAACGAAGCAATGAAAGCCCCAGTGGGGCTTTCAAGCGACAGAACGGTCTTGCGCAGCAAGATGGAGGGGCCTCGCCCCGACAAGTTCCTGCGGAGGCACTACTCAGAACAGTAAGCAGGAATGAGTAAAGGCAGGGTATCATCGTGGCGATGGTATCCTGCCTTTTGTGCGATAGGATGATTATAAGCCAAAGGCTCTCACCTGTTCTGTCGTATGCGCAGAACGAGCGAGAGCCTTTGTGATGAAAAGAAGAAAATGAAGGAGGATAGCTTGTTATTTGGCGGCTTTTTCGCCCTCCGGGAAGATGATCTTATTCACAAAGAAGAAGATCACCATGGAGATGCCGCCGTTGAGCACGGTGGTGCCGATGTTGTAGATAAAGTCCGGCACCAGCAGGCCAGCCACCGCCACCCAGATGCAATTGATGGAGTTGACGATGCAGGTGATGAGGCAGAAGGCCAACACATACCAGCCGATCTGCTTGGCCAGGTTGCCTTTGCTGCGGAACACAAAGCTGCGCTGGATGGGGAAGTTGATGCACTCCCCGATGACCATGGCGATCATATAAGCGCAGAAGTAGGGCAGACCGCCGTGAGCGGCGTCGTAGCCCAGGATATTCCACTTGAAGGTCTCCCCGAACAGGGTGATGTCGATGCCGGGCCAGCCGAAATCCACCACCGGCAGACTGGCAAAAGCCTTGGGCAGAAACTGCAGCAGCAGGTATTTGAATACCGTAATGAGGTTGGACACGATGACAAAGAGGCCGCCCTCACGCACCCACTTGGCAGCGGCCGGGTGCTTGGCTGCAAAGTTATTCCAGAAGTTCATAGGTTGGCTCCTCTCAGCTGTTTTTCAGGCGTTCTTCCATGCGGCTGTTCAGCACCACATTCTTCAGAGCCTCCCAGATCACCCGCACCAGGCCGATGATCCAGAAGCCCTTCAGCTCCATGACGATGCCGTCCACCATGCCCATGCTGATGGCACCATTGGTCATTTTAGCCAAAGCACGCAGGGGCATATTGTACTGGAACAGGATGTTCAGGTCCGGTTTGCCGTTTTTGATGCTGCGGCGCAGCAGGGCCCCCAGCACAGCGGCAGCCAGCCAGCCGATGGGGCTGCGGCCGTGCCCCATCTCGCCCAGGGTCATGTTCCGGTCGATGCGGACCTTGTTTTCCGGCAGGGGACGGCCCAGCAGGGCCTCGTACTCTGCGTCCGGCACGCTGGCCACCTCTCCGGTCTTGTAGTGGGGCAGCTCCAGCCCGGCATAGGGGTCCGGGGCGTGGGTGCCCTCCACCGTCACCACGGCGGTGAGCCGGATGTCGGCACTGGAGGCACCTACCAGCAGCTGGTAGCTGCCTCCCTCCACCTCCCAACGATCGGTCTTGACGTTCCAGTAGCGGAACGCCTTGTCATCCAGCGGGATGGTGACGGTCTTGCTCTCTCCGGCTTCCAGCTGCACCTTGAAAAAGCCCTTTAACTCCTTGGCGGGACGGAAAATTTTTGCATCCGGTTTTGCCACATACAGCTGCACCACCTCGGCACCTGCACAGCTGCCGGTGTTGGTGACGGTCAGGGTCACGCCCTTTTCGTCTGCTTTCAGGTCACTGTACGCAAAGCTGGTGTAGCTCAGGCCGTAGCCGAAGGGGAAGGCGGTAGGCACACCGGCGGTGTCGTAGTAGCGGTAGCCCACATACAGACCCTCGCGGTACTCCACGGTGCGTCCCGCGCCGCCGAAGCGCTCCTTTGCGGGGGTGTCGGCGTAGCGGCACGCCCAGGTCTCCGCCAGCTTGCCGCAGGGGTTCTGTGCGCCGGTGAGCACCTCGACCAGTGCGCCCGCGCCTGCCTGACCGCCCAAGCAGCCGTAGACCAGCGCCTTGCAGTCCTTGAGCCATGCGCTTTCCAGCGAGGAGCCTGCGCTCAACAGCACCACCACGTTGGGGTTGACGGCAGCCACGGCAGCCAGCAGCGCCAGCTGGTTTTCTGCCAGCTTCATGTCGGCGCGGTCGATGCCCTCGCTCTCCTTGATCTCATCCAGACCCATGCACAGCAGCACCACGTCGGCGTTCTTTGCCAGCAGCACCGCTTCGGCCTGCAGCGCATCATCGGGCTTGCCCTGGCGGTCAAAGCCCTTGGCGTAGCCGACGCTGTTCAGCCCGCTTTCTGCCAGGCAGTCCAGGAAGGAGTCCACCTGGATGGAGTTGACGGCACTGGAACCGGCACCCTGGTACCGGGGGGTCTTGGCAAAGTCGCCGATGACCGCCACCGTCTCCCCCTTGGTCAGGGGCAGCAGGCTGTCCTGGTTCTTCAGCAGCACGATGCTCTGGGCAGCGGCCTGCCGGGCCAGGGCGTGGTGGGCGGCGGCGTCGAACTTGCTGGGGGCAGCGTCCACCGCTGCCTTGGTGGTGAACACCAGCTCCAGCAGCTCCTCCAGCCGGGCGTCCACATCGGCCTCGGTGATCTTGCCGGTCTCCACAGCCTTTACCAGCTCCCGGATGGAATCGTCACCGGGGCAGGGCATTTCCAGGGTGGAGCCGTTCTTGACCCCCAGGGTGTGGTCGTTGGAGCCGCCCCAGTCGGTGACCACAGCCCCCTCAAAGCCCCAGTCCTTCCGCAGGATATCCTGCAGCAGGTGGGCGTTCTCGTTGGCGTAGGTACCGTTGACCAGGTTGTAGGCCGACATGATGGTCTTGGGCTTCGCCTCTTTGACCACCATCTCAAAGCCCGTCAGGTAGATCTCCCGGAAGGTGCGCTCGTCCAGGATGGAATCCGAGGCCATGCGCCGCAGCTCCTGGCTGTTGGCCGCAAAGTGCTTGGGGCAGGCGGCAATGCCGTTTTCCTGGATGCCCCGGACGTAGGCAGCGGCCATTTTGCCGGCCAGATAGGGGTCCTCAGAGAAATACTCAAAGTTCCGGCCGCACAGGGGGCTGCGCTTGATGTTCAGGCCGGGGCCCAGCAGCACCGATACCCCCTGGGCAGCAGCTTCTTCGCCCATGGCCCGGCCCACAGCCTGGCCCAGGGCAGGGTCCCAGCTGTTGGCCACAGTGGCCGAGGTGGGGAAGCAGGTGGCGGGCACACTGGGGTTCAGGCCCAGATGGTCGGCGGCGCCCGCCTGCTTGCGCACGCCGTTGGGGCCGTCGGACAGGGTAATGGCCGGGATGCCCTTGCCCGGCAGCGCCCGGGTGGTGAACACCGTGCCGCCCGAGAGCAGGGCGCATTTTTGTTCCAGATCCAAGCTGTTGATGATATCTGTATGTTTCATGGATCGCTCCTGATAAAAAGAAGGGGCGACGGATGCTTTGCCCGCCGCCCCTTCCGTTTTTTGTATTACTCAGACGGTTTTGATGTCGTCCTCTTTCTTTTTCCGGAAGCGGAAGATGGTCAGGATGACCAGGACTGCGATCAGACCGCCGCAGACGCCATCCACAGCGTAGATGACCTTCTGGTAAGGCTCGACCTTTGCCAGATAACGGCTGCCCGGCATACCGCCGTTCATTGCCTTGGAGTTTGCAATGGTGTACAGGATGTTGTGAACTGCCTCACGGCCATAGTGATAATCCGAAACATCATCCTTGTTGAAGGTATAACGTGCGCCGGTGGGCAGGTTGGTCAGCTTGCCGTCTGCACCGGCCTGGATCATCTGGCCAGCGTCCATAAAGACACCGGTGTTTGCGTTGTCGGTGATGATAAAGCCGTGGAAGCCCCACTCGTTGCGCAGCAGGCCGGTGATCATGTTGTAGTTGCCGCCGGCCCAGGTATAGCCAACGCGGTTGAAGGAGGTCATGATGCCGGTGACGGACGGGATCTCGGTGGTGGCATTGCTGTAAGTGCCGTCGCCGTTGTCCTTTGCATAGTTCATCTCGACCTTATCAGACTTGACGCACATCTCAAAGGGCTTGAGGTAGATCTCGCGGGCCGCCTGCTCGTTCAGGAAGGTCGCAATGCTGTACTGGCCTTCACGGTCGCCGCGGTGGTTCTCCTGATCGTTGATGGCGTAGTGCTTGACAAAGACATACATACCGCGGGAGATGACGCCCTCACACTCGAGGGAAGCAATGTGACCGCCGATGAACGGATCCTCGGAGTAATACTCGCTGTTGCGGCCGGAGAATGCAGTGCGGTGCATGTTGACTGCCGGTGCATACCAGCCATCGACATCCAGATAGTAGGACTCGTCGCCAATGTTCTCGCCGTAGTGAGTGGCCAGATCATCGTTGTAGGTCTGGGCCAGAACGATGACGCCGCAGTGGGCGATGTTCCTGCTGAAAACAAAGTTGCCGCTTGCATCAAAACCATAGTTCACCAGACCGGTTGCCGAGTCACGGTCTGTTGCAGCAGGCTTGTCCACGGACTTGATGGCTGCCGTACCATAGCCGGACTGGGTGATCAGGGTCTGGTAATCGCTGGGGGTCAGCTGGTCGAGCAGGTCGTTCCACTTGGGGTCGTTGTAATCCAGACCACGCATATCGATCAGGCCGAGACCGTTGTCCTTGCCGTAGACAAGCTCATCGGTCAGGGTAGAAGGATCGGTGGGGTTCAGGGAATCGAAGGAATCCAGCTTTGCCAGATCCTCGCTGCTGATGGTCTTATAGTAAGTATAGGAAGCGGGGTTGCCGTTTGCATCGGTGCCGTTGATGGGGTTGCCCCAAGTGCTGATCTGGTCGCTGACCTCGCCGTCAACAGTCGGCCAGGTGCCAGTCCAGTCGTTGCGGGACAGATACTGGAAGCCGCCGTTTGCCTGATCCAGCTGGTTGGTGACCTCCACGCCGGTGGTGGTGTCGTTCTTATAGGTCGTGGTATCCACGGTGCCGTTGGCCGGGGTATAGGTTGCAACAAAAGCAGTGTCGCCGTCGGCGGTCATGCCGTCTGCCACGGTCTTGCCCTTGGCAGAGAGGATGTTGTTGACCGCTTCGTGTGCGTTTTTGGCTGCGGTGATGTAGTAGTCACCGGCATCCAGGATGTAGGTCTTGGCGTTGGTGTAGTCGTAGGACTTCAGCTGTTCCTGGTCGAAGGTGACCGTCACGGTCTCGCTTGCACCGGGAGCCAGCTCCGAGGTCTTGGCGTAACCGACCAGCTCCACAGCAGCCTTTTCCACCTTGTTGGCCTTGTCGTAATCGGTGTAAGGGCTCTGTGCGTAGACTTCCACAACGTCCTTGCCTGCAACAGAACCGGTGTTGGTGACCTTGACCGTCACGGTGCAGGTATCGCCATCCCAGCTGGTGTTGTAATCCGACCAGTCAAAGGTGGTGTAGGACAGGCCGTAGCCGAAGGGGTACATCACAGCATCGTCGTAGTTGTAATCGCCCGCATTGCCCTGACCGAGGACTTTATCCTCGTAACGGGTCTCGTAGTAGCGGTAGCCAACATAGATGCCCTCTTTGTAGCTGACGTAGTTGTACTTGGTGAGGTTGCCATTCTCATCGTAGTAGGCAAAGTCGCCGAAGTTCTGCGCCGCCGGGCTGTTCATGGCATCCACTTCATAGGTATCCACGGTGCGGCCGGAAGGATTGACCTTGCCGGAGAAGATCTCAGCCAGAGAGCACAGGCCGTAGTCGCCCATGGCAGGAGCCGAGATGACCGTGTGGATGCTGGGATAATCCTCCACCCAGCTCAGATCAACCGCTGCACTGGAGTTGAGCAGCAGCACGACATCGTCAAAGTTGTCGTTCAGGTACTGGAGGATCTCCAGTTCCACGGAATCCGGCTCGAGGTAGGTCTTGGTCTTGTCCTCTTCCACATCGGTGTGGTTGTACATGGAGCGCGGCATATCGCGGCCTTCGCCCGCCACACGGCTGAACACAAAGACCGGCACCGTGCCCTGCATGGAATCGGTCAGGCCCGGCTCCGCCTGCATGACGGACAGCGGGCACTCGTTGATGGAGAAGTCCTCGTCATCACCGTAAGAGACCGAGCCGACACCCAGGCCGTAATCCTTGCCGTTGCCTTCGGAATAGAATTTCCAGAGGTCCTCGTTGACACCGAACCCGGCATCTTCAAAGGCCGTTTTCATATCGACTTTGTTGCCGCCGATGTAGCTGACAGCAGAATGGCTGACAAAGCTGAAGGTGGTATCCGTGCTGTACGGCATTCTGCCTTCATCGTTCTTCAGCAGGACGATGCCCTCTGCTGCGATCTGCTTGTTCAGGGCGATCTCGTCCTGCACCAGCGCTTCTTCCGTGTCAAAACCGGGCTTGCTGTACTCCATGTTGATGCCTTCGGTCTTGGCCTTGCTGTTGTCGATGCCGCCGCTCTTCAGCCCCAGGATGCTCTGCACACTGCTTGCGTTGGGCGGGATCAGCACGTTGGCCGCGACAATGCCACCGGCCAGCGCGATACACAATACACCGGAAACAGCGGTTTTGACGATCTTACCGACCATCTTGCCGCCTTTCTTTTTCTGTGCCATAACTCGATTTCTCCTTGTCTTTTTCCTACACCGGCCCGGGCCGGTGCCTGCTGTCCAGAACGCGTCCGTTCTTTCATTGGATGTATTGTAGCACGTCCGCCGCCCGGTGGGACGTTTTCTGCATAATCTGTTGCTTCTGAAGCACAATCTGCAAAAAGTTTCAGAAACGCCGCCCTTTTTATTGTGCTTATCCACAACTTAAAAAGCGGAATCTTGTGCATTCCGCCAAACAAAAAGCGGCAGGGGATACCTGCCGTAAAAAATCATTCGTTTTTGGGGAGTGGGAACAGGATGCGCAGGGTGCACCAGTTGTTTTCCCAGTGCAGCGTCATGCTGCCGCCGTGCTGCCCGACGGTGGTGCGGACGCTTTTCAGGTCGGTTCCCTGCGGCAGACCGTCCGCATCCAGCGCCGGGGCAGTCTCTGTATAGTGCTCGAACCGCAGCATGGCAAAACCGCTCTGACTGTACACCGCCACCTTGACCAGCCGCTTTTCGGGGTCCGGCTCGGCGCGCACGGCGGCAATGGCGTTGTCCAGCGCCACGCCCACGATGGTGCACAGCTCCCGGATGGTGAGAAAGCCCAGCATCCTGCCGTCCGCTACGCTGGTGATGGTGATATTCTCCTGCTGGCATTCCATGGTCTTGGCGGTGAGCAGGGTATCCAGCACCGGGTTGCCGGTCTTGTTCTCGGCCTCGTACTGGCGGATGTTCTGCTCCATGGCGGCAATGGCGGCGTTCTGCTTGGTCTGGTCCTGCTCCTCCCGGATGCGGGCAAGTTGGACTTTCAGTTCATGGTACCGCCGGTTGATGAGGTTGATGCCCTCCTTGCTGCGCTTGTACTGCTCGTACTGGCGGTGCAGCACCTCGTCCATGGCGGCAAGCTCGCTGTGCAAAGCGTTCTCCCGCAGCTGCTCGTGCTGCACGGTCAGGATCAGCACACCGGAAAAATCCACCAGTGTGCGGATGGAAAAGATGCTCATGTTGATATCGCTGCCCGGCAGAAAGCCCAGATTGCTCACCGCAAAGGCGGTCAGCGCCAGCATGACCGCCGTCAAGGCAGCGCTGCCGCCGATCTGTAAGTGCCCGGCGGGCTGGGGGCGGCGGTGCAGCCAATAGCACATTCCCCCAAACAGCGCCCCGTACACCAGTACCAGCAGCAACAGGGAAAGCGGCTCCCACGGGCTGCGGGTAGGCCAGAGGGCGCAGTGGAGCTGCCACTCCACGCTGGCGGCAAGCTCTGCCAGAATAAACGCCCGGGCGCAGTGATACCCGGCTTCCAGCAGGGTAATGCTCCACACGCCCCACAAATATAAGTAGGAAAGCCCGATGGCCGCTGCCATGCAGGGGATCCAGAACCTCCCGGGCACGTTGCCTGTCAGCCCCAGAAACGCCGACAGCACCGCTGCCCACAACAGGGTGACGCCCGCAGTGACCGTCTTGGAAAAGCGGGGCACCAGTGCCGGTGTGATCAGCAGTACCGACAGGCACTCGGCAAGGGCGGTGTACAGCCGGGGGATGTCCGGCAGCGCAGTCATGAACCCTCACCTCCGATGTAATCGGTCAGTGCCGCAAGAAAGGCCTTACGCTTGGGGCGGCTGACCTGCAGCTCGCAGGGGCCCACCTGCACGGTGCTCTGCCGCAGCTCCCGCACCTGTGCCAGATTGACAAGATAGCCGCTGTTGCACCGGGCAAAGGGGCAGGCAGCCAGCTTTTCTTCAAAGGTCTTGAGGGCACCCGGGGCAGAAAAATCGCCCTCGTCGGTGTAAAAATGCACCCGGTGCCCCTCGCTTTCCAGATAATAGATACTTGCGGTATCCAGTCGGCGCAGCCCGCCCTCCACCGGCACGGTCAGGTAGCGCTTTGCCCGTTTTTCCAACCGGGAAACCGCCTTGAGCAGCTGCTGCGAAAAGGCGAAGTAGGGCACCGGCTTCAGCACATAGTCCAGCGCTCCCACCGAGTAGCCCCGGATGGCATACTGCGCCATGTTGGTGATGAAGATCAGGATCACCTCTGCATCCATCTGCCGGATGCGCTCTGCCGTGGTCATGCCGTCCAGATGTTTCATCTCCACATCCAGAAAAATAATATCGTAGACCGCGCGGTAGTCGTCCAGAATGTCCACCCCGTCCGCAAAGAGCGTTACTTCAAATTCTGTCCCGTACTGCCGGGTATACCGCCGAACATACTCCTGCAATACCCCCTGTACCTCCGCGTCATCCTCTACGATCGCCACCCGGATCATGACCGCACCTCCCTTACCACACCTTTGTGGAATGATTACGGCTCTATTATAGCGCAATCACGGCGGGTTTGCCAAGTCCCTGCACCGTCAGCCCCAAAAACGGATTTGAATCAGGAGATGACGAACTCTCAGCTTGTCGCACGCGTTTCCCGCAGGGTCTGGGGCAGGCACGCCCCAACAAGAAGCGGTCCCAAAGGGACACAAATTTTCAAGAATTGAAAATTTGTGGCCACGGGACGGTTCTTGCCCTCACAACTTTAGGCAAAGAAGTTTTCATGGATATTGAAGTCAAACGAATGTCCTCTACGGCCATTGAGATGCTCGACCAGCTCAGTATTGTCTGCAAGCGGTTCGGGGTGGACTACTACGCCGCATCCCAGAATCAGCGTGATTTACTGGACAGTATTGCTCTGCAC
>ENA-OQNA01000092-OQNA01000092.1-human-gut-metagenome-genome-assembly--contig:-NODE-92-length-30705-cov-5.752535_pt1 | contig 30705 bp, 34 predicted proteins | sample MGYA00242625_ERZ504872 | MGnify/ENA primary metagenome ERZ504872 (study PRJEB26092, sample SAMD00036425) | human gut metagenome | host: Homo sapiens | study: EMG produced TPA metagenomics assembly of...
CCGAGAACTTCTTCGGACTGCTCAAGACGGAACTGTTCTATCTGGAAAAATTTGATTCCATTGACCAGCTTGAAAAGGCTATTGTCGATTACATCGACTATTACAACAACCGCCGAATTAAATTAAAACTAAACGGCCTGAGTCCTGTGCAATACAGAATTCAGACCGTTAGGGCCGCTTAATTCGTTTTTTTGTCTAACTTTTGGGGTTCATATCAAATGCACGGGGAGCTTTTGCGTTTATTCGGTTTACAGATCCACCACGCTGCCCACCTCGGCAGGGGTGGCAGGCACCACGCCCAGTTCCGCTTCGTCCGCGCCGCGCTGCACCGTGAAGGTGACGCTGCGTCCGGCGGCAAAGTCCGGGGCATAAGTGAGCTCCAGCGTCTGCCAGTCCTCCGGCACGGCGCAGAAGCAGTGCAGCAGCGCACCGCGCCCGGCGGCCAGATTCAGGGTAAAAATCGAAGCATCCGCCGCGTTCTCACCGTACAGCGGGGCGGCAAAGCTGCCGCAGCGCACCGCACGGCCGTTGCAGGCGGCCGTGACCCCGGTGCCCATGCTGTACAGGTCCTCCCGGGTGGACACCCGACGGCTCTGCAGGTAGCTTTCGCCCACCGGCAGCGCATGGCCGGACAGGTTCTCCACCGAGAGATACACCAGCACACCGCCCAGACCCAGAGCCGGGGCATAACCCAGCAGCTCCACTGCCGCCTTGCCGTCCAGCAGGGCAGGGTCGCCCGCAGCACGCAGCTCGGCCGCTGCTGCGGATACACCGGTGAGCAGGGCAGCCGCAAGGCTGACCGCACCGGAGCCGGCACATTTCAGGAATGACCGGCGGGAGATGGCTTGTGACATGGGAACTTCCTCCTTGGCGAAACGAAAAAGTGGTTCCTTTATACAATAAAGGATTGTGACCGTTCTGTCAAGCGGTTGCCCCGGATTGTAACCGATTCTTTGCGTTTATTCGTAGGCCTCGTTCTCTTCGGTCTCGGCCTGGCCGCGCAGGGTGTCGGCATAGCCGAAGGGCACGATGTCGATGGCCTCCACCAGCTTGTCCCGCATCCACAGCTGCACGTCAGTCTGCACGGTGTAGCCGCAGCCGGGGTCTGCCATCCACTGCTCGGGGCGGCGGCTGGGCAGAGCACGCTGGCTGAGCATGCTCATGATCACGCCGCCGTGGGTCACACAGGCGGCCTCGGTCACGTCCATGCGGATCATATACTCAAACAGCTTGAGCAGGCTTTCGGCGCAGCGGGCGTGGAACTGCTCGGTGGGCTCAGCCCCCTCCGGCACAAAGCCGGAACCCGGGGTGATCCACTTTTTAAAGTCCTCGTCGTGCACCAGTTCCTTCACGGGCTTGTTCTCGAATTTTCCAAAGCCCGCCTCCCGCAGATCGTGCACCGTAAAGGTGTGGGCCGCGTTGGGGAACAGGATGTTGGCCGTTTCCACCGCACGCAGCATGGGCGAGGAGAACACGGTATCCACCTGGGGGTACTCAAAGCGTTCCTTCAGTTCGGCCAGCTGGGCACGGCCCTCGTCGCACAGCGGGATGTCGGTGCCGCTGCCGATGTACAGGCCCTGCAGGTTGCCGGCGGTCACGCCGTGACGGATGAGATGGAGCTTAAAGGTTTTCATGCAAAATACCTCGTATCGTTTGCAAAGATCCAAACTCCCGGAGCCGGTGCGCGGTGCACGGAAGATCAGTCGGCGTAGCGGTTGACCTCAACGGTGGCGGGGAAAACGTTCATGTCGATGCGGCAGTTGCTGCGCACGGTCACGCTGGTGAGTGCATTGCAGTCCTTGAAGGCGCCGGTCTTGATGTAACCCACGCTCTCCGGGATGGTGATGTCGGACAGGGCGGTGCAGCCGTTGAAGGCGGCAGTCTCAATGTACTCCACGCCATCGGCCAGAGTCACGGTGGTCAGGTTGGTGCAGCCCTTGAAGGAGCTGCCGCCCACGGTGGTCGCACCGGCTTCCACGACCACAGCGGTGATCTGGTCGGCCTGATCCGCCCAGGGAGCGGGGGAGTTGCTGTTGTAGTCGGTCATACGGCCGGTGCCGCTGATGGTCAGGGTGCCGTCGGCCAGGGTCCAGGTCACGTTCTCGCCGCAGGAGTTGTCGCCGGCGGCAGCAGCGGATGCAGCGGTGGAAGCGGTGCTGGAAGCAGCAGAAGATGCGCTGCTGCCGCAGCCGGTCAGGGCAATGCAGCTCACAGCCAGAACAGCGGCAGCGGCCAGGCTGCACAGACGGGTGATGGTGTTGCGTTTCATTTGGGTAATCCTCTTTCCTATTCCTATTTTTATAGCCTCCCTGCCCACCACAAAGCTGTGCGCCGGGCAAGGACAGGTGCCAAAACAGCATTATATCACAAAACCAGGAAAGATGGAAGTTCCAATTTGGAATTTTTGCATTTTGCGCCGGGTGCCGTTTCTTTTGGCCGGAACGGGAGCCATTTTCTGGCAGAAAAGCGCGTCCTCTGCCAAAAATATTCCCGCCCGGCATCTTTGTGCCCCGGGCGTCCGCCACAAAATGTATGCTGTTATACCTGTAGTTTAACATAGATGTAGTGTACCCGGCAAGGCCTTTGACAGAAATGACGAAATTTGATGAAAAATATCGTCACTTTTCTTGCTTTACATTTCGTTTTCCGTTGTGTATAATCAACCTGCTGTAAACCAAAAATCAAGGATGTTCCCCAACCCGGGGTCATTGAGGAGTCAGAGACCATGGAATTCAATCGTATCATCAAACTGCTGCGCAAGGAGCGCGGCATCACCCAGAAGCAGGCGGCGGAAGATCTGGGTGTTTCGCAGGCCCTGCTGTCCCACTACGAAAAAGGCATCCGCGAGTGCGGGCTGGACTTTGTGGTGCGCGTGGCCGACTATTATAATGTTTCCTGCGACTATCTGCTGGGCCGCAGCGCCGAGCGCAACGGTATGATGCTCTCGGCCGAGGACCTGCCCAACCCCGACAAGATGAAGGACAACATCTACCACGGCAGCGTGCTGCCCACCATGAACAAAAAGCTGATCTCCAACAGCCTGAACGTGCTGTATGCCAAGATCGGCCAGTGCCACAGCAAGGCCCTGACCACCGAGGTGAGTGCCTACCTGATGATGGCCGTGGCCAAGATGTTCCGCCTGCTGTACTCGGCCGAGCCCCACAACGCGTCCAGCATGTTCAGCATCGGTGCCCACCGCTGGCGCGGCTATTCCGACGCCGTGATGCGCATGTCCGAGGCCAATGTGGAAGCCCTGCTGGCCGGGGAGGACCTGAAGGGTGCCGAGGGCGTAAAGGACCCCGCCTGCCTTGCCATGACCACCGAGAGCCTGACCCGCGAGTTCCCGCTGTACACCCCCAGCCTGCTGAATCTGGTCAAGACCAGCGAGACCCACGTCAAGGGCCTGACCCCCGAGGACTGAAATCCCGTCGTACTGGGGTGATATTCCTGTGAATTGTTCCCCAAAACTCTTGCATCTGTGCACCAAAAACGGTATAAACAGAGTAGAAGATTCTGGAAAGGACAACATTTCCACCGATCAAGAGGAGGACAATACCTATGTCGAACAAGATTTCCCGCCGTGCATTCCTGAAGTGTGCAGGTGTTTCCGCTGCAGCGGTCGGCTCTGCCAGCCTGCTGAGCGGCTGCAAGACCAATGGCAGAAACACCACCGTCAACGACGTGAAGGTGGGCGACACCGTCAAGAACTGGAACGGTCTGGGCGTACAGCTGTCCAGCGTGTTCCACCTGACCCAGGACCCCGCACAGCCCGGCTATGAGTATCTGGGCGTGCGCGTGACCGTGCTGAACCGCAGCAAGACCGAGACCTATACCATCGGTGCACAGGGCGTGGATGCCATCAACGCCGCTTACCCGGTGCCCCCTCTCAGCAACGTGGACGCCAACTTCCAGGCCATGGCCGCTGCTACCACCGACTTTGTTGCCACCTGCGACGGTCAGGGTGCTGCCATCAGTGCCACGGTGTCCCTGTACAACTCCAACTCCCAGAGCTTCTCCGACAGCGAGAGCCTGCCCCCGCAGGGCTCCGGCTACATCGTGCTGATGCTGATGGTGCCCAAGAATTGGAAGGAGCTGCAGGTGACCTACATGCCCACCTTTGCCCCGGACAAGACCCTGACCTTTACCATGAAGGCCGCCGATGTGATCCGCGGATAATTGCATTCGATTTCGTCCATTTTGTACGATATGCCCACAGAATGTTCACAATTATTTTATAAAAAGCATTGACTTTTGCGGTCATTTCGCCTATTATATAAGTAACTTCCATTGGCATAAACTGTATAATTTACATTCCAGGAGGAGGAACAAAATCATGTCTACCGTTTTCTCCCGCCGCTCGTTTCTGAAATACACCGCCGTGACCGCTGTGGCTGTGGCCGGTACCAGCCTGCTGGGCGGCTGCTCCGGTTCTGGCGCAGAAACTGCGATCCAGACCACCTATCCCAGTGATAATGTCGTGCTGAAGGTAAAGTCCACTCTGGAGACTTTGGAGTATGATCCCACCGACGGCCATGCGACCTTTACGATCCATATCGTCAACGGCCGCAAGAATCCCATCGTCGTGAGCCCCAATCGTTTTGCAGTCAAGGCCTACGATAAGAACAACAACTGCATCGCAAACATCTTTGTGGGTTCTACCCAGGGCAGCCTCAACGCCGCCCTGGCCCCTGGCGATACCAACCCCATCAGCCGCGGTAAGGAGTGCATCTGCACCGTTATTGCATCCGGTCTGCCTAAGGTGACTGTGAATACTGAGAATCCTGAGGATACCGAGTGCCCCATCGCCTCCCTGCGTATCATCTACACCCCGGATACCGAGTACAACGAGTACACCGCAAACTGGATCATCTCCCCGGATACTGCGGTCCCTGCTTTGGGCTGACCCTTACACCATATTTGTTGATAAACGGAGGAACGTATCATGTCTTACACTTTTTCCGGCGTGATTTTCTGAAGTATTCTGCCATGACCGCTGTGGCTGTGGCCGGTGCCGGCCTGCTGACGGGCTGTGAGATCCAGGACCCCAACAACCCTGTATCAAAAGCTGGGTTACGGCACGACCCTGGGCACCACCGGCGGCCTGCTGAAGAGCGTGGATAAGGATAGCACTACCGGTAAACGGGGTCTTTACCTTCACGGTGAAGAACAACTCCGATGCTCCCTTCCTATGGACCCCAACGAGAGCTTCGTAGTAAAGGTCCTGGACAAAGACGGCAACAGCAAGTGGAGCAACTATTTCAACCTGTCCATCGAGGCTGTTCCGGGGGCGGACGGCAAGGTTCCTGATATTCTCCCCCAGCTCCCGGTCCGGACTGTAGGTGAGTACAAGGTCCATGTCCCCGACTATGCCGGGCATGCTCCCAACCTTGAGGACACCCTGGAATTCACCTTCATTCCTCGCCCGGCCAAGTCTCCTGAACTCCGCATAACCTGGAAGATCCCTGGTACCGATCTCGTCAAGTCTAACGAGAGTACCGGCAAGTAATTCTCCCTTTTATTGCACTTCAGCCCGCACCCTTGGTGCGGGCTTTTTTGACCCTTTTGTTGGGCAGTTCGTCGCAAAGTGCCTATCGTTTTTTAGTGATTTTGTGTCTTGTGCACAGTTCCGTTTTCCGGTACAATAAAAGAACAAGCAACGGACAAAGCGCAGCGGCAGAGCCACTTGCCGCCGCGCTGTTATATTTTGCGGCGGGTGCGCCCGCCCGGCTGAAAAGGAGTGCTGTCTGTTATGATCAACATGGTCAAGCTGCCCACCAAGAAAAGCGACCTGTTCCTGCGCGTTGCCAAGGGACATTTTGCCACCAGCCACAGCCACATCAACTATTACATCGACGTCACCACCCAGAAGTCCCGCCTGTCGGAGGCCAAGGCCGTGGCCAGAGAACTGGTAAGTGCCTACCAGCACAGCACCATCGTGGACACCGTGCTCTGTCTGGACGGCACCCAGGTCATCGGCACCTGTCTGGCCAATGAGCTGACCAAGGACGGCTTTGCCAACATGAACGCCCACCAGACCATCTATGTCATCACCCCGGAGTACACCACCGGCAGCCAGATCATCCTGCGCGACAATCTGGCCCCCATGGTCAAGGGCAAGCATGTGCTCATCCTGGCCGCTTCCATCACCACCGGCTACACCGTGCAGGCCGCTGTGGAGGCCGTGAACTACTACGGCGGCATGGTGGCAGGCCTTTCGGCCATTTTCGCCACCACCCACGAGTGCATGGGCTACCCGGTCACCTCCATCTTCGACCCCGCCAGCCTGCCGGACTACGCCAGCTACGACAGCCGTGACTGCCCCATGTGCAAGGCCGGCCAGCACATCGACGCCCTGGTCAACAGCTTTGGCTATTCGGCCCTGTAAGGAAACCCCCAGTCAAAACCACCGGCTGAGCCGGTGGCTTGAGTAAGCCCTAGAAGGGCACCTTACCGGCAAAGCCCCTTAAGGGGCCACGAGCAAGCATCTTTCATCTGCATTACCTGCCCTACCGCTCTAACGAGCTATGTTGCAAAGTGCATCTTCTAAGAGGACAATTTCTTTGTCATCTCGCTTCGCTCGAATCTTATAGCTAAAGCATTTTCTACTCCACCAGCGGAGCTGGTGGTTGTCGTTCGCTCAAGCTACCCAATACAAAAGCGTCTGCAGAAGCCTCTGCAGACGCTTTTTGTTTTCCCGGGGCACCGGGTCATTGTTTTTTGGGGAACACAAAGGGATTGCAGCGGTATACCGCCACCAGATACAGGGCCATAAAGCACCAGATCACCGGCTCGCACAGGATCACCGCATTGTAGGCAAAGTGCGGGATGAACACCAGCACGAACACCACCTTGCCCAGGAACTCGATGACACTGGAAAACAGCGGCAGCACCTTTTCGCCCAGGCTCTGCAGGGCATAGCGGGTGGACAGCAGCACCCCCAGCACCGCATAGAAGGGGGAAGTCCAGCACAGATAGCGTGCGCCGTTTTCCAGCACGAGGACCTCCGACGAGCCGGACACCATGCGCACCAGCCACTCGGCGCTCACCTGCATCAGCAGCACCGTCACCACCATGACCACCAGCGAATACAGGTAGATCTCCCGCATACCCTTGCGGATGCGCTCCGGCTGGCCTGCGCCGTAATTCTGGGAAACGAAGGTGGACGCCGCATTCGCCATGGCGATGAGCGGCATATCCGTGAAGGCAAACAGCTTGCGGGCCGCCGTGTGTCCGGCGATGGTCAGGGTGCCCAGCCCGTTGATGCCGTACTGCAAGATCACCGAACCGGCAGACACGATGCTGCTCATCAGGCCCATGGAGATGCTCTGGCTGAACAGGTCCCAGTACAGCTTGCGGCCTACGTCCAGATGCTTCCGGCCCGGGATGAGGATGCGCACCCGCGCCATGACATAGAGGATGCACAGCACCACTGACACGCCCTGTGCGATCACGGTAGCCACAGCGGCACCGGCCACGCCCATGCCCATCCCGGCAATGAACCACAGGTCCAGCACCACGTTCAGCGCCGAGCTGAGCAGCAGGAACACCAGCGGCATCACACTGTTGCCGATGGCCCGCAGCAGGCCCGCGCACAGGTTGTAAGCGAACATGACGATGACACCCAGATCAATGATGATGATGTAGCGGTAGGCATCTTCCAGAATTTCGGCGGGGGTGTCCAGCAGCTCCAGCAGGGGCCGCAGGCCGAAAAAGCCCGCCGTGGTGATGGTCAGCGACGCCACCAGTCCGATGACCAGCGACCCGGCCACCGTGCGCTTGAGCAGCTCCTCGTCCTGAGCGCCGTAGGCGCGCGCTGCCACGATGGCAAGGCCGTTGCCGATGCCAAGGCCGAAGCCCACCAGAAGCTCGTAGATGGCTCCGCAGGAGCCAATGGCAGCAAGGGCGGTGTCGCCCAGCACGTTGCCCACGATCATGGTGTCCACGGTGTTGTACAGCTGCTGGAACAGGTTGGAAATGAGAATGGGCAGCATGAACAGCACCAGACTCCTGAAGATGGGGCCGTGCATCAGGTCTACATTCATCTGGAAGAGGTTCTTCTTCCGGGACTGGGTCTGGGTCATAGGGTTCCTCCAACTTTATTTTTACCGCAAAACAAGGGGCCGCCCGGAAAGCAGTCCCTTGTTTTGTCGTTTTATGCAGTTGCTTTTTACGAAGAAGCTGCCCGCGGCGGCCCCTCTCGTGAAAAGGCAGTCAGAGCGGCCCGCAGGCCGCTCTGACTGCAAAATCAAAAACATTTTTCCGCTGAAAATTGCCAGAGCGCAAGCGGCGGCAATTCCAATCGTGCTCTTTACAGCTCCTGCGTCTCAAAGCCGTGGCCGGTGAGCACCTCCACGCTGGTAAAGCCTGCGGCCTTGATGGCGGCAGCGGCCTCGTCAAAGCCGTAGGTCAGGCTGGCAATGTCGTGGGAATCGGAGGTGATGATCACCTTGCCGCCCATCTTCTGCCACTCACCCAGCAGCCAGGGGCCAGGGTAGAAGTCCTTGCGGTAGCCGCGGTAAACGCCGCCGGTGCTCACTTCCAGCAGGCAGTCGTTGTCCTTTGCGGCCTGCAGGGCCTTGAGAGCAGCAGCCTTGTAGCGGGGCGACTCCTCGTCGAAGAACTCACCCTTGGCGTTCAGCTTCTTGATCAGGTCGATGTGGGCCAGAATATCCGGCTTGAGGGCGGCCACCTTTTCCACCTCGGCAAAGTAGGCTTCCACAGCGGCCAGCGGGTCGGCGTCGAAGTCGTCGTTGATGCAGTCCCACAGATCCTGCGGGCGGAAGTCGATCTCGTAATACTTGCCGGTGTTCTTGCCGTACAGGTGGTGTGCGCTGCCGATCCAGTAATCGTAGCCGGTGCGCTTGTCCTCGCTGAGGATGTCCCACTCGATGCCGCATAGGATGTCCACCTTGCCCTTGTACTCGGCCTTGAGCTTGGCGATGGTGGCCTTGTACTGGGCGGTGCGGCTGGGGCTCATGCAGTATTCGCGGTCGCGCTGGGTGTAGCTATGGCCGGTGAAGCCCAGCGTGGTCAGGCCCTGCGCGCACGCAGCGCTTGCCATATCCTGCAAGGTATTTTTGCCATCGCACATGGTGGAGTGGCAATGGACACTGGACTTCTTATAATCTGCCATAATTGCTTCACTGCATCCTTTCCTGCTTGACCTTATGGTCAATGACGTGTCGTTTTTCCAGTTCACGGGTCACGTCCTCCACCGTGATGCCGGCGCTGACCATCAGCACCAGAACATGGTAGGCCAGATCACTGATCTCGTAAACGGTTTCTTCCTTGTCCTCTTTTTCGCCTGCAATGATGACCTCGGTGCACTCTTCGCCCACCTTTTTCAGGATCTTCTCCTTGCCCTTTTCAAACAGGTAGGTGGTGTAGCTGCCCTCTTTGGGGGAATCCTTGCGGCCTTTGATCAGTTCATACAGGCCCTGCCAGCTGAACTGTTTCAGCTCCGGGGAGACGTATACTTCGTTGAAGAAACAGCTCTCGGCCCCGGTGTGGCAGGCCGGGCCGGACTTGACCACTTCCACCACCAGTGCGTCCTTGTCGCAGTCGGCAGTGATGGACACCACCCGCTGCACGTTGCCGCTGGTCTCGCCCTTGCGCCAGATCTCCTGACGGCTGCGGCTCCAGAACACGGTGCGACCTTCGGCAATGGTGAGGGCCAGCGTCTCAGCGTTCATGTACGCGAGGGTAAGCACCTCTTTGGTGTAGTGATCCTGCACGATGGCAGGGATCAGGCCCTTTTCGTCAAATTTCAGTTCCATGGTCGTTTCTCCCTCCCCGGATGGGGATAGTTCTAGTTTAGCGTATTCGGCTTGCAAACGCAAGGGGTACGGCGTATTTTTACAGGCGCATTTCCACGCCATTCTCCGCCAGATATTCCTTCAGGTCCCGGATGGTCAGCAGCTTCTGGTGGAAGATGCCGGCCGCAAGGCCCGCGTCGATGCCCTTGTGGTGGAACAGCTCCAGAAAATCCTCTTTTTTTCCGGCACCGCCGCTGGCGATGATGGGCACGTCTACGCGGGCCGCCACAGCGTCCAGCATTTCCAGATCAAAGCCATTGCGCACGCCGTCGGTGTCGATGCTGTTCAGGCAGATCTCCCCGGCACCGTGGTCCACGCACCAGCGGATCCAGTCCAGCGCATCCCGGCCGGTGTCCTCGCGGCCGCCCTTGGCGAATACCCGGAACTGGCCGTTCACCCGTTTGACATCCGCCGAGAGCACCACGCACTGGTTGCCGTAGCGCCGGGCCGCCGCCGGGATCAGGTCGGGGTCGCGCAGGGCACCGGAGTTGACGCTGACCTTGTCGGCACCGCATTTCAGCACCCGGTCAAAGTCCTCCAGCGTGTTGATGCCGCCGCCCACGGTGAGCGGGATGAATACCTCGCTGGCCACCCGGGTGAGGATGTCGGTGAAGAGGGCGCGGCCCTCAAAGCTGGCGGTGATGTCGTAGAACACCAGCTCGTCGGCCCCGGCCGCATTGTACATCCGGGCCATCTCCACCGGGTCGGCCACATCCCGGATGCCCTCAAAGTTCGTGCCCTTGACCACGCGCCCGCTGCGCACGTCCAGGCAGGGGATGATGCGTTTTGTGATCATATCGGTTTCCCCTCCGTTCAATCCTGTACCAGTTGTACGCAGCGTTCAAGGTCCAGTGCGCCGGTGTACAGGCTCTTGCCCAGAATCGCGGCTGCGGTGCCCATCTCTTTCAGTTCCAGCAGCTCCGCCTCGGACGAGATGCCGCCGCTGGCCGTAAAGGCCACGCCGGGCACCTCTGCTGCCAGCTGGCGGTACAGGGCCAGATTGGTGCCCTGCATGGCACCGTCGCAGGCGATATCGGTGTAGATGATGGCGGTGCACCCGGCGTCTGCCAGCCGCCTGCAGAAGTCCACGCCCGGCTCGGCGCTGACCTCTTTCCAGCCGTGGATGGCCACATAGCCGTCCTTGGCATCCACGCCCACGGCGATCCTGTCGCCGTATTTTTGCAGCATCCGGGCGGTAAACGCAAAGTCCGTCACCGCCACACTGCCCAGGATGCAGCGCCCCACGCCGAGGGAAAGATAGTTTTCAATGCGTTCCTCGGTGCGGATGCCGCCGCCCACCTCGATGTACAGCCCGCCCTGCTCTGCCAGCGCGGCAATGGTGTCGTAATTGGAAAGGGTGCCGTCCTTCGCGCCGTCCAGATCGACGACGTGGAGGTTCTTTGCGCCTGCGGTCAAGAACTGCCGTGCCTGGGCACAGGGATCCTCGCCGTATACGGTCATGCGGCTGTAGTCGCCCTGGGTCAGGCGCACCACCTTGCCGCCGCGCAGATCAATGGCTGGAAACAGTTGCATCATATTCTCCTTATAACTCCGCAAACGCTTTCAGGATGCGCAGGCCGGTGTCGCCGCTCTTTTCCGGGTGGAACTGGGTACCGTACACCTTGCCCGCCCGTACCGCGCCGGTGACCGGGATGGAATACTCGCTGGTCGCCAGTGTACTCTCGGTACAGTTCTTGCCGTAATAGCTGTGGACGTAATATACATACTCGCCCTCGCGGATATACTGGAACAGCGGGTCGTCTTTCACGATGTGCAGTGCGTTCCAGCCGATCTGCGGCACCTTCAGGCTCTTGTCCGTCAGGTCCGGCTCCAGCGGGCACACCTCGCCTTGGATAAATCCCAGGCCCGCGTGCTCGCCGTACTCATAGCTTTTTTCAAACAGCAGCTGCATGCCCAGGCAGATGCCCAGCAGCGGCTTTTTTTCCGCCTCGGCCCGGATGACCGGCACAAGGCCGGTGGCCACCAGCTTGTCCATGGCATCGCCAAAGGCACCCACGCCGGGCAGGATGAGCCGGTCGGCTTTGCGGATGATATCGGGGTCTGCGGTGACCACCGTGTCCTGCCCCAGCTGTGCAAGGCTGGATTTCAGGCTGAACAGGTTGCCCACGCCGTAATCCATGATCGCGATCATACCAGCAGTCCTTTCGTGGAAGGAATTTCGTCCTTGTGGGCTTCGTCGATCTTCACCGCCGCACCCAGCGCATGTCCGGCCCCCTTGAAGCAGGCTTCGAGGATGTGGTGAGTATTTTCGCCCGCAAATTGTACAAAGTGGACGGTAGCGGGCACGCTGCGGGCAAAGCCCAGCCAGAATTCCTTGGCGCACTCCACGTCAAAATCGCCCACCTTCTCGGTGGTGCAGTGGATGTCCCAGTTCAGGGTGCAGCGGCCGGACAGGTCCACCGCGCACAGGATCAGCGCTTCGTCCATGGGCAGGTGGAAGCTGCCGTAGCGCTGGATGCCGCGCATATCGCCCAGCGCCCGGGCAAACGCCTGCCCCAGCGCGATGCCCACATCCTCGGTGGTGTGGTGGTAGTCCACCTCCACGTCCCCGTGGCAGGTGAGCACCAGATCGAACCGGCCGTGCCGGGCAAACAGCTCCAGCATGTGGTTCAGGAAGCCGCACCCCGTGTCGATCTCGTAACGGCCGGAGCCGTCCAGATCCAGCGTCAGGTCGATCTGGGTCTCGTTGGTGTTGCGTTCCAGAGAGATCATCCGGTTTTCCATGGTTCATTCCTCCAGAATTTTGTCCAGTGTTTCCACAAGGGCCTGCATCTGCTCCGGCGTGCCGATGGTGATGCGCAGCCAGTTGGCGATGCGGGGTGCGTCAAAATGCCGCACCAGAATGCCGTTTTGCTTCAACGCTTTGTAAAGTTCTCCGCCGTCTTTCCGGTCCGTACTTACAAACAGAAAGTTGGACCGGCTGTCCAGCACTGCAAAGCCGCGGGCTTCCAGCTGCTGCTTCGTCCAGCTGCGGGTGTCCACGATGGCGGCACGGGTGCGGTCAAAGTAGGCCGTATCTTCCAGCGCGGCCTGCCCGGCTTTCAGGGTCAGGCGGTTGATGTTGTAGGGGTTCAGGCTGAACTTGACCCGGTTCAGGTCGGCAATGAGCTTTGCATTGCCCATGGCCAGACCCAGCCGGGCACCGGCCAGCTGGCGGGACTTGGAAAAGGTCTGCACCACCAGCAGGTTCTCGTACCGGTCGATGAGGGGTACGCAGCTCTCGCCGCCAAAGTCCACATAAGCCTCGTCCACGATGACCACGTTGTCGGGGTTGGCCTGCAGGATGCCCTCGATGGCGCTGCGCGGCAGGGCAAGGCCGGTGGGGGCGTTGGGGTTGGCGATGACGATGGTCTGGTGCAGGCCGTAGTAGTCCTTCGGGTCCAGCGTGAAATCATCCTTCAGCGGGATGATGTGGCTGGGGATGTGCAGCAGCCCGCACCACACGCCGTAGCAGCCATAGGTGATGTCGGCATAGGCCAGCGGGTGCTGTTCGTCGCAGAAGGCCCGCAGCGCAAAGAACAGGTTCTCGTCGCTGCCGTTGCCGGGCATGATCTGATCCGGCTGCAGGCCAAAATGGGCCGCCGCTGCCCGCAGCAGGTCGGCACAGGCGGGGTCGGAGTAAAGGCGGAGCTTTTCCACCTCGGCTTCACTCACCGCCGCCACCACCGCCGGGGACGGCAGATAAGGGCTTTCGTTGGTGTTCAGTTTGATGTACTGCTGGTCCTGCGGCTGTTCGCCCGGCGTATAGGGGGTGACAGCGGACAGGGTGGGGGAAAGAAAACGGCTCATAATGGTTTCCTCAGGTCTATTCTGTTATGGCGAACAACCTCGCCTCTTTCACTTCTCGTACCGGATGGTCACGCTCTTTGCGTGGGCGTGCAGGCCCTCGCGCTCCGCAAAGTCGGCAATGCGGGGGGCCACTTCGCCCAGTGCCTCGCGGGTGTAGTAGAGGAAGCTGGACTTCTTGACGAAGTCGTCCACGCCCAGCGGGCTGGAGAAGCGGGCCGTGCCGCTGGTGGGCAGGGTGTGGTTGGGGCCGGCGAAGTAATCGCCCAGTGCCTCCGGCACATTGCGGCCCAGGAAGATGCTGCCCGCGTTGCGGATCTCGTTCAGCACCCCGAAGGGGTCCTCCACGCACACTTCCAGATGCTCCGGGGCGATGATGTTGCAGGCTTCGATGGCCTTGTGCAGGTCGGTGCAGACGATGATCTTGCCGTTGTCGTCCACGCTGGCGCGGGCGATGGCGGCGCGGGGCAGCTGAGGGATCTGCACTTCCAGCTCGGCCTGCACGGCCTTGGCGAGGTCGGCGCTGTCGGTGACCAGCACGGGGCTGGCCAGCTTGTCGTGCTCGGCCTGGCTCAGCAGGTCGGCGGCCACCCAGGCGGGGTTGCAGCCGCCGTCGGCCAGCACCAGAATCTCGCTGGGTCCTGCGATCATATCAATGCCCACCTTGCCGAACACCTTGCGCTTGGCGGCAGCCACATAGATGTTGCCGGGGCCCACGATCTTGTCCACGGCAGGGATGCTCTGGGTGCCGTAGGCCAGCGCTGCCACAGCCTGTGCGCCGCCGGTCTTGAAAATTTTGGTCACGCCTGCCGTGGCGGCGGCGGCCAGAATGACCGGGTTCACCTTGCCGTCCTTCCCGGCGGGGGTGGTCATGACGATCTCGGACACGCCTGCCACCTTGGCGGGGATCACGTCCATGAGCACGGTGGAGGGGTAAGCCGCCGTGCCGCCGGGCACATACACGCCCGCCTTTTCAATGGGGGTGTACTTCTGCCCCAGCACGATGCCGGGCTTGTCGTTCACCACAAAGTTCTTGTGCACCTGCTGGCGGTGGAAGTTCTCGATGTTGGCCGCCGCCTGCCGCAGGGTCTCAAGGAAATAGGGGTCCATGCCCGCAAAAGCCTCGTCGATCTCTTCCTGTGTGACCTGCAGGTTTTCAATGACAGCCCCGTCAAATTTCAGGGCGTAGTCCTTCAGGGCCTCGTCGCCCCGGGCACGCACATCGGCAATGATGCCGTCCACCACGTCCTCCACGTTCTTCTCGGCGCGGATGTCACGGTTCAGGATCTCTTCGGGCTTCAGCTTGTCGAAGTTGTACAGCTTGATCATTTTGCTTCCTCCTTGTTCTGCAGCTGCGCCCGCAGCTTTTCCAGCATGGTGTCCATTTCAGCGTGCTTGAACTGGTAGCTCGCCTTGTTGGCAATGAACCGGGCCGAGATGGGCAAAAATTCGGTGACCACCTTCAGGCCGTTCTCCCGCAGGGTGGTGCCGGTCTCCACGATATCCACAATGACATCCGACAGGCCCAGGATCGGGGCCAGCTCGATGGAGCCGTTCAGCTTGATGATGTCGATGTCCCGCCCCTGCGAGGCGTAGTAGGCTTTTGCAATGTTGACGAATTTGGTGGCTACCCGCACCGGTCGGCCAGGGTCGTCCTGATAATCGGCCGGGGCCGCCACGCACATGCGGCATTTGCCAAGGCCGGTGTCCAGCAGCTCGTACACGTCGGCTTCCGCCTCGGTGAGGATGTCCTTGCCCACGATGCCCACATCCGCCGCGCCGTGTTCGACGTAGATGGCCACATCGCTGGGCTTGACGAGGAAGTAGCGGATGCCGGCCGCCGGGTTCTCCACCACCAGCTTACGGGTGGCGTTGTAGTCCTCCGGGCAGCCGTAGCCGATGCCGGCCAGCAGATTGTAGACCTTGTCGCCCAGACGGCCCTTGGGCAGGGCCACGTTCAGCATCACCTTGTCGGTGCTGTTCTTCTGCACCGGCGACAGGGGAGCGCTCAGGCGGTCCAGCTCGTCCAGATAGACCGCAAAGCCAATGGCACCGGCCCCGGGGGTGAACTGCTGCATCAGCAGGTCGTACCGGCCACCCTTGAGCAGGGGGCGGGGCAGGGCTTTGAGGTAGCCTTGAAAAACAAGGCCGTTGTAGTATTCCATCTCACCGGCCAGGGTCAGGTCCAGTCCGGATGGCACCGCCCGCCTGTTCCAGCGGCCCGGCCAGCCCCTGCAGCTCTGCCACCGCGGCCCGCATGGCGTCGTTGCGGCACAGGGCTTCGGCACGGGGCAGGGTGTCGGCGTAGCCGCCGCAGAGGGTCAGCACCCGGCACAGGGTGTCGGCGGCGTCCTCGTCCAGCCCGGCGGCGAGGGCTGCGGCCCGCAGCTCGTGGGCGTTTTTCTGGCCCAGCTTGCGCAGCAGGCCCGCGCGGGCGTCCTCCGGCACCTGCAAAACATCAAGCAGGCCGAACAGATAGCCCATGTGGCTCACTTCCAGCACCCAGTCGGTGCCCAGCTGCCCCAGCGACTGCGCCGCAAGACACACGGCCTGCTGCACTTCGGTCTCGTCCACACCGCCCAGAAATTCCAGACCCATCTGGCCGATTTCCTTGAAGGTGTGGCTCTCTGCCGAGGGGCGGTAGACGTTTTCGTGGTAGTAGTAGCGCAGCGTCTCGCCGGGGGCGGGCTGCGCCGTTTTGGCAATGGAGAGGGTCACGTCCGGCTTGAGAGCCAGCAGACGGCCGTCCAGGTCGGTGAAAGTGATGACCTGTTCCGACGAAAGAAAGCTGCGGTTGGCCTGATACAGGCTGTACTCCTCAAACCGGCCCATGTGGTACTTGCGGCACCCTGCGGCCTCGTACAGCGCCCGCAGTGCAAAGGAGGCACGCTCCTTGGGCTGCAGCGTCGAAAGATCAAATTCCATGTCGGATCCCCCTGTTCTTCTTACACCATCCTGCACCGGTCCTCCCGGCCGGTGGGTGCGGCGCCTTCCGCACACAATGGGCACACCCGGGTGTGTTCTGTCTTTATTTTACTTTATCTTGGTAAAGTTGTAAAGCAGGAAAGTGACAGTGTTTGCAGCTCCATCTTACATTTTTTCGGTGCGTTTGTACAGAAAGGCGAAAATGTTTCACCGCCGGGCCGCAAGAGTTGACGGCGGGCGAACACAAAAAAGCCACCCGCAGTCTCCTGCGGATGGCTCAGTCAGCACATCTTAACCCAGCAGCTCCAGCACACCGGCCTTGGGGCGGGCACCCACGGCCTGACGCACCAGCTTGCCCTGCTCGAACACCAGCAGGGTGGGGATGCTCATCACCCCGAACTGTGCCGCCAGGTCCGGCTGCTCGTCCACATTCACCTTGCCCACCTTGACGTCGGTGCGCTCTTCGGCCACCTCATCCACGATGGGGCTGAGCATGCGGCAGGGGCCGCACCAGCTGGCCCAGAAATCCAGCAGCACCGGCTTGTCGCTGTGCAGCACTTCCTGCGCAAAGTTTTCGGTCGTAATGGTCACAACTGCCATATTTTATCCCTCCGTAAAAGGTGTTTGTTTTTTCTGACAGCATCAGTATACCCCGGATGCCGCATGTTTTTCCGTGACCGGGTCACATAAAAAACGCGCCGCCGGGCACTCAGGCACGGCAGCGCGCTGCAAAATCGGTTTTACTTGTTCAGCATCTCATGTGCGGTCTTGCAGATGGTGGCAGCATCCAGGCCGTACTTTGCCAGCAGGTCCCAGGCAGGGCCGGAGCAGCCGAACACATCCTGCACGCCCACGCGGCGCACGGGGGTGGGCAGCTTCTCGGACAGGACGGCGCACACGGCTTCGCCCAGACCGCCGATGACGTTGTGCTCCTCGGCGGTGATCACCTTGCCGCACTCTTTGGCCGCCTTCAGGACGATCTCCTCGTCCAGCGGCTTGATGGTGTGGATGTTGATGACGCGGGCATGGATGCCCTCGGCGGCCAGCTGCTCGGCAGCGATGCGGGCCTCGTTGACCATCAGGCCGGTGGCGATGATGGCAATGTCATTGCCCTCGGTGATCTGCTCGCCCTTGCCGATCTCAAAGTGGTAGTTGTCGGCATCGTGGAACACGGGCACCGCCAGACGGCCGAAGCGCAGGTAGACCGGGCCTTCCATGGCGTAGGCGGCACGCACAGCGGCGCGGGCCTCCACGTCATCGGCGGGGCAGATAACGGTCATGCCGGGGATGCTGCGCATGAGGGCAAAGTCCTCGCAGCACTGATGGGATGCACCGTCCTCACCCACCGAGATGCCGCCGTGGGTGGCACCGATCTTCACGTTCAGGTGGGGGTAGCCGATGGAGTTGCGCACCTGCTCAAAGGCACGGCCGGCGGCAAACATGGCAAAGCTGGAAACAAAGGGCACATAGCCCATGGTGGACAGGCCGGCGGCCACGCCCATCATGTTGCCCTCGGCAATGCCGCAGTCAAAGTGGCGGTCCGGGTAAGCCTTACGGAACATGCCGGTCTTGGTGGCGGCAGCCAGGTCAGCGTCCAGCACCACCAGGTCGTCGTGGCCCTCAGCGGCCAGCTCCTTCAGGGTGTTGCCGTAGCTTTCACGGGTAGCGATCTTTTTCACGTCTGCCATCTTACTTCTCCTCCTGTTCCAGCGCGGCATAGGCGGCGTTCAGTTCTTCCATAGCGACCTTGTATTCGTCGTCGTTGGGGCCCTTGCCGTGCCAGTCCACGGAGTTGCTCATAAAGGAAACGCCCTTGCCCTTGGTGGTGTCCATGATGATGCAGGTGGGCTTGTCGTTCTCGGCATGGAAAGCCTGGATGGCGGCCTCGATCTGGTCATAGTCGTGACCATTGATGGTCAGCACGTTGAAGTTGAAGGCCTTCATCTTCTCTTCCAGCGGTTCGCTGCTCATGACCGTCTCGGTGGAGCCGTCGATCTGCAGGCGGTTGCGGTCCAGGAACACGCACAGGTTGCTCAGGCCGTAGTGGGCGGCAAACATAAAGGCCTCCCAGCACTCGCCCTCTTCCACCTCGCCGTCACCCACGATGGCAAACACGTTGATGGGCTTGCCGGCGTGCTTGGCACCCAGTGCCATGCCGCAGGCTGCAGAGATGCCCTGGCCCAGACTGCCGGTGGACATGTCCACACCCGGCGTCTCGTTCATGTTGGGGTGGCCCTGCAGGTAGCTGCCGATCTTGCGCAGGGTCTTGAGGTCCTCCACCGGGAAGTAGCCGCGCTCTGCCAGAGCAGCGTACAGTGCCGGAGCGGCATGGCCCTTGGACAGCACCAGACGGTCGCGGTCGGCCTTCTTCGGATCCTTCGGGTCGATGTTCATTTCCACGAAATAGAGGTAGCTCAGCAGCTCGGCGATGTCCAGACTGCCGCCCGGATGACCGCACTTTGCGCTGTGCGTGCCCTCGATCACGCCCATGCGGATGTGACAGGCGTGCTTTGCCAGGGTAAGTTTTTCTGCATTTGTCATGATGGTCCTCCCGTATGAACCTCAGATTTGCAAGCGTTCCAAAAAAGCCGTTTTACGCCCTGCCGGGCAGGTGTGTCCCAGCAGCGCACTCTTTTTCAAGTTTATATTAGCTATTCTATGCAAAAAGGTCAAGTTCCTTCATGCAAAATGTACATACACGGGGAAATCTTGCCCGAAAAGTTCCGCTTTTTGGTCAATTTGCGGGTCGTTTGCCGCATCTTGACAGCCGCCGGAGCATTTGCTATAATTTTGTCAAAATCCGGCACGGAGCCGGGTGTGCGGGCAGAAGTCCGTTTTCTCCATGCAGGAGAACTTTTTATCCAGAGCATTTTTTCAAAAGACACCATGAAGGGGTCTGTTTCCGGTCGGAACGCCGGGAGCAGGCCCCTTTTTTTGTGCAAAGGAGGACTTTTTCATGAACACCAAGACTGTTTCGCCCGCCCGCCGCATCGTGCTGGCGGCATTGTTCCTTGCGCTGGCCTTCCTGCTGCCCATGGTCACCGGCCATGTGCCGCAGGTGGGCAACATGCTGTGCCCCATGCATTTTCCCATCCTGCTGTGCGGCTTTGTGCTGGGCGGCCCCTGGGGGCTGGCCGTGGGCTTTGTGGCTCCGCTGCTGCGCTCGGTGCTGTTCGGCATGCCGCCGATGTTTCCCATCGCCGTCTCCATGGCCTTTGAGCTGGCCGCCTACGGCCTTGTGTCCGGCCTTGTCTGGCGCAGAGTGAAGCACACCCTGCCCATGATGTATGCCGCTCTCGTCACCGCCATGGTGGCGGGGCGTCTGGTGTGGGGTGCTGTGCGCTTCGTGCTGGCAGGCCTGACCGGCAGCAGCTTCCCGTTCAGCGCGTTTCTGTCCGGTGCCTTGCTCACCGCCGTGCCGGGCATCATCGCCCAGCTGATCCTCATCCCGCTGATCCTGACCGCTTTGCAGAAAGCAAAGGTCATCGACTGACAAAAAATGGCTGGCATCCTGCGATGCCAGCCATTTTTTTTGCTCTTTTAATTCTTCTTGCCGCTCAGGAACTCCGGCAGGGGCTTGCCCTGCTTGAGCCACTGGTGATACTCGGCGGTGGCGGCAAACTCCACGTCACCGGCAGAGTTCAGGGCCGTCTCCACAGAGTCCTGCACCACGCCGATGATGAAGCCGACACCTACCATCTGCATGGCAACATCATTGGAGATGCCGAACAGGGAGCAGGCCATGGGGATCAGCAGCAGGGAGCCGCCGGCCACGCCGGAAGCACCGCAGGCACCCAGAGCGCTCATGGCGCTCAGCACGATGGCGGCCGGCAGGGACACCTGAATGCCCAGCGTGTTGGCGGCGGCCAGCGTCATGATGGTGATGGTGATGGCGGCACCGTCCATGTTGATGGTGGCGCCCAGCGGGATGGACACGGAATACATGTCCTTATCCAGCCCCAGCTTCTCACACAGGGCCATATTCACGGGGATGTTGGCGGCGGAGCTGCGGGTGAAGAAGGCGGTCAGGCCGGACTCCTTCAGGCAGCGGAACACCAGCGGGTACGGGTTGCAGTGCAGGTAGATGAACATGATGAACGGCGAAACGATGAGGGCCATGAACAGCATGGTGCCCACCAGCAGGGCCAGCAGCTTGCCGTACTGGGTAAAGATGGCCAGGCCGTTGCCGGAAACGTTGGTGTACACCAGACCCATGATGCCGAAGGGTGCCAGATTGATGATCCAGCGCACGATCTGGGACACCGCATCGGCGGTGTTGGCCATAAAGGTCTTGGTGCTCTCAGAGCCGATGCCCTTCATGGCAATGCCGAACATGCAGGCCCAGAACAGGATGCCGATGTAGTTGCCGTTCATGATGGCCGCCACGGGGTTGGCCACAAAGTTGGTGAGCAGGGTGCTCAGCACTTCGCCCAGACCCTGGGGCACCACGTCGGACTGGGCGGCATCGGCCAGCACGACGGTCACCGGGAACAGGAAGCTGGTCATCACCGCAATGGCAGCGGCCAGGAAGGTGGTGAGCATGTACAGCCAGATCACCGTGCCAAAGCGGCGGTCCAGCCTGGAAGAACCCTGTGCCAGGGCGCTTGCCACGATCACGAACACCAGCACCGGGGCAATGCCCTTCAATGCGCCGACGAACAGGCTGCCGAACTCAGCCACCCAACCGGCACCCGGGGCCACCAGTGCCAGCACCACGCCGACTGCCAGGCCGACGAGGATGCGCAGGATCAGACTGATGCCGTTGTATTTTGCAACAGCAGCTTTCAGGGTCTTCATACTATGATAACACTCCTCTTTATGCTGTACGCCTCATGCGTACAGTTTTCTGTCTCTTACCCAAGAACAAGTGTCATTATAGCACAGACGACCCAAAAGAGGAAGTATTTCCAGGCATTTTTCTCTCTCGTTTTCCAATTTTTGTGAACTTTTATTTTTTCGCCCTGAAAACTGTATTTGTATAAAATACAGTTTTGCAGTTTTGACGACAAAAAGCGCACCCACGCAGAGCATCTTGTGTGCCCCGCCGGGTGCGTTTTGTCCATTGTATGATCTCAAGCTCAGCTTGCAAGGCTGTCGGTCACGCTCAGGATGTTGGCGCTGCCGTCCAGCCCTTCATAGACCGTCATCACAGCATAATGAGTCTCTGCGCCGGGGTATACCTCCGTCGCCTCGCACAGGATGCGGTAGTTGGTGCCCGCCACCACCTGGGTGCTCAGCAGGGCCACGGGAACGTAATCCACGCACAGAAGGCCCTCGGTGGCCTTTTCAAAGGCCGCCTTTGCTTCGTCGGTCATGGCAGGGGACTGGGCTTCCTGCCAGCCTCCGGTCATCTCTTTGTCGTCCACAAGGTCGGTTTCGCACAGGGCATCATCGACGTTCAGGATCTCCGCCCTGCCTAGCAGGCCGCGCTGCAGGGTGACCACCACATACTGCTCCTGTGCGCCCGGATAGCAGACCGTCATCCTGCACAGCACCCGGTACTGGGTTCCCTTCGCGGTGGTGCGGGTGGCCAGCACCGCCGCCGGGGTGTAGCTTGCCCCCACCAGCCCGTCAAAGGCCTTGTCGAACAGCTTGCGCACCTTGGTGGTCACCGTGGGGTCAGCAGCGCGCTTCCAGCTGTCGGAGACGCAGTTTTCTTCGGAGATCACTGCCGGGGCCGTCTCATCGGCGGGCTGTGCCGGGGCCGCAAAGGCCTGCACCGCGCCGCCTGCCAGCATGGAAGCAGCCAGAACGGTGGCCGCGCAAACCGAGATCATCTGTTTTTTCATAAGGAGCACTCCTTCTTGCATTTTCAGGTGAGATCTGCAGGAACGTTTCCTCCCGTTCCCCTTCATCTCAGATACGATGCACCCCCGGCCGAAAATTGCACGGCGCACAAAAAAACCTGCGGAGCAGTGCAGTCCGGCTGCATCTGCGCCCGCAGGCTTTGCTTCTGATTCGATTGAGCTCACTCGCCCAGCTGCTGGGTCAGGGCCAGCTTCTGGTAGGCGATGCGGGGCGTTCCGTCCGCCACATGGATGATGCCGCAGCGCGTAAAGCCGTTCTTTTCCAGCAGATGCTGCATGATCTGGTTGTCGGCATGGGTGTCCGCCCGCAGACTCTGGCAGTGCTCCAGACACCACTCGATGACCGCCGAAGCCACCCCCTTGCTCTTGCCGGAGGAGGCCAGCCGGTGGATGGTGCCATAGGGCAGGGCATCGTTCAGCCATGCACCGTCCTCGATCACCTGATAGGTGGGGTCCGCCCCCAGAATGAAAGCGAATACGCCCATCAGCTGGCCGTTGACCACATACACGAACAGCCGGTTGGAGTCGATGTCCTCCTCCAGAAGCTCCTGCGGGGGAAAGTTGTCGCCCCACTGGGTGGGGTTGCCCGAAGCCGCCATGGCTTCCCGCGCATGGGCATAGATCTGCAGGATCTGCGGCAGATCTCCTCTCACTGCTCCACGAAACATCTGTTTACACCCTCTTATCCTGCCGCATATTCTCCGCAAGGAAGGCGCGGCACAGCTTTGTTGCACTTGTTATTATACTACATCCTGCCAGAAAACACCAGTTTTTTGTGCATCGGCACAACTGCAAAAAAGCGGGGCACCGTGCGTCTCACACCGGTGCCCTGCTCAGGGGGAAAGTGATTCTCTTGCTTGGAATGCTCAGGCCGTGGTCCGGCTGCGGACTGCGCGCACCTGACGGTACTCACGGGGGCTCAGGCCGTAGCGCTCGTGGAACAGACGATAAAAATAGCTGGTGTTCTCGTAACCCACCTGGGCAATGATCTGCTGGATGTTCAGATCGCTGCGGCGCAGCAGGCGGGCCGCCGTCTCCATGCGGTGCCTCTGCAGCAGCTCCTTGTAGGTCTTGCCGGTCTGCGCACGCACGCACTCGCTGACGTATGCCAGCGAAACGCCATAGGCCCGCGCCACGTTGGACAGGCTGGCCTCGCGGTAATTCTGGGTGATCTCCTGCAGAGCCGCCCGCACCAGCGCGTCGCGGCTGACGGCTTCCGTGCGGCTCTCCAGCATCTCGTTCTTGGTCTGCATCATCTGGATCTCCTCTGTAACGGTGCGGCGGGCGGGGACTGGGGGAAGCCGGACACCCGCCGCACGGGAACTGCAGGTCTTGCTTGAAGGCCCTTACACTTCGTATACGAAACACGGTCCCGGAAGATTGCACGAAATGATAAAAATTTTTGAATTATTTTTCCCAGCAAAAAGGGCCGCCTGTGCACGAACTGCACAGCGCGGCCCATCTGGAAGAAAATGAGGAAAATCGCTTGATCAAAACATGCTCTCGTCCTTGTAACGGCCGGTGCGCACGAACTGCACCCACTCGGCCACGTTCACCGCGTGGTCGCCGATGCGTTCCAGATATTTGATCACCATCAGCAGGTCCAGCGCAGCGTCCACCTTAGCGGGGTCGGCTGCGATCTCCTGCGCGAGGGTGTGCTTGATGGCATTGAAGTCAAAGTCCACGGCGTCATCGGCCGCAATGACCTTGCGGGCGGCCAGCTCGTCCTCCGCGGTCAGTGCCGCCATGGCGTCCTGGATCATCTGGTATGCCTTGCGGCCCATGGCAATGGCCTGGCTCACCGCCGGGTCGCCCTCCTTGCGCACGGTGACCAGATGCGGGATGATCTCGGCAATGTCCGAAGCATGGTCGCCGATGCGCTCAATGTCGGTGACCACCTTCATGGCGGTGGAGATGCGGCGCAGGTCCCCGGCCACCGGCTGCTGGCGCAGCAGCAGGGTCATGCAGCGGTGCTCGATGTCCCGCTCCATGTTGTTGATGCGGCTGTCGCCCTTCACGATCTTCTGGGCGGCTTCGGCATCGGCGGTGCACAGTGCTTCCAGCGCGGCCTCCACGGCCTCGGCAGAGTTGCTGCCCATTTCCACCAGCGCCGCCTTGAGGGCTTCCAGATCGGTGTCGTACTGTTTGCGGATGCTCATTGGTCTTTCCTCCTCGATTTAACCGAACCGGCCGGAGATGTAATCCTCGGTGCGCTTGTCCTGCGGGGCGCTGAAGATCTGGTTGGTGGGGCCCACCTCCACCAGCTCGCCCAGCAGGAAGAAGGCCGTGCGGTCGCTGATACGGGCAGCCTGCTGCATGTTGTGGGTGACGATGACCACCGTGTAGTTCTTTTTCAGCGCACTCATCAGCTCTTCCACCTTCATGGTGGAGCCGGGGTCCAGGGCGCTGGTGGGCTCGTCCATCAGCAGCACTTCGGGCTTGACCGCCAGGGCGCGGGCGATGCACAGGCGCTGCTGCTGGCCGCCGGACAGGCCCAGGGCGCTCTTTTTCAGGCGATCCTTCACCTCATCCCACAGGGCCGCACCCCGCAGGGAGCTTTCCACCAGCTCATCCAGCTCTGCCTTATTGCGGACCCCGTGGAGCTTGGGGCCGTAGGTGATGTTGTCGTAGATGCTCATGGGGAAGGGGTTTGCCTTCTGGAACACCATACCCACCCGGCGGCGCAGGTCGGTGAGCTCCATGTCCCGGGCAAAGATGTCCTGCCCCTTGAGGCGGACATCCCCCTCGATGCGCACGCCCGGCACAAGGTCGTTCATGCGGTTGAGCGTTTTCAGGAAGGTGGACTTGCCGCAGCCGGAGGGGCCGATGAGGGCCGTGATCTCCCGCTCGCCCACGTCCAGCGAGATATTTTTCAGCGCCTTGAAGTCGCCGTACCAGAGGTTCAGGTTTTTTGCCGATATCACCGGCACCTTCGTGTTTTCCATAGAGTACCTCTTTATTTTTACTGCTTCTGTTTCAGTTTTGCTTTGGCCAGCCGGGCGGCCAGATTGATGACCAGCACCAGCACCAGCAGCACGGCACCGATGGCCCAGGCGGAGGCAAAGTCGCCGTCCTCAAAGGCACGCAGGTACAGCAGCACCGACAGGGTGGCACCGTTGGAGGTGTAGGCCTTGACCACACCCTTGGCGATCACTTCCGCCGCACCGGCGGTGAACAGCAGCGCGGCGCTCTCGCCCACGATGCGGCCTACGGCCAGGATGCAGCCGGTGACGATGCCGTCCATGCTGCAGGGCAGCACGATGGTGTGGATGATATGCCACTTGCCGGCACCCAGACCCAGCGCACCCTCGCGGTAGCCCTGGGGCACCGTTTTCAGGGATTCCTGGGTGGTGCGGATGATGGTGGGCAGGTTCATGACCACCAGCGTCAGGCTGCCGGACAGCAGGCAGGTCTGGAAGCCCAGCGCCTGGCTGAACACCAGCATGCCCACCAGACCATAGAGGATGCTGGGGATGCCGGCCAGCGTCTCGTTGGTGAACTCGATCACCTCGATCAGACGGCGGTTGGAGGCGTATTCGGTCAGGTAGACCGCCGCACCCACCCCCAGCGGCAGCACGATGAGCAGGGTCAGCAAGATGACGTACAGTGTGTTGAGGATGGCCGGCAGGATGCCGTCGGTGCCTTTCAGCACGCTGGCCGTGGTGGTGAGGAAGTTCCAGCTGATGTGCGGCACACCGCGCACCAGCACCATGCCGATGATGCCCGCCGCCAGCGCCATCACCAGCAGGGCAGCCGCCCACACCAGCACCGTCATCACACGGTTCCAGGCGCGGCGGGAGGGCGAAAGCCCGTTATGCATCGCGGTCGCCTCCCTTCAGCACCACGTTGAGCACCACATTGATGATCATGATGAACCCGAACAGCACCAGCGCGATGCTGAACAGCGCCTGCCGCTGCAGGCCGCCGGCATAGCTCATTTCCTTGGCAATGGCGGTGGTCAGGAAGGTGACGCTGCGGAACACGCTGTCCGGCATGTTGGGGCTGTTGCCGGCCACCATCATCACGGCCATGGCCTCGCCGATGGCGCGGCCGATGCCCAGCACGATGCCGGCGGCAATGCCGCTTTTGGCAGCGGGCACGCTGATCTTGAACCAGGTCTCGGTGTCGGTGGCACCCAGGGCCAGGCTGCCCTGCTCATATTCCGGCGGCACGGCGTTGAGGGCCGTGACCGACACGGACACGATGCTGGGCAGGATCATGATGGACAGTACCACGATGGCCGACAGCAGGCAGGCACCGGACGCCTTGCCAAAGGTCTTTGCCACGGCGGGCACCAGCACCTGCATGCCCAGCAGGCCAAACACCACGCTGGGGATGCCGCTCAGCAGCTCAATGGCCGTGACCACCACCGTGCGCACCTTCGGGCCGGCCGCCTTGGACAGGAACACCGCCGTGAGCAGGCCGATGGGCACACCGATGAGGGTGGCACCCAGCGTACCGTACACACTGGACAGGATAAAGGGCAGGATGCCGAACCTCGGGTCGGCGGCGGTGGAGGCCCACTCGGTGCCCAGCAGGAACCGGAACAGGCCGATCTTGTGGATGGCCGGAACACCGGAGAGGACCATGTACACCGTGATGAGCACCACGCAGCCCACCGCCAGCATGCCGCACAGGAAGAAGATGAAATTCATCATCGCTTCCAGCCACTCTGCCGGGGTGCGGGGCAGCCGTACCCGAGCCAGATAGGATTTTTGTTCATAGCTGAAAACCTTTATAAAAGCCGCGTCGGCTCGCAGAAACGGCAGGCCAACGCGGTGGGGTGGGTTCAGGCAAGCGGCCTCGCCCTCTCAGGCCGCTTCGCGACCAGCTCTCCCAAAGGGAGAGCCTCTGGCGAAACGGGAAGCCTTGCATGGATTGCCAAGGCCTCTCCTTGAAGACTTCCCCAGTCGGGGAAGATGTCGCGTGAGCGAACAAAAGGGGAACAAGGTGGCATTGCGCAAGCAATGACGGAGAGGGCGAGCCAGTTAAAATTTTATTGTTTTACTCGTTCACGGGCACAGCACCGGCGGTGCGGATGAGGTCGGCAGCGTCCTTGCTGGCGGCAAAGTCCATGAAGGCCTGTGCCTGCTCCGACAGGGTCACGCTCTTGTTGGTGACGAACACGAAGGGACGCTGGATCTTATAGCTGCCATCCTTCACGGTGTCCTCGCTGCACGCCACGCCCTCCACGGTGACCATGGCCACGGTGTCGCCCACAGCGGACAGGGAAGCGTAGCCGATGGCCAGGGGGTTGGCCTCCACAGCGCTGATGACAGCGCCGGTAGCGGTCAGCTCCTGTGCGTACTTGCAGCTGTCCTTCACGTCCACGATGCTCTCGAAGCCGTCGCGGGTGCCGGAACCGGCCTCACGGCCGATCAGCACGATCTCGCCGTCGTCACCGCCGACCTCAGACCAGTTGGTAATCTCGCCGGTGAACATCTGCTTGAGCTGGCCCACGGTCAGGTCCGCCACCTTGCTGTCCTTATTCACGATGATGGCGATGCCGTCCAGTGCCACGGTGGTGCCGTCCACGGCGTTCTTCTCGTCGTCCTTCAGGGCACGGGAGGACAGGCCGATGTCCAGGGTCTTGTCGGTGGCACCGGTGATGCCTGCGCCGGAACCGGTGGGGTCATAGCTGACGGTAACGCCCGGCTCCACCTCAGCAAAGCCTTCGGTCAGGGCAGCGATGACGTTCTTCATGGAAGTGGAACCGCCGGTGGCCACATTGCCGCTCAGGGTGCCGGCAGCAGCGCTCCCGGCAGCGGAAGAAGCGGTGGATGCCGTAGCAGAAGAAGCGGAACCGCCGCAGGCGGTGAGGGCAGCAGCGGTTGCCACGGTGCCGCAGACAGCTAGGAACGAACGACGTGTGATCTTTTTCATAATATTTTCCTCCAGATCGGGCCGGGCACCCGCCCGGCGTCTCTTATTGTGCTTCTTTGGGAACGGCCTTATTGTAGCGCATTCCCGCCGGAGGCTGCGACCATACACGGGCAAAATGCAGGTAAAACTTTGGGGGCCGGGCCTGGCTTTTGCAAGGAGCTTGTAAACTGACGGTGAAAACCGTGGCACATTTCTTTACATTGCCGGAAAAACTGCCCAAAACCATCCTTCTGCCCCTGGGCAGAACGACAAAAAGCCCCGGGCACTCTTTCCAGAGTGCCCGGGGCAAAAGGTCTTTTATCAGTTCATGGGTTTGATCTTGGTGGCAACGTATCTGCCGTCCCGTTTTACCAGATACAGCACACCCGGTATGCCGTTGATGGTAATGGTCAGCACTGCCACTGCACCGTTCTGGTACTGGTAACGCCAGCCCTCGTTGGGGAAGCTGAGCCGCAGCTCCTGCTCCACAGTGCTGTGCAGCTTTCCGCCCATGGAATCGGTCACGGTAAACCTTCCGGTGGGAGCCACCTGGGTCAGATTGCATCCATTGACAGTTGCGCTGAACATCCCATCATATCTCATGGTCTGCCAGTTGCCGCCGCCGTCTGCAAACTTCAGCTTCACCTTGCCCAGGATGGCGCCAGCCTTGTTCATCTCCGTGCCCTGGTCCACATCCAGCCCATACACCTTTACGGTATATGCACCAATCTGGACCTCATTGTCTGCCAGCTGGTCGCCGCCGCAGCCGGTCAGCAGGCCAGACAGGGACACTGCTGCCGCAGCAGCCGCAGCCCCCTTCAGAAACGTGCGCCGATCCATTTTAGTTGTCATAAGAAAAACCTCCTTTTCAGCAATTGCTGTTTTACCTTTGCGACCCTGCGTCGGGGTCTCCCTTACAGGCGCAGGCCCCCGTCCGGGGCGTAGAACTGCACATATTTGCGCCACTGGCTCTCGCTGATGGTGCGTTTGTAGCAGCTCACCAGGGCGTCCAGCGCGTCCTTGTCGCTCAGCTCCGGCGCACCGGGGCAGGGCAGCACCAGGATGCGGAACCACGCGTCAAACAGGTGCTCATAGTAGCCGGTGTCGCGGGCACCGCACCGGGCGTAAAAGCCCAGACGGCGCACGGCCATGGCCTCGTCCTCAGCCTTTTCGGGCACTTCGGCCTCAATGATGATGGCCTGTGCCCCGGCTTCGTACTCCGGCAAGGCTGCCAGCAGCTTTGCGCCAAGGCCGCCCGCGCGGTAGGCGGGCACCACGGCAAAATAGTCCAGCTGGCTGATGGCACTGCCCTCCGGGCGCACCATGAGCAGGTAGGCGGCCAGCGTCTCCCCGTCAAACACGCCCCAGGTGTGGGCAAGGCCCTCGGCCTCGCTGGTCAGGATCATACTCAGCGGCTTGAGCTCTCCGGCGGGAAAGTCGCGGCGCATTTCCTGCAGATACACGTCGGTCAGCTCGCCGGGGGTCAGCAGCCGCCAGGCAAAGGTCTTGTTCATACGATGCGGGTCCCTTTCTGGATCACGGCCTTGATGTTCAGCTCCTTGTCGGCCAGGATCACGTTGCCGTAACGGCCGGCGGCCAGGCTGCCGTAATCGTTGTCCACGCCGATGCTCCGGGCCGGGTTCTCGCTGGCGGCGCGCACGGCGCTTTCCAGCGGCACATTCATCTCCAGCACGGCACGCTTCATGCAGTCGTACAGGCAGGTATTGCTGCCGGCAATGGTACCGGGCTGCTCGGTCAGGGTAGCGCGCGGGCCGTGGACGGTCACGGCCTGTCCGCCCAGACTGTACTGGCCGTCCGGCAGGCCGCAGGCCATCATGCTGTCGGCGATCAGGCACACATGGTCGGCCCCGAAGGTGTTGAAGGTGAACCGCACCATGGCCGGGTGGATGTGCACATTGTCGGTGATGAGCTCCACCTCTGCGCCGTGCTCCAGTGCCGCAATGATGGGGCCGGGGGCACGGTGGGTGATGCCGGGCATGGCATTGTACAGGTGGGTCATGTGGGTGGCACCGGCCTCAAAGGCCTGCACGGCAGTGTCGTAGTCGGTGCAGGTGTGGGCAATGGAGATGCGCACCTCATTGTGGCATTCCTTGATGAAATCCAGGTTGCCCGGCTCTTCGGGGGCCACGTCCACCAGCTTGATCAGGCCGCCCGCACGCTTCTGCAGGCGGCGGAACATCCCCGCGTCAGCACCCTGCACATACTCCGGGTTCTGGGCGCCCACCTTCTTGGGGCTGATGAAGGGGCCTTCCATGTTGATGCCCACCAGATCGGCGCCCTTGCCGTTTTTGTGGGCGGCGGCGGCGTCCATCACATGGTTCAAAAACTCTTCCGGGTAGGTCATGGTGGCGGGGCAGATGGCCAGCACGCCCTTGCTGGCCTCAAAGTCGGCCAGCGTCTGAATGGCCTCCTCGGTGCCGTCGCAGAAGTCCTTGCCCATCGGCCCCGTGGAAGTGGATGTCCACCAG
>ENA-OQNA01000093-OQNA01000093.1-human-gut-metagenome-genome-assembly--contig:-NODE-93-length-30560-cov-4.255348_pt1 | contig 30560 bp, 27 predicted proteins | sample MGYA00242625_ERZ504872 | MGnify/ENA primary metagenome ERZ504872 (study PRJEB26092, sample SAMD00036425) | human gut metagenome | host: Homo sapiens | study: EMG produced TPA metagenomics assembly of...
GGAGCGTGCCTGCCGGTCTGGTACGGCTCACGGCAAGCTGGGTCACCGTCAGCGGAAAGGCCATGAGCCGTAAGGGCTGCAATGGCGGCGCTCAGGGATTCCAGCGCAATGGCGGCAATGCAGATGCGCGCATTGGCGTTTTTGGCCAGAACCGTGTCCACCACCGCGGCCATGCTGCCCTTGGTGCCGCCAATGAACACGGCATCCGGGGCAGGCAGGGCTTCCAGTGCGGCAGGGGCACGGCCCTCAATGAGGGAGAGGTTCCACGCCGCAAATTTTTCGCGGTTCCGGCGGATGAGGGCGCAGGCGTCCGGCTCACACTCCACCGCATACACATGCCCCTGCGGGGCGGCCAATGCCAGCTCCACGCTCACGCTGCCGGTACCGGCCCCCACGTCCCACAGGGTGTCGGCGGGGCGCACGGCCAGTTTGGCCAGCGCGGCGGCCCGCACTTCCTGCTTGGTCATGGGCACCTCGCCCCGGATGAAGGCTTCATCCGGCAGGCCGGGGGTGCGGCGTTCCGGGTGCACGGCATGTTCCACCAGCAGGACGCTCAGGGAAACAAAGGTCTGCCCGGCCAGTTCCTGCGCGGTGCCAAAGTGGATCTTTTCGTCGGGCGTGCCAAGGTTTTCGCCCACAAGGGCGTGGGCATCGCCCAGCCCGGCGGCGGTCAGTGCGGCACACAGGGTGGCCGGGGTCTCGGCCCCGCCGGTGAGAAAGAATACGGTTTTATGGTTCATGCAGGCGGACACCGGGTCGCAGGCACAGCCGTGGGCAGAAACAAGAGTCCAGTCCTGCCAGGGGCGGCCTACGGCGGCGGCCAGCAGCTGTACGCTGGAAAGGCCGGGCAGCACCCGGCAGGAGATGCCAAAGGCCCGCAGCATGGGCAGCAGCTGGGATGCGCCGGAGTAGAACCCGGTATCGCCGCTGTACACCAGCGCAATTTCCTCGTCCGGGTGCGCGGCCAGACAGGCCAGAATTTCGTCCGGTTTGTACATGGACTGCCGGTTTCCGGTGCAGCCCTCCGGCAGTGTGGCCAGCAGGCGCTTTGCACCCAGAATGCGGTCGGCACCCTGCAGGGCGGCAAGGCCCTGTGCGGTCAGGCTGCCGGGGGTGCCGGAGCCCATACCAATGAGTGTGATCATCCTTTCAGCACCTCCCTGCAGCGGGTCAGGATCTGGTCTGCCGTCTCACCGGTCTCGGCCGGGCGGCGGATCACGATGAGCTGGACGCCGGTGTCGGCGGCAGCCTGCGCTTTCTCGGCAAAGCCACCCGCGCTGCCGCCGTCCTTGGTCACGAGAAAGCGAATGGAGAATTGCTCCAGCAGGGCCCGGTTCAGCGCGTAGGAGAACGGTCCCTGCAAAGCAAGGATATTCTTGTGGGGGATGTGCGCGGCCTCGCAGGCGGCAATGCCGTCCAGCGTAGGCAGCACACGGGGGTACAGCCGTTCCGGGGCCAGCTGCGCAAAGGCAGGCAGCTCCTTGGCCCCGGTGGCCAGCAGGACATTGCCCTGCGTTTGGGCCAGAAAATCCGCCACATGTGCCGCCGACTGGAACACCATGCTCCCGGCAGGCAGGGCACTCGGTGCCCGCAGCAGCCGGTGATATTCCACCCCGGCGGTGCGGCAGGCCGTGCGGATGTTGCGGGTGGCGTCCACCGCATAGGGGTGGGTGGCGTCTACGCACAGGTCGGCTCCCTGCACAAGGGCGGCCATCTCGTCCGGGGTCAACCGGCCGCAGTGCACTGTGATGCCGGCAAAGCTGCCCTGTTCCTCGCTGCCCAGCGGGGTGGCCACGCTCACCAGAACGTCCGCCCCAAGCTGGGCCAGCTGTCGGGAAAAAATGCGGCCCTCGGTGGTGCCGCTGAACACCACTGCCCTCATACGCGGTACCCCCGCGGCGTGACCATGCGGCCCTGCAGCACCCGGGTGTTGCGGTTGCCGATGTACACGGTGGTGAACATATCCACGGGCGTTTGCTCCAGCTGGGCCAGCGTCAGCACCTGAGCGCTCTGGCCCTCCCGGCCGATGTTGCGCACCAGCCCACAGACGGTGTCCGGGGCCTTGCCGTTTTGCAGCAGGATGCGCACGGCCCGGGCCAGATAGTCCGGCCGCCCCTTGGAAGAAGGGTTGTACACCGCCATGCAGAAATCGCCCATGGCCGCTGCGGCCAGCCGCTTTTCGATGACCTCCCACGGGGTGAGCCGGTCGGAAAGAGAGAGCACACAGAAATCATGGGCCAGCGGGGCACCCAGCACCGCGCCGCCGCTCAGGGCGGCAGTCAGGCCGGGCACCACCTCCACGGTCACGTCCGGGCAGCCTTCGGCCAGCTCCAGCAGGGGGCTGGCCATGCCGTACACTCCGGCGTCACCGCTGCACACCAGAGCCACGGTCCGGCCGCTGTGGGCAGTTTCCAGTGCCCAGCGGCAGCGGTCCAGTTCTTTGGTCATGCCGGTGGCGTAATATTCTTTTTCCGGGTAATAGGGGCGTACCAGATCCAGATAGACCGGATAGCCGCACAGCACCTCGGCTTCTTCCAGGGCGCTCTGCGCCTGTGCGGTCAAAAACTGCGGGTCGCCGGGGCCAAGCCCGACCACATATACGATATCAGCCATTCTGCCACCTCCAGTCCGGGGCATAGGGGCACAGCGCCAGCGCAAAGGTCACACCGCCGCCCGCCTGTTTCGGGATGCGGATGCAGCCGCCGGACGCCAGCACAGCGGCCCGCTCACACACGTTGTCCACCCCGGTGACGCTTTGCACGAAGGGAGAGGGTGTGAACGGCCCGGGCAGTACCCGCAGCTGCTCCGCAGAATAAAATGTGATGGGCCAGCCGTGGGCCCGGCAGAACGCCAGCAGCCCGGTCTCGTCAGCCTTCAGGTCGATGCTGGCCGCCGCCGTGATGCACGCCGGGGCAAGGCTGTGCCGGGCACAGAAGTCAGTAAAAGCGGCTTCCAACTGCTCGGCACATGTCCCCCTGCGGCAGCCGATGCCCAGCACCCCGATGCGGGGCACCAGATGCAAAGCGTCCCCGGCAGGGGAGAGGGTAAGGGCAAAATCGGCTTCGGCAGGGGTCCGTGCAGGATCCACCCCGGCGGGCGGGGTGCCCTGCACGGGAAACTCAGCGGCAAACCGCACCGACTGCCCGGCCAGCAGCTTGCTGCTGACATGCTTGATGCGCTCCGCTTCCAGCACCGTGCAGTTCTGGTGCTTTGCCCACTCGTCCACCGCAAAAATGCCGTGGGCGTCGGTGGCCGTGGTAATCACCGGAACGGCTCCGCACACGGCGGCCAGTGCACGGGCCAGGTCATTGGCACGCCCAGATGACCGGACAGCACCGGCACCGCAAAGCGGCCGCATTCGTCCAGTACCACCACCGCCGGGTCCGACGCCTTGCTGCGGCAGTGGGGCGCAATGGCCCGCACCGCAATGCCCACGGCTCCCACAAAAACAAGGGCGTCGCTCTGCGCAAACTGCAGGGCGGTCCACCCGGCAAGGGAGACGCCGCCGCTGCCGCAGCGGTCCACACTGCCGGGCAGGGCGTCTGCCAGCCGCCGGGCCAGTGCCAGACCGGTATCGGTAAAGGCCAGATAGGCCCGGGTCATTGGTCGGACCCCTTGCGGAACTCGGTGGTAAAACCGGGGTCGTACAGCTTGCTGCGCTCGTACCGGGTGCCAAGGAAATCGCCTGCCACGATGAGCGCTGTTTTGGTGATGCCGGCGTCGTGCACGCTCTGCGCCAGAGAACCCACGGTACAGCGCACGGTTTTCTGCTCCGGCCAGGTGGCCTTGTATACCACGGCGGCGGGGGTGTCCGGCGTGTAGGCACCGCCCTGCAGCAGAGCATCCTGCACCTTGTCCACCAGACCGATGGACAGGAAAATCACCATAGTGGCCCCGTGGGCGGCAAGACTGGCCAGCTTTTCCCGCTCGGGCACCGGGGTGCGGCCTTCCATGCGGGTGATGATCACGGTCTGGCTCACGGTGGGCAGGGTGTATTCGGCATTCAGTGCCGCCGCCGCGCCGCAGAAGCTGGACACGCCGGGCGTGTCATCGTAGGCGATGCCGTCGGCGTCCAGTGCATCCATCTGCTCCCGGATGGCCCCGTACAGGCAGGGGTCGCCGGTGTGCAGGCGCACGGTGATTTTGCCGTCTGCCTCCATGGTGCGCATCACATCCAGAACCTGTTCCAACGTCATCTCGGCGCTGTTGTAAATGGCGCAGCCGGGTTTTGCCAGTCCCAGCAGGGCCGGGTTGACCAGACTGCCCGCGTAGATGATGCAATCAGCCTCCTGCAGCAGGGCTGCGCCCCGCCGAGTGATCAGGTCCGGGGCCCCGGGCCCCGCGCCTACAAAGTGTACCATAGCAGTTACTCCTTTACCAGTACCGTTGCAAAATATCCGGCCTTGTTGCCATCCTGCGGCGGGCGCGCAGTCGAAAGGTCGGGGAAAATCGTTTCATCCGGCAGGCCGCAGCTGCACACGAGGGCACTGCGGCTCAACGCACCGTGGGCGTCCAGGGTGTCCAGCAGGGCGGGCAGCTGACGCCCGGTTTTCATCAGGACTTTCGTGCCGGGGGCGTCCAATACCTCGTCGGCCCGGCTGCCGGGAGCGATGGTCAGCGGAGCGTCCATGCCGCCGGTAAGGGGCTGATTCAGCCGGGCTGCTGCCGCGCAGAAGCTGGGCACACCCGCCGCCATCGTGGTGGCATAGCCCTGCGCCTGCAGGATCTCCTGCAGATAGCCAAAGGTGGCATAAATGGACACGTCACCCAGGTTCAGCATGGCCACATCCTGCCCGGCATCCAGAAAGGGCCGCACTGCGCTGGCAGCGGTCTCGTGAGAGGCGCGCAGCACGGCGGCGTCCCGGCTCATGGCAAACTGCAGGGGCAGAATGGTCTTGCCGTCCAGCTCGCTGCCCAGCGCCCGGCGGGCGATGTCCAGCGCCAGCATCTGCCCGGAAGCGGTCTGCGGCGCAGCCAGCACCGGGCACTGCCGCAGCAGACGCACGGCCTGCAAAGTCAGCAGCTCCGGGTCGCCGGGGCCGACGCTGACCCCGTAAAAGGTGCCGGTCATGCGTTGTTCCATTGTTCAAGCAGCTCCTTTGCAGTTTGTGTTGCACCAAGCGGCCCGTGCTGGTTGGAAAACAGCACTGCACCCACCCGGAAGGCTTCACCCGCCCGGCGGTCGAGGTGCAGTTGGATGGCATCCAGCAGGCTTTCCAGCACCGGGGCGCGCAGTCTGGCGGCATCCAGCAGCTCCAGACAGGCGTCGGTGGTGGCGGCGGCGTACAAAGCCGCGCACAGCTCCCGGCCTGCTCCACAGAGGGCGGCATGGGCGCAGAACAGCTCGGTGCGGCAGTCGGCCGTGTGGGAGTGGGTGTTCATGATGCCGCCGGCCACCTTGACCAGCTTGCCCACATGGCCCACCAGCAGCACCTGCTCAAACCCGGCAGAAGCTGCCATATCCAGCGTATCTCCGATGAAGTTGGAGGTCTTGACCACCGGGATGGCCGCAAAGGCCGGGTAGGTGTCGTGCAGGTAGTCCAGCCCGTAGTTGCCCGGGGCAAGGATGAGCCGCTTTGGGGTACCGGCCCGCAAAACAGCCTGGTTCATTTCCAGCTGGATGGTGTCCAGGATGGCCTGCTGGCTCATGGGCTCCACGATGCCGCTGGTGCCCAGCACCGAAAGGCCGCCCTCCACCCCGATGTGCGGGTTGAAGGTGCGCCGGGCCACTTCCTCGCCGTTCTGGATGGAAATGGTCACCTCAAAGCCGCCGGTATAACAGGCGGCTTCAGCCTCCCGGCGCAGGGCCTCGGCGATCATCTGCCGGGGCACATGGTTGATGGCGGCGGCACCAACGGGTTGGTCGAGGCCGGGTTTGGTCACCCGGCCCACACCTCTGCCGCCGTCGATGCGGATGTCCGTGCAGCCCGGCAGCAGTTCCACTGTGGCGATCACCGGCAGACCGGTGGTCACATCCACGTCGTCGCCGCCGTCCTTTTCAATGGCGCATTCGGCCCCAGTGTCGGTGCGGCGGCAGAACAGGGGTGCTACCTCCACCACGATGCCCTTTGGGGTGCGCAGGGCCACCGTCTCCGGCGCATGGCCGGTGAGCAGCAGCCGGGCCGCGCCCGCTGCCCCCAGCGCCGCACAGGTGCCGGTGGTATAGCCGCAGCGCAGCAGCTTCTGCCCGCTGCGGACGTAGTGCTCGAACGTGGGCTTTTGGGGTTTTGTCTGCCCGAACAGGGCCGCGTACTGCGCTTCGCTCAGCGCGTAGAGGGCACGGATATTGTCCGGGGCAAAGGCGGCATCCGGGGTCAGCACGCCGGAAACATGGTCCGGGAACACGCACACCACGGCGTCCGCAATCTTCTGCGCCATGTCCAGCTCGTGCAGGCTTACGATGACCGCAAGGCCCTGTTCATGGGCCAGCTTCTGCAGGATGGTCAGCAGCTCGATCTTGCCCTTGATGTCCAGAAAGGAGGTGGGCTCGTCCAGCAGCAGCACTTTAGGCTGCTGGCAGATGGCACGGGCCAGCAAAACACGCTGACGCTGACCGTCACTGATGCAGTTGAAGTCCCGGTCCGCGAGATGCGCAGCTCCGGCAATTTCCAGTGCATCCTGCACGGCCTGCCGGTCGGCGTCGGACAGAATGCCCAGTCGCCCGGTGTAGGGGATGCGCCCGGCGGCGGCAAACTCAAAGCAGGTGGTCAGCTCGGTGCGGCGGGTGTGGGGCAGCATCAGGGCCAGCTTCTGCGCCCGGGCCGTGCCGGTGTAGGCGGTCAGGTCCTGCCCGTCCAGCAATACAGCACCGCCCAGCGGGGCCAGCTGCCCGGCCAGTGTTTTGAGCAGGGTGGATTTGCCCGCACCGTTGGGGCCGACAAGGACAAGGATCTGCCCCGGATTTGCCCCCAGTGCAATGCCGGAGGCCAGCGGCGTTTTGCCGTAACCGATGGCAAGATCCTGCGTTTCACAGAGAAATTTCTTCATTGTGCACCCTCCCGGTTCCGGCGGATGAGCAGCCCGATGACCACCGGCGCACCAAACACGGCGGTGACCGCGCTGATGGAAAGCTCCGTGGGAGCAAACAGGCTGCGGGCGATCAGGTCGCACAGCAAACAGAAGGCGGCCCCGCCCAGGCAGCAGCCCGGCAGCACCACCAGCGGCTTTGCGCTGCCCAGCAGCTGCTTGACCAGATGCGGCACTGCGATGCCCACAAAGGAGATGGGCCCCGCAAAGGCCGTGACACAGGCCGCCAGCAGACTGGAAAGCAGTACCAGCAGCCGGGAAAAACGCTTCACGTTCACGCCCACGCTCTGGGCATAGGCTTCGCCCATCTGGTAGGCGCTCATGGGTTTGGAGAGGCAGAAGGCTGCTGCCAGCGCAGGCAGCACCACCAGTGCCGCCGACCTGTACATTGCCCCAGGTCATGCCGGAAAAGCTGCCCTGTGACCAGTTGTGCAGGTTGACGATGTTGGAGTCCTGCGCAAATGCCACCACGAACTCGGTGACAGCGGAACAGATGTAACCGATCATGACGCCGCAGATGACCAGAATGCTCATGCGTTGCACCCGACGGGCCACCGCCAGCACAAAGGCCATGGCGGCCATAGCCCCCGCAAAAGGCGGCCAGGATCAGGGTGAGGGAGCTGGTGAGCAGGCCATGGTTCAGGAACATCACCATCACCAGTGCTACGGCCAGCTTGGCTCCGCTGGAAATGCCCATGACAAAAGGCCCGGCGATGGGGTTGGCAAAAAAGGTCTGCAGCAGATAGCCTGCCGCAGAGAGTGCCGCGCCCAGCAACACCACCATCACGGCCCGGGGCAGGCGCAGCTGGGTGATGATGCCCACCGACAGTGCGTCCTGCCCGCGGCCGGTCAGGGCCGCCAGCACGGCACCGGGGGTCAGGGCAACACTGCCCCAGAACAGGTTGGCGGCAAACAGAACCACCAGCGCCAGCGCCAGCAGGAGATAAGAAAACAGATAGCGTTTTTTGCGGGTCATAAGCGGTTCCTTACTCAACGTGAATGAAATACTGCAATCCATCCGGCGCATCCTCGGTGAATAGACGGTGCAGCTCCAGGATAAAATCGGCCAATTCCATGCTCTGCTGGAAAAAGCTCTGGGCAACGCACCAGACATGCCCATTCTGCACAGCCTTGAAGTCCGCCAGCAGGGAGCACTTGGCCACCAGCTCGTTGGTGGTGGAGACAACGCCCTCAATGGTACTGTTGTAGATCAGGAAGTCGGCGTCCCGTGCACCGGCATAGAAGTCTTCCAGCGGCAGGTTCATGGTGGAAAGACTGTTGCCGCTGTCGGTCAGATCGGCAAACACATAGTCGGCCCCGGCCATCTCGATCATGCGGGCCACATAGTCGCCGCCCTTGCGCACGTTGGCCAGATTGTTGGCCGAGATAGAAAAGAACGCGCAGCTCTTGCCGGTGGACTGCTGGTCCAGCAGGGGAGCGATGCGCTCCGCCTGTCGGTCAAACACCTGCTGTGCCAGTTCCTCCTTGCCCAGCAGGATGCCGTAGAATTTGATCCACTCCATGCGGGCCAGCGGGCCGCTCTCGTAGCTGGAACGCTCCACCAGCACCGGGATGCCGAAGCGCTCCAGCTGCTCCTTGACCTCCGGGGTGTGGTAGATCATGGTGTTCTCGATGGCAAGGCCGCAATTCGCGGCAAGGATCTGCTCGTAGTCCGGGGCGCTGTATTTGCCCGCATAGGCAATGCGCCCGTCCAGCATGGCCTGCCGGGCCTCGTCCAGATACCAGCCCTCGGCGCGGGTGCCGCTCAGGGCGATGCAGTCCAGTGCGTCCAGTGCAAGGAACAGGTCCATCACCGAGGTGGACACCAGATAGAGGTTCTGCACCGGCTGCTGCAAAACGGTCACGCCCTCGGGCACAGTGCGCAGGGTGGCAGCGCCTTCCGGCCGGACAAGGAACTTTGCCTGTGCGTCCGGGATGGTCAGCAGGGTAGAGCCGTCCGCATAGCAGTCGGCGGTAAACTGGGTGGCGTAGTCCAGAGGGTAGGCGTGGTCAAACACCAGCTCGTCCGTATCGGCCGGTGCAGTAGGCGCGGCAGTGCAGCCTGCAAGCGCCAGCACCGCGGCGGGCAGTGCCTTTAAAAATTGAGCGCGGGTCAGCTTCATGGAAGGTTACTCCAAAGTAAAGGTCAGGGTGTATTCGATCTCGTGCGGGGTGCTCATGGCCACCGTGTCGGCGGTCACGGCCAGCGGGGTGCCCAGGGCAGCGACCGGGATCTCAAAGGTGGAGTTGCCCTCGGTGTTGGTGGGCAGGTACTTCTCGCCGTCCACGACCATATAGTCATAGTTGGGGCTGCTCCATGCGATGGTGGCGGTCATCTTGCCGTCGGCCACGGTCAGAGTGGCGGGACTGTCCACGGTGGCACGGCCGGAGCCGCCCTCCAGTGCCACAGATACGGTGTATTCGCCGTCTGCGGGGGTCTCGGAGACTTCCTCGGTCTTGGGCTGGGCATTGCGCACGCTCACGGTGTGGTCGTACCAGGTACCCTTGGAGCCCAGAATGGCCAGCGAGAAGTCCTCATCCAATGCGGTGACCGGGATGTCATAGCCGTACACCTCTTCGCTGGTGCCGTCGGAGTAGGTCACAGTGTCGGTGGTGGGTAGCAGCCAGTCCGTTTTGTGGGCTTCGGCATCAGCGGCCAGGCCGGGGTACAGGTTCACGATCTTTTTGGACACCAGGCTGACGTGGAAGGTCATCTTGCCGTCCTTGACGGTCAGGGTGCCTTTGCCGTCGCAGGCCTCGTTGGCATGGAACATGCCGCTGTCGGTATCAAACTCGGCAGTGTATACGCCGTCCGGCAGAGCGGCGGTCTCCGTGACTTCGGATGCGGCGGAACTTGCCGCGCTGGAAGGGGCCTCGGAAGAGACGACCGACGGAGCGGTGGAAGAAGTGCCGCAGCCTGCCAGAGAAGCGGCCAGCAGCACGGTGACAACGGAAAGGGAAAGCATCTGTTTGCAGCGCATAGAAAAATACCTCAATGTTTCAGAATCAGAAAGGGAGAAACTCCCTGCAGGTCTCAGTATACCACAATCCTGTCAAAAAGAAAAATTGCCCGAAAAGATCACTCCCTCCGGGCAATTTGGCAGTTATTTTCAGCCGTTCAGAGAATCAATGGCAGCCTTGGTGTGGGCAACGTACAGCTCCTGAATGGAGGGCACTTCGCCCAGACCGGCGATCTGGCAGTCCACAGACTCAAATACGCCGGAAGCGTTGAACTGGCTCAGCCAGGAATCCTCGTCTGCACCGGCCATGTCGTTGTTGGCGTGGTCGCCTGCCACCACCATCAGGGGACGCAGGACGACCTTGGTGTAACCGGCGGCCTTCACAGCCTCGATCACGTTCTCGCAGGCGGTTTCCTCGGGCTCACCCTCCACGGTGCCGATGAACACATTGTCATAGCCCAGGGTCTGCATGGTGGTCTGCATCTGGCTGTAGCTCACCTTTGCAGTGTGGGAAGTGCCGTGGCCCATGAACACGAAGGCGACCTTCTCGGCAGCGGCGGCGTCCAGGCTCTCGTAACCGGCATCCTTCACGGCGGCCTCGGTCACGGCCTTGGCAACCACTTCCTTGTCGGAGTTGATCACGGTGGCGTCAGAGCCGACCTCGCCCAGCAGGGGCTCAGCCACGGCAACGCTCTCGAACTTGTCGCGGTAGGAGTCGATCATCTCCATCATCTCGTCGTACTCGGCACCGTGCATCAGATGGGTGGGCTGCACGATCAGGTTCTTCACGCCGTTGGCCACAGCGCGGTCCATGGCCTGCTGCATGTTGTCGATCTTCTCGCCGTCACGGGCCTGCACATGGTTGATGATGATCTGTGCGGTAAAGGCGCGGCGCACGCTCCAGTCAGGGTAGGCGGCCTGCAGGGCGTCCTCGATGCCCTTGATGTCCTTCACACGGCTGTCGTTGAAGGAGGTGCCAAAGGAGACCACCAGCAGCTCGTTCTCGCCGATGTTGTCCTCGTTGCGGGCGGCATCCTTGGAAGCATCGCCGGTGTCACGGCCAAAGTAATCGGGGTCAGCATTTTCGCCTTCCACCAGCTCCTTCTGAGCATCGGTCAAGGCGTCCCAGGCAGCCTTGGCAGCAGCACACTGCTCGTCGGTGCTGTCGTTGCGCTCCTGTACATAGATGGCATCAATCAGGTCTGCCACGTTCTTTGCGGCAGCCTCGTCGGCGTCCTCGCCGGATGCTTCGCTGCTGGCAGCGGCAGAAGAACTTGCTGCGCTGGAAGCGGTGCTGGATGCGGCGCCGCCGCAGCCGCTGAGCACACCGGCGCACAGAGCCAGGGCAGTCAGGGCGGCAGCAGCCTTGCGGATGTTGCGTTTTCTCATGATAAATTCCTTTCCTTTTTGTTCGTACAGAACAGTTTGCATACCCCTGAACAAGGCTCTGAAAGGGCGTTTTCCGCAAACAAAAAAGGCCTTTCTGCTTGCGGAATGGCAACACAAAAAGACCCATGATCCATAGGCTTTTCGGCACGACCAATTCCTCGTGGTCCGGAGCGGTGCGCTCCTGTACCAACAGCAGGCAGGTTTCCTGGCTGAAAGATCTGCGCCCGCCGCCGCCTTCCCAAAGCAACGCTTCAGTGGCCGGTGCCAGAAGCACCCGGGCTGCGGGCTCCCTTATCACAGTGACGAGATCGTGCGGGATTTGCACCCGCTTCCCTTTTAACGTTCCTGCCGCGGCAAAGCGCCTGCGGCGGAACGCACCTGCTGTTTTTGTTCAGTTCGCAGAGAAGTATAGCACAGTACCGGGAAAAACGCAAGAGCGGCATAAAACAAGCCCCCGACCCTACATGAAATTCATGCAAGACCGGGGGCTTGTTGTGCTGGAGCAGGATACGGGACTCGAACCCGCCGCCTACTGCTTGGGAAGCAGTCGCTCTACCGGATGAGCTAACCCTGCACACTGCTTTATTATTGTAGCAAAGCAGGGGACAAATGTCAAGAGCGGATCGCGCCGAAAACGGTCGGGTCAGTTTTTCGTGGTGTAGGTCAGGTCCAGCACCGGGGTGAAGGGGTCGAACACCAGCCCTTCCACGCCGTCGGCCACCAGCAGACGCTTCTGCTGGGCGGCCAGCGGCACCACGGTGCAGCCCTCCAACAGCTGGCGTTCACAATCGCGCAGCAGCTGGCAGCGTGCGGAGCCGGTGCGCTGGATGCTTTCAGACAGGGTCCCGGCATAGAGCGGGCCGGTGAGACCGGTCAGATTGTTGTCTCCGGCAAATTGCTGCAGCATCTGGTATACGCTGCCGCCCTCGGCCCGGATGGGAGCCAGTGCGATGGTGTATTTGCCGCTGGCAAGGCGGGCGTCGAACTCCTCCTGCGGCACCTCTTCCACCGAGAAGAAGAGGGAACAGTCTTTCTGCCAGGCACCGTTGATCTGCTCCACCGTCTCGGTCAGGCCGGAGCCCTGGGGCAGCAGAATGGTCACCCCGTTGAAGTCGGAGCTGGCCATGCCCTGCCGGGCCTGCATGTACAGTGCCTTTGCATCCGGGATGGTGGGCAGCAGGTCCCCGGCAGCATCGCGGTAGTCGATGCCGTCCACGGTCAGGCCGTCCGGAACAAGGCCGGTTACCTCCGTGAACAGCCCCGAGGAGGGCACCGACAGGTTCTGCAGGGCGATGCCGGCCAGCGCCTGCCGCAGGGATGCAACCGCGAACACCGAGCCTTCCGATGCGTTGAACAGCAGGGCCCAGGTGGTGTCGGAGTATTCCACGCTCTGCAGGGAAGTGGCTTCGGCGGTGTCATCCAGGGCGGCCGAGCACTTTTCGTCTGCAATGAGCTGGGCGGCACTCTTGTCGGTGTTGCTGGTGTTCTGCACAAGGCGCAGGTTGTTCACCAGCGGGGACGCGGCACTGCGGCGCAGGAACAGGCCGCTGGCCGTCCAGTTGTAGATGTAAAAGTTGCCGCTGGACAGAGTGGATGTACTGCTCAGACCGTAGGTGCCGCGGGTGCTCTCAAAAAAGGCTTCGTCACAGGGCATGGCACCCGGCAGGGTGAGTTTGGAAAGGAAGGTGTCGTCCCGCTCGCTCAGGCGGAACACCAGCGTCAGTTCTCCGATGGCCGACACGCCCAGCGTGCCGGGGTCGGCAGTGCCGTCCAGCACGGCGGCACTGTTCTGGATGGCAGAAAACTCCACCGCATAGGGCGAGGCGGTCTGGGGGTCGAACACCCGGCGAAATGCATACACGAAATCTTCAGCGGTGATGGCGTAGTCCGTGGCGGCACCTTTCGTGCCGGTGTAGGTCAGGCCGCTCTTTAAATAAAAGGTATAGGTGAGCCCGTCGGAGGAGATCTCCCACCGCTCACACAGGTCCGGAACCAGCTCGCCGCTGGCATTGCGGCGCACGAGTCCGCCGTACAGGTTCTCGCAGGCGATCACATCCTCGGCCTTGGTGGCTACCTGCGGGTCAAGGTTTGCGGGGATATTGTCCACAAACCAGGTAAAGCTGGTGCTGGCGGAGCTGCCGCCGCAGCCCGCAAGCAGAAAAGCAAACGCAGCGGCAAGCACCACTGCGGTCATGCGCAAAAAACGATTCAAAAAAGAAACCCTCATTCCGTTCATCATGGTGCAGAAACCCTCAAAAACGGCTCTGCATCGACAAGTGTAGCAGAAACACAGACAAAAAACAATTGCCTTTTTGTGAATTTACCGCGCTTTTTGGTGCCGAGTGCACGGTTTTCCGTTGCCAAGCGCGGCCAAATGGACTATAATAGTACAGCGAAACTCACAAATGCCGGGCAGTTCCGGCGTGTTCAGAATACGATACTGTACGAAGGAGGATCTGTTTTTATGCAGAAGGATCAACAGAAGCTCGAACAGCTCATCAAGGGCAAAAAGGTGGCCTTTATCGGCGCGGGCGTCAGCCACAAGACCCTGATCAAAGAATTTGTGGAGCTGGGGGCACACGTTACCCTGTGCGACCAGAAAAAGAGCGTGGAGGACTTCGGAGATTACGCCGCCACCATCCGGGAGCTGGGCATCGACCTGAGCCTGGGCGAGAACTATCTGGACGGCTTCAAGGGCCAGGATATCATTATGCGCACCCCCGGCTTTGTGGGCTACTTTGAGAAACCCCTGCAGGATGCCATGGCGGCCGGTACCATGGTCACCAGCGAGGTGGAACTGTTCTTTGATTTCTGCCCCTGCCCCATCGTGGCTGTGACCGGCTCCGACGGCAAGACCACCACCACGACCCTGATCGCCAAGTTCTTTGAGGCCGCTGGCCGCAAGGTACATCTGGGCGGCAACATCGGTGCAGCGCTGCTGCCCATGCTGCCCGAGGTGAGCCCCGACGATGTGGCCGTGGTAGAACTGTCCAGCTTCCAGCTCATCAGTATGCATTCCAGCCCCAATGTGGCCGTGGTGACCAACGTCACCCCCAACCATCTGGACCACCACAAGGATATGCAGGAGTACATCGACGCCAAGCGCAACATCCTGCTGTACCAGACCCCGCCCTGCCGTGCCGTGCTGGGCTATGAGAACGAAATCAGCCGCTCCATGCAGAAGGACTGCAAGGGCAAGCAGGTGTGGTTCACCCGCCTGCACGACACCGACAACGGTGCCTTCCTGCGCAAGGACGGCATGCTCTGCATGGCCGAGGACGGTGTGGTGACTCCGTTCCTGGCTCAGAAGGACGTGAAGCTGCGCGGCCTGCACAACATCGAGAACCTGCTGGCCGCTGCGGCTGCCGTGTGGGGCCTCGTGCCGGTGGAAGCCATCCAGCAGGTGGGCAGCACCTTTACCGGTGTAGAGCACCGCATTGAGCCGGTGCGCACCCTGGACGGCGTGCTGTACTACAACGACTCCATCGGTACCAGCCCCACCCGCACCATTGCGGGCCTGCGCAGCTTCAACCAGAAGGTCATCCTCATTGCGGGCGGCTACGACAAGCACATCCCGTATGAGCCGCTGGCACCGGAAGTCATTGCCCACGTCAGGAACCTGGTGCTGATGGGTGCCACCGGCCCCCGTATCGAGAAGGCTGTGCGCGAATGCGAAGGCTTTGACGAAGCAGCTCTGCCCATCCAGCACGCCGACAACATGCAGCACGCTGTGGAGCTTGCCCGCGCCGCCGCAAAGCCCGGCGACATCATCATCCTGTCTCCGGCCAGTGCTTCGTTTGACCTGTACCCCAACTTTGAGGTGCGCGGCCGTGAGTTCAAGAAGATCGTCAACGCGCTCAAGTGATCGCACGGGTCAACACCCCGGCGCGTCGTGCCCGCTTCCGGAACGCTTGCCGGGGTCGCTGGGTGCTGGATGCCTTGCTGCCGCTGGATCAGCAGATCTTCGGCAAAAGCCAGCCCGGCCGGTTCTATGCTGGCCCCACACTGGCGCTGGAACTCAGCGGCCGCACGGCATGGGCAGCCGGGCATGCAAACCCGGAGGAGCTGGCAAGCTTTCTGGCCTTCTGCGGCTGTGGGAGCGTCATTCTGGACGAGGGCATCTGCCCGCCGCCCACAGGCTGGCACCGGGCCGAAACGCTGACCGTGTTCGGCCTTGCTCCCGGCAAAGTGCTGCCCCTGCCTGCTGTAGAGGATGCTCTTTGGAGCAGCCTGACTCTTGACGCCCAGACGCCCGCCATGACGGTGGCGCAGGCGCTTTATCCAACGGACCCCGCCCGGCGGGACGATGCCTATTCGGAGCTGTGCTCCAAGCGCAGCCGGGGCCGGGCCGTGGTCTGGGCGCTGCAGCAGGGCGGGCAGACGGTGTGCACCGTGGGTGCCTATGCGGTCGCAAACGGACAGGCCTACATGGCCTGCGGCCAGACGGCAGAGCCCTTGCGCGGCAAAGGCATCGGCGGGCGGCTCATCGTGCAGATGGCCAACGCCCTTGCAGCAGAAGGGGAGCACCCGGTGTTCCTCTGCGCCCCGGAACGGGTGCATTTTTACACCCGCCTCGGCTTTGCAAAGCTGGGGGAGTATGTACGTTTTGCCGCGCCGTGAGCCGGACGATTTGAATGCCCTCCGTTTCACTCTGGGCATATTCAGAGGAAGAACTATTTTATATTGGCGTTTGTCGCGGCCTGCGGGCCGCTCCAAACGCCCCTCTTGTCCTCTGGCCCAGCGGAGCGTCCATGCTCCTGAAAATACAAGAACATTAAATTAAGGAAACAGATATGTCGATTCTCAACCACTTTTTTTGATTACAAACCCGAAGTGCTGGCACTGGACGAAAAGGCCATGGAGCTGTGCCAGCCCTATTTCCGCCATATGGAGGAAATCCGCGATTTCAACCAGCTCAAGATGCTCAAGGCCTTTGCCGACACCCAGATGTCCTCCACCGATATGCTGGGCACCACCGGCTACGGCCTGTGGGACACCGGCCGGGCCAAGCTGGAGCAGATCTTTGCCCAGGTGATGGGCGCAGAGGATGCACTGGTGCGCAGCCAGTTCCAGAGCGGCACCCATACGCTGGCGGTGGCCCTGTTCGGCCTGCTGCGGGCAGGGGACACCCTGCTGGCCGCCACCGGCCGCCCCTATGATACGCTGGAGGGCGTCATCGGTCTGGACGGCAAGGGCAAGGGTACCGGTACCCTGATGGACTACGGCATCCAATACGACGAAGCTCCCCTCAAGGCTGACTTCACCCCGGACTACGACCTGATTGCACAGAAGGCCCCCGGGGCCAAGGTGTGCCATATCCAGCGCAGCCGCGGCTATCTGCAGCGCAACGCCTTTGATCTGGACACCATCAAAAAGGTTGCCGACACCGCCCGTGCCGCCAACCCGGAGATCATCATTTTTGTGGACAACTGCTACGGCGAGTTCACCCAGACGCAGGAGCCCTGCCAGGTGGGTGCCGACCTTGTGGTGGGCAGTCTCATCAAGAACCCCGGCGGCGGAATTGCGCCCACCGGCGGCTACATTGCCGGCCGGAAGGATCTGGTGGAGCTGTGCGCCTACCGCCTGAACGCGCCCGGCCTGGGCAAGGAGCTGGGCTGCACGCTGGAAACGCCCCGCGATATGTATCTGGGCTTCTACTATGCCCCCGGCGTGGTGTGTGAGGCCATCAAGACCGCTATCTACGCCCAGTGCATGCTGGAACTGCTGGGCAAGAACCCGGTGCCGCGCTACTGTGATGACCACAACGACATCGTGACCTGCTTTGATGCCGGCACCGCCGATGCCCTGATCGGTTTCTGTCAGGGCATCCAGGCTGCCAGCCCGGTGGACAGCTATGCGGCCCCGGAACCCAGCCCGGAACCGGGCTACACCGATGAGGTGGTCATGGCAAGCGGCAGCTTTACCCAGGGCAGCACCATCGAGCTGTCCTGCGACGGCCCGCTGCGTGAGCCCTACACCTGCTACCTGCAGGGCGGCCTGAACTTTGCCGCCAGCCGCGCCGGTGTGCTGCTGGCCATCCAGAAGGCTTATTTCAAGGACTGATTGGGTCATTAGAAAAAATAACGTCAAAATTGTCCGCTCTGCTTGCTTGAGCACTGTAACAGAAAAGCCCTGTGGCTTCTCAAAACGGGAAGCCACAGGGCTTTTTGTGTCATTCAGCGTCCAACAGCGGCAGGCAGAGGGTAAAACAGCTGCCCTTGCCCGGCTCACTCTGCAGCATGATCTCGCCCCGGTGCAGGTGCGCCAGCTCCTGCGCAATGGTCAGACCGAGGCCGGTGGAATCGTGCTTGGTGTCGGCGGTGGTGTGGAAGTAGCGGTCAAACACGGCGGGCTGATCCTCCGGCGCGATGCCGCAGCCGGTGTCCGTGACTTTTACGCAGGCCTGCCCGTTCTCGGCAGCACACACCACGGTGACCCGTCCGCCGGAGGGGTGTAGTGGATGGCGTTGGTCACAAGGTTCTGCAAGATCTGCTCCAGCCGCACAGCGTCGCCCCACACGGGCAGGGGAGTGCCGGTATCGGTCCGCAGCTCCACTCCTTTGTGGGCGGCTTCGGCCTGACAGGCGCTGCACACCGCTGCAGTCAGGGCTTCCAGCCGGGCGCGGTCCTCGTTGAGCAGGACCTGCTTCTGCTCCAGCTTAGCCGCCAGAAACAGGTCCTCGGTCAGCCTGCGCACAAAGCCCACCCGCTCCTGCAGCACCGGCAGCAGCGTGGGCAGGGCGTCCGGCGCGGCGGCCAGCGTGTCCAGCCCGCTGCCGATGACGAACAGCGGGCTGCGCAGGTCGTGGAAGATGTTCAGCATCATGCTCTTGCGGGCGTCCGTCTCGTTCTGCAGGGCCTGGGTGCGCTGTGTCACCCGGGCTTCCAGCTCCTGCGCCAGCTGCTCGGTGCGGTCAAATTGCAGTGCGTAGCGGCGGCTGACAAACACCAGACACCCCAGCGTAAAGGGAATGTCGTACAGCCGGGCACAGCGCACCATGTAGAAGGGGAAACTTTCCCGGTAAAACCAGAACCGGAAGGATGGTAGTACGACCGTCAGACGCAGGCCAAAGGTCAGGATGTAGCCTGCCAGCAGATACCAGGCCGGGCGCTCTTTTTTCGCCAGTGCCTGGGCCAGCACCACCAGTACCGCCGCCATGCCGGCCAGCAGAGTGACGTTGCGCAGCACCGCCTGGGTGGATGTACCCAGCACCAGAAACAGCAGGACGCCCAGGACCGAGAGCGCAAAGCGTCGGCTGCCGCGCCGGGGAAGGGCCACATGGAGCAGGGAACAGCACAGCCAGAGGGGCGTGAGCACGGCAAAGGGAAAATACAGCCCCATCAGGAACCCGAGCAGTGCGCCGGTCTGCCCGGCCGGGAGCAGCACAGCCAACCCCCAACCGAACATGACGCCCAGATACAGCAGGAAAACTCCCAGTTCATGCTGGGGCTTGAAGCAGAACAGCGCCAGAATGCCCGCACCCATGCTGGCAAAAGCCACAAGCGCCATCAGCTGCAGGCTGCTGCGCAGTTCGCGCCAGTGCCACAGGGTGTCGGGCAGCATCAACCACATCTGTGGGACCGTGGTGCTGGTCACAGTGATCTCGGACGTCCGGCCGGGCACCGGCCGCACCCAGAAGGCCTCACCACGCTGGTCGGTGGGCTCCAGCCCTTCCGGCACGGCGTCCAGCGACCGGGTGGAAAGGCAGAGCACCAGTTCCGGGACGTCGGCAGGCGCTTCAAAGGCAAAACGCCAGTGCCCGGGGCCGGTCTGCTGCCAGCCGGTCAGGGTGACGCCCCGGGTCAGCTGCTCCTGGGTCAGAGCATCGTCGCTGACCGCCTGCGGACAGCGCAGGTTGAGCAGGATGCACAGCCCCAGGATCAGGCTCACCAGCAGGGCCGAGAGCAGAAAATAGCCGGATGTTTTGCGCCGCATAAACACACCTTCCTCAGAAATACAAGCATGAATCTCGCTAAAAGCGGTTGTCAGGGTATCGTAAATAGGGTATACTGAACTGTAAGGTAGTTTCAGTATACCAGAATTTTGGCAAAAAAGGGAGAGCGGCGGCATGATTCGTGTCCTGTTGGTGGAGGATGATGCAATGATCCGGGAAATGACCCGGATCTTTCTGGAAAGTCAGAAGCGGTTTGAGGTGGTGTGTGCAGCCTCCGGCGAGGAAGCACTGGCCCACGCAAAAGACCCCTTTGACGTGATCCTGCTGGACATCCTGCTGCCGGACACCAACGGCATGCAGCTGTGTCAGACCCTGCGCAGCGGGCATCACTGCCCCATCATCTTTACCTCCTGCCTGGACGATGTGGACACCATCGTGCATGCGCTGGAATTGGGCGGTGACGATTTCCTCACCAAGCCCTACGACAACAAGGTGCTGGTGGCCCGCATTCTGGCCAACGTGCGCCGGGTGCAGATGGATGCCGCCGAGCCCAGTCTCCGGGGCTACACCTGCCCGGCTTTCCGGCTGGATGCCGACAACCGCAGTGTGCACTGCCGTGGCGAGGACATCCATCTGGCCGATATGGAATACCGCATCCTCAGCCTGTTCGTGCGCAACCCCAACACCTTTTTTACGGCCAATGAGCTCTACCAGAAGATCTGGGGCAAAGACAGTCTGGGCGATGTGCGCACCGTGCAGGTGCACATCCACAACCTGCGCAGCAAGATCGAGCCGGACCCCGCAAAGCCGGTGTACCTGTGCAATGTGTGGGGCAAGGGCTATGTGTTCCGCCCGGAAGGCAAACAGGAGTAAACAAAACAACAGCGCCACAGAACATTTCTGCGGCGCTGTTTCCCTCTATACACAAAGTCTGTCTCAGCACACGGCGCGGTGTTCCAGTACGGGCACGGGCTCCACAACCGGCGGGTGCATGCCCTCGCGGTAGTCCAGATCGCCCTGATCCAGACCGCGCAGCAGCACCTCGGCGGTGGCAATGTTGGTGGCAATGGGCACGCCGTGCATATCGCACAGGCGCAGCAGGTTCTGCTCGTTCAGGCTGGAAGCATCCACCTTGAGCGGATCGCGGAAAAACAGCACCAGATCCACTTCGTCGCAGGCAACGCGGGAAGTGATCTGCTGTACGCCGCCCAGCTTGCCGGAGAGGTAACAATGCACAGGCAGACCGGTGGTCTGCGCCAGCATCCGTCCGGTAGTACCGGTGGCAATGACTACATTTTTGGAAAGGATCGCGCTGTAGGCAGTGCAGAACTGAAGCGCAAGTTCCTTGCGGGAATCGTGTGCAAGAATGGCAATCGTCATAGTGTTCTCTCCTTTGTTCTCAGTATAGTGTTGTGGGTGGCGGACAGTTTTGAGACGAAATGATGAAACACGCTGAAATCGTTATCAAAATTTCCAATATAGTTTTACCGCGCAAAAACAGGGTGTCAAGAGTTTTTTTGAAGATTTTGCAAGAAAAAACGGAGAAAGTAGCACTTTTTATTTGTGAGAAACAGAAAAAACTTGGATACAATAGTTTGCCCCAAAACACGGAAAAACCATCAAAAGTGAAAACAATCTTCAAAAATTGTTGTTGAAGAAAAAACGCTCCATGCCGATAAAACAAAAATGCAGGCCGGGACGTCGGACGTCGGCCTGCACGAGAAAATTATTTTCACACTGGGGAGGTGGGGAACTCAGCGGATCTGCCCATCTCCGTGGATGATGTACTTGTAGCTGCAAAGCTCTTCCAGCCCCATCGGGCCGCGGGCGTGCAGCTTCTGGGTGGAGATGCCCATCTCGCAGCCCAGCCCGAACTCTCCACCATCGGTGAAGCGGGTGGAACAGTTTACATACACGGCGGCACTGTCCACAGCTGCCGTGAACCGGTCGGCGTGGGCCTGTGTCCGGGTCAGGATGGCTTCGCTGTGGCCGGTGGAGTGAGCAGCGATGTGGGCAATGGCCTCGTCCACGCTGTCCACGACCTTGACGGCCAGAATGTAATCCAGAAACTCGGTGTCAAAGTCCTGCGGGCCTGCCGGGGTGCCGGGGATGATGGCCGCGGCGCGCTCGTCCAGCCGCAGTTCCACCGGATGCAGGCCCTTTGCCGTGCGGTCCGGGCCGAGGCGCTGAGCCAGCTTGGGCAGAAACTCTGCCGCAATGGCCGAATGCACCAGACATACTTCCTCGGCATTGCACACGCTGGGGCGGCTGGCCTTGGCGTTCTCAATGATGTCCAGTGCCTTATCCTGGTCGGCGGTGTCATCCACAAAAATGTGGCAGATGCCGGTGCCGGTCTGGATGCAGGGGACCTTGGCGTTTTCCACGCAGGCGCGGATCAGCCCGGCCCCGCCGCGGGGGATCAGAAGGTCCACATAGCCCACGGCGGTCATCAGGGCATTGGCCGAGGCGTGGGAGGTGTCCTCGATCAGGCTGACAGCGGCTTCCGGCAGGCCGTTCTCCACAAGACCCTGCCGCAACGCTTTCACGATGGCATTGGCGCTGCGCCAGGCCTCTTTGCCGCAGCGCAGGATGCAGGCATTGCCGCTCTTGATGGCAAGGGCGGCGGCGTCGCTGGTCACGTTGGGGCGGCTCTCGTAGATGATGGCGATCACGCCCATGGGCACGGCGGTCTTTTCGATCACCAGCTCGTTGGGGCGCTCCACCCGGTTCAGCACCCGGCCCACCGGGTCCGGCAGGGCGGCCGCCTCCAGAATGCCCCGGGCCATGTCTCCGATGCGCTCCTCGGTCAGGGCCAGCCGGTCCAGCATCACGTCGCTGATGTGCCCCTTGGCGGCGGCCATATCCTCGGCGTTTGCGGCCAGGATGGCCTCCATGTTTTCCGGGTGGCACAGCCAGTCGGACATGGCCCACAGAGCGTGGGTGCGGGTCTCGCTGCTTGCCAGTGCAACGACTGTTTTTGCCGCGCGGGCGGCTTCCAGAATCTCCTGTGTCGTCATGCCGGATCCTCCTGTCTGCGTCCTTTGAAACGGGTCCCGGCGGGCTTGCCGTCGGCAATGTCGTACAGCACCTCCGGGTGTGCGCCGTTGGCAATGACCATATCGGCGCCGCTGCCGGTGACCATGCGGGCAGCCCGCAACTTGGTGGCCATGCCGCCGGTGCCCAGTGCCGAACCGGCCCCATCGGCCAGTGCCATTACCTCGGGGGTGATCTCTTCCACCAGCGGGATGAGCGCAGCGTCCGGATGGGTGTGAGGGTTGGCCGTGTACAGGCCGTCGATGTCGCTCAGCAGCACCAGCAGGTCGGCTTTGCAGCAGCAGGCCACGATGGCGGCCAGGGTGTCGTTGTCGCCGATGGACGTGATCTCGTCGGTGGCCACAGTGTCGTTTTCGTTGATGATGGGCAGGGCCCCCAGCTCCAGCAGCCGGTTCAGCGTGGTCTGAAAGTTGACCCGCCGGTCAGTATGCTCCACGTCCACGCCGGTGAGCAGGATCTGCGCAACGGTGTGATTGTAGGCATTGAAGAGCCGGTCGTAGGTATACATCAGCTCACACTGACCCACTGCGGCACAGGCCTGCTTGCTGGCGGTGTCCTTTGGGCGCTGCGGCAGCGACAGCTTGCCCACGCCCATGCCAATGGCACCGGACGATACCAGAATGACCTCGTGGCCCTCATTTTTCAAATCGCTCAGCACCTTGACCAGCTGCTCCGTATGGCGGATGTTCAGCCGTCCGGTGCCGTATGCCAGAGTAGAGGTGCCTACCTTCACAACGATGCGCATAAGTCCATTAACCCTTTCCCATTTCCTTTGTCTTGTCGTAAGCGGCGAGCACGGCGTCCATCACCGCGCCCCGCAGGCCGTGCTCTTCCAGCACGCGCACGCCCTGAATGGTGCTGCCGCCGGGGCTGCACACGGCGTCCTTGAGGGCACCGGGATGCTGGCCGCTTTCCAGCACCAGCTTGGCGCTGCCCAGGACCATCTGAGCGGCATACTCCTGTGCCTTGGCACGGGGCAGGCCGCAGGCTACGCCGCCGTCTGCCAGTGCCTCAATGAACTGGTACACCCAGGCCGGGCCGCAGCCGGACACGCAGCTGGCTGCGTCGATCAGGTTTTCCGGCACGGCATCCAGCCGCCCGGCCGGGGCCATGATCTTCCGGAAAGCTTCTTCTTCCTCGGCAGTCACATTGTTGGAGCAGTACTGAATCATGCCTTCGCCCACGGAAGCCGGGGTGTTGGGCATGATGCGGATCACCGGGAAGTCCTCGCCCGCCATCTCCTGAATGCGGGCAATGGACAGTCCGGCGGCCATGCTGCACAGCACGAAACGGCTCGGGCGCTCGTCCAGCGAGAACTTCAGCGGTGCCAGCAGGGCCTCCATCATCTGGGGCTTCACCGCCAGAAAGATCAGGTCGCATTCCGCGGCCACCTCAGCGTTGGTCGCCACTTTGCAGCCCAGTTCCTTGGCCAGAGCCTGTGCCTTGGCCGTGGTGCGGTTTGCCAGATAGACCTTTTTAGGGTCTGCAGCCTTGCACACGGCCCGCGCAATTGCGCCGCCCATGTTGCCGCAGCCCAGAAAACCGATCGTTTCCATCATAATTCATACCCTCCCTTACGGCAGACGATTTCTGCCTGCCCCCATTGTAAGCACGCGGGCGATAAAATCAAGAGGAACCGCCTCGTTTTTTGCCGCGGCAAAGCCGGGCGGCCGTGCCGAAAGGGTGGAGGGGTATTCCGATTTGATATGGCCGGATGCCCAAAACTGTACGCGATGCAAAACACAAACTTGCGTGAATGCACAATAAATTCAAAAAGTGTACAAAATTGTCCTTGCTTTTTGACAGGATTCTGCGGTAAAATAGGACATGGAAAATCTTCTCACGGCTTTCGCCGCACAGGGCAGAAAAATTTCTGCCTGGAAAGGATGGTTTTTGTGTCACAGACGACCAAGCGGGCGCTGGAGGCATCGCTCAAAAAGCTGCTGCTCCAGAAGCCCCTCAACAAGATCACGATCAACGACATCACCGAGGACTGCGGTGTGAACCGCATGACCTTCTATTATCATTTCAAAGACATCTACGATCTGGTGGACTGGATCCTGATGGAGGATGCCGCCAAGGTGATGGAAGGCCGCAAGAGCTTTGACACATGGGGTGAAGCCTATCTGGACATCCTGCATCAGCTGCAGGAGAACAAGACCCTGGTGCTGAATGTGTACCGTTCGGTGGGCCGCGAACAGGTGGAGCAGTACCTTTATAGATTGCTGGATCCTGTTCTGAAGGAATTCACCAACCGTGAATGCCAGGACATCACGGTCCAGGATGCCGACAAGCAGTTCGTGGTGGATTTTTACAAGTATGCACTGGTGGGCATGACGTTGGAGTGGACCCGGCGGGATATGAAGGCCGACCCGGCTGTGATGGTCGCACGACTGAGCACGATGATCCACGGTGACCTGCGGCGTGCCCTGTGCCGGCTGGCCAGCAACCGGGGCGGCACCGCACGGGACGAGGATTAAGCCCCGGAACCGGCCGAAAACGTAAAAATCTTATCAAACAGTGCGCCGTGATGGGTTTTCCATCACGGCGTATTTTCTGATTATGGCACCTTTCGACTGAACGTGGTACCATACATTCATAAAATAAAGGATGATTTCAACAGAATCTGTTTGGAGGAAAACGACTTATGAACACTTCTCTTGAGAATTTGACCCATAAGATGCAGCGCGCCGCCGTTGGCAAGATGGTGGACGTGGTGCTTTCTCATGCAGATAAGGATCCTGAAAAGACCATGGGTCAGATCGTGGATCTGGCAAAGCAGTTTTACGGAAGCTCCTTCAGCGATGAGACCTACGAGCGCGCCAAAAAGACCCTGAGCGACCCGGACAGCAAGTGGTCCAAGCTGATCAACTGTGTGCTGGACCAGACCGACCCCAATGTTGCCCGCACCATGGCCCTGAACCTGGGCTATGAGGCCTTCTTCCGGGGCACCAAGACCATCCGCGAGAACCGCGTGAAGTACCAGTGCAACATTCCCTGGCTGATCCTGTTTGACCCCACCTCTGCCTGCAATATGCACTGCGTGGGCTGCTGGGCCGGTGAGTACGGCCACAAGAACAACCTCAGCTTTGAGGATATGGACAAGATCATCACCCAGGGCAAGGAGCTGGGCGTGTACCTGTACATGCTGACCGGCGGCGAGCCGCTGGTGCGCAAGAAGGACATCCTGAAGCTGGCCGAAAAGCACAACGATGTGCAGTTTGCCATCTACACCAACTCCACCCTGATCGACGAGCCCTTCTGCCAGGAAGTGCAGCGTCTTGGCAACATTGCCTTTATGCTGTCCATCGAGGGCACCCCGGAGACCAACGACGCCCGCCGCGGCGAGGGCCACTATGCTGCCGTTATGAACGCCATGGACCTGCTCAAGAAGCACGGCATCGTGTTCGGCACCTCCATCTGCTATACCAGCCAGAACATTGAGGCTGTCACCAACGACACCTTCATGCGTTTTCTGTGCGACAAGGGCGCACACTTCGGCTTCTACTTCCACTACATGCCCGTGGGCAACGAGGCTGCTCCGGAGCTGATGCCCACCCCGGAACAGCGCCAGTATATGATCAAGCGCATCCGCTACCTGCGTTCCGAGGAGTGCGACATCCCGTTCTACCCCATGGACTTCCAGAACGACGGTGAGTTTGTGGGCGGCTGCATTGCCGGCGGCCGCAACTACTTCCACATCAACTCGGCCGGCGACGCAGAGCCCTGCGTGTTCATCCACTATTCCAACGCCAACATCCACGACCAGAGCATCCTGGAGATCCTGCACAGCCCGCTGTTCATGGCTTACCACAACGGCCAGCCTTTCAACAAGAATCACCTGCGTCCCTGCCCGATGCTGGAGAACCCCGAGCTGCTGCAGAAGATGGTGCACGAGACCGGTGCCCACAGCACCGACCTGCAGTCGCCGGAGAGCGTGGAGCATCTGTGCGAGAAGTGCAAGAGCTACGCTGCCAACTGGCAGCCCACGGCAGACGAGATCTGGTCCCATACCAAGATCCGCGAGAGCCGTTACGAGAACTATAAGGATTGGAAGCCCTCGCAGCCCATTGAAAAGTAATCAGCGGCAGACATCATAAAACGGAACAAAAGCCCCTGCGTCCCGGCCGGATGCAGGGGCTTTGTTCTGCCTGTGAGAGAAATGATGGGGAACGGCCAGAGCGCAGCGGAGACCAGTTCAAATCGTTTATGTGAACGATCCGGCGACAGCAAAAAGCCCCGCACCGGGGAGCCGGTACGGGGCAGGGAAGATGCTTACGTTTTGTCGGCGGAGGGGGCCTGCGCCGGGGCTTCCGGTGCGGGAGGATCATCCTCCGGGTCGCCGAAGTTGTCGTGATAGGTGTTGAGCATATCCAGCTCTTCGTTGCGGCGCAAACCGTGAATGACCAGCTTTTTGATCACGTCGTAGATCACGGCGAACAGCGGCACGCCCACGATCATGCCGGCAAAGCCCCACAGGCCGCCAAACAGCAGGATGGCAAACAGCACCCAGAAGCTGGAAAGGCCGGTGGTGTTGCCCAGGATCTTGGGTCCGATGATGTTGCCGTCTGCCTGCTGGAGCACCAGCACGAACAGGACGAACCACAGCGCTTTGATGGGGTTCTGGATCAGAATGAGCAGCGTGGCCGGGATGGCACCGATGAATGGTCCGAAGAAGGGGATCACGTTGGTCACACCGATGATCACCGAGACCAGCAGGGCACTGGGGAACTTGAAGATCAGGCAGCCGATATAGCACAGGACGCCGATGATGGCAGAGTCCATGATCTTGCCGTTGATGAAGCCGCCGAACATCTTGTCGGCGTACTTCACTTCTTCGGTGATCAGGTTGGCCCAACGGGGCTTGACGAGGCTGTAAAGCACCATTTTGGCCTGCTGCACAAAGCGTTTGCGGCTGGCCAGAATGTACACGGCCACGATGATGCCGATGATCAGGTTCTTGGCTACGGTCACCACATTCAGCACACCGATGGCAGCACCGCTGACGATGTTCTGCATGGAGGGCAGCAGGGTGTTCTTGATCCATGTGTCCAGATTGGTATTCAGGGCGGCGTAAGCCGAATTGAGCAGTTCCATGATCTGCTCGTTCTTCTCAATGAACTCCAGATGGTTTGCCCAGTACATGAACTTTGTAATATTGGCCTGCGCGGTGTAGTACAGGGTGGTCACGCTGGTGATCAGCTGCGGGATGATCATCATGCACAGCGCGTAGATCAGCAGAAGCCCGAACAGGATGGTGAACGTCACGGACAGGGCGTTGATCAGGTTCTTCATCTTTTCCGGGATGAACCGGCGCAGGAACGCCTCAATGGTGTTGCACACCGGCTTGAGCAGGTAAGCGATGACGGCACCGTAGATGAAGGGCATCAGGATGCCGGTCAGGGTGGAGATGGCGTCCCCAAAGCCGTCAAAGCGGTAGATCAGGAAAAAGAAGATGATGCTGAGAGAGATGGCCCCAAACCCGGCAAGCATCCCGTAAAGATAAGGCTTGATGTGCGGTTTTTTGTCGATCATGGCAAACTCCATTCCCGTCGGGGGCTGCAGGATGCCCTTCGACGCTTATTAGATTTTATTGCTTCTGCGCCAGATGTGCAGCTTGTCGGCCTCACGGATCAACTCCTCGCGGAAGTCCGGGTGTGCCACGCTGATCAGAGCCTCGGCCTTTTCCCAGGAGGTCAGGCCCTTCAGGTTCACACAGCCGTACTCCGTGCACAGATAGTGCACATTGGCGCGGGTATCGGTAACGATGCTGCCGTTCTCCAGGGTGGGGCGGATGCGGCTCTCCAGCTGACCGGTCTTTTTATTAAAGAAGGTGGAGGACAGGCAGATAAAGCTCTTGCCGCCCTTAGAAAGGTAGGCACCCAGCACAAAGTCCAGCTGGCCGCCTGCACCGGAAATGTGCTTGATACCGGCACTCTCGGCGTTCACCTGACCAAACAGGTCGATATCCACGGCATTGTTGATGGAAATGAAGTTATCTAGGGCAGAAATGCTGCGGATGTCGTTGGTGTAATCCACGGGAGCGGACATGCACTCCGGGTTGTCGTTCAGGTAGTCGTACATCTTCTGGGTGCCTGCACCAAAGGCGTAGACCTGACGGCCCTTGTCCAGCTGCTTGCGGGCACCGGTGATCTTGCCGGCCTTGGCAATGTCCACAAAGGCGTCCACATACATTTCGGTATGCACGCCCAGGTCCTTCAGGTCGCTCTGGGCGATCAGGCCGCCGATGGCGTTGGGCATACCGCCGATGCCCAGCTGCAGGCAGGCACCGTTGGGAATCTGCGGAACGATCAGGTTGGCAACCTTCAGGTCCACTTCGGTGGCAGCACCGGGAGCGGCCATCTGGCCGATGGGCGGGTTGTCGCCCTCCACGATGCCGGTCACCTGCGAGATGTGCACGCAGTTCTCCATGCCGCCCAGGCAGCGGGGCATGTTCTTATTGACCTCCACGATGATCTTTTTGGCCTTTTCGCACACGGCACCCAGATGGGAAGCGCTGGGGCCGAAGTTGAAGTAACCGTGCTCATCCATGGGGGTCACCTGGAACACGGCCACATCGACGGGGTCCGGGCTCTCACGGTAGTAGCGGGGCAGCTCGGAATAACGGATGGGGGAATAGAAGGAGAAGCCCTGCGCAATGGCCTTGCGCTCAATGCCGCCCATATGCCAGCTGTTCCAGGTCATGTGGGCAGCGGGGTCGTCGATCTGGAAGATCTCAGGGACCCACATCAGAATGCCGCCGCGGAAGTTGACCCCTTCCAGCTCCGGCAGACGCTTTGCCAGGGCGGCATCCACAGCAACGGGGGTGTTCACGGCCCAGCCGTAATCCACCCAGTCACCGCTTTTGACCAGAGCAGCAGCCTGTGCGGCCGTCATGCGTTTCTGAGCGTACAGTTCCATAAAATCCATTATAAACCATCCTCTCCTAAAAAACATAAAAGAATTGTAAACTTTCTACAATTCTGCACGGATAAATTTTGGCGGCACAGGCCGCCCGGCGGGGGTGCCTGTACACAGCTTTGCCACATCTGTCTGTTACTATATAAATAAAGCACAGAACAAAGGCACAGAGCAGATGCGTCTGCACAACTTAGTTATAACATTAACAAAGTGCGGAATCAATAGTTTCGGGCGAAAAAATACGCCATCTGGCAATCTGACTAAAATTCTTGGCTTTTTGTGACGATTGTTTGGTGCGTAAAATCCAAAAAAGTTGGGAAAAGGACTTGATAAAATTTTGACGATGTGATTTACTAATAACGTAGCAAGCAGCTGCCCTGCAGTGCAGAATTGATTGTTTAAAATTTAACGATAAATCGTTCTGCGGCTTGCACACAAGACTGGAAAGTGCTATCATGGCAGAACCAAAACGCGCTTTTCACAGCGCACAAGGAGGACACTGGCCGATGGCAACAGCAGTTTATCCCGGTTCGTTCGATCCGGTCACCAAAGGACATCTCGACATCATCAAGCGCGCCGCCAAGATCAACGATCATCTGATCGTTGCGGTGCTGATCAACAGCGCAAAAGACCCGCTGTTCACCGTGGAGGAGCGTGTGGCACTGCTTACCGAGTGCTGCAAGGGCATCCCGAACGTCAGCGTGGAGAGCTTTGACGGCCTGACCGTGGAGTTCGCCAAAAAGCGGCACGCATCCGTCATGGTGCGGGGGCTGCGGGCGGTCACGGATTTTGAAAACGAGATCCAGCTGGCTCAGACGAATCACGCATTGATGCCCGGCATCGAAACCATGTTTCTGGCCACCAGCATCAAATGGAGCTACCTTTCTTCCACCATCGTGAAGGAAGCAGCCCGCTACGGCAGCGACATCGGCAAATTCGTGACGCCCAATGTGGAAAAGGCCGTCAACGAAAAGTTCGATGAACGGCGCCGGAACGGCAAGCTCTGATCTGTTTGCAAAAATGTCCACAGGGCATTTTGATAAAAAGGTTTACGAAACGTAACACACATACAATTCAGGAGGCTATTCACATGAAAAAGATCGTTATCGCATCTGCATGCCGTACCGCTATCGGCAAGTTCGGCGGCACCCTGGCCAACGTTCCCGCAGCTGAGCTGGGCTCCATCGTCATCAAGGAGGCCCTGAACCGTGCTAACGTGAAACCCGAGCAGGTCGATCATGTTTACATGGGCTGCGTCATCCAGGCTGGTCTGGGCCAGAACGTCGCTCGTCAGGCTTCCCTGAAGGCTGGCCTGC
>ENA-OQNA01000094-OQNA01000094.1-human-gut-metagenome-genome-assembly--contig:-NODE-94-length-30449-cov-4.593101_pt1 | contig 30449 bp, 23 predicted proteins | sample MGYA00242625_ERZ504872 | MGnify/ENA primary metagenome ERZ504872 (study PRJEB26092, sample SAMD00036425) | human gut metagenome | host: Homo sapiens | study: EMG produced TPA metagenomics assembly of...
GGGTGTCGCCCGGATCCAGCAGGTTCTCGTGGGTGGTGGACATGGACCAGTTGTTGTGCTTGCCGCTGCCGTTGACGCCCTCGAAAGGCTTCTCATGCTGCAGGCAGACCAGACCGTACTTGGGGGCGATCTTCTTCATCATCTCCATGGTCAGCAGGTTGTGGTCGATGGCTACGTTGGTGGTGTCGAAGATGGGGGCCAGCTCATGCTGGCAGGGGGCCACCTCGTTGTGCTTGGTCTTGGCGGGCACGCCCAGCTTCCACAGCTCCTCGTCCAGTTCCTTCATGAACGCGGACACCTCGGGGCGGATGACGCCGAAGTAGTGCTCCTCCAGCTCCTGGCCCTTGGCAGAGGGGGCACCAAACAGGGTGCGGCCGGTGAGGATCAGGTCCTGACGGGCCTCGTAGTCCTCTTTCTTGATCAGGAAGTACTCCTGCTCCGGGCCGACGGTGGTGGAAACGTAGTCCACATCCTTGCCAAACAGCTTCAGGATGCGCACGGCCTGGCCGGACAGGGCGTTCATGGAACGCAGCAGGGGGGTCTTTTTGTCCAGTGCCTCGCCGGTGTAGCTGACAAAGGCGGTGGGGATGCACAGCACGTCATCCTTGACGAAGGCGTAGCTGGTGGGGTCCCAGGCGGTGTAGCCGCGGGCCTCGCAGGTGGCGCGCAGGCCGCCGGAGGGGAAGGAGGAAGCGTCGGGCTCGCCGCGCACCAGCTCCTTGCCGGAGAACTCCATGATGGCGGTGCCGTCGCCCACGGGGGAGACGAAGCCGTCGTGCTTTTCACTGGTGATGCCGGTCAGCGGCTGGAACCAGTGGGTGTAGTGGGTGGCACCCAGCTCCATGGCCCAGCGCTTCATGACGCTGGCCACCACGTTGGCCACCTCGATGTCCAGAGGCGACCCCTTGTGCAGGGTGTTCTTCAGGCTCTTATACGTAGCGCTCGGCAGGCGCTCCTTCATCACATGCTCGTTAAAGACTTTGCTGCCGTAGATCTCCATAACATTTGCTGCCATAAATCCTACTCCTTACATGTCTCAGTTGGCTTTCCCTTATGCTTAACAAAAACGGCGCTGCGAGTCAGGAGGTGACCCACAGCGCCGTTGCTGTCTATGGTTTGATTATAGCCCCGGCGGGTCAAAAAGGCAATTGACAAATCTGACGATTCTGCACAAACGCTCTCTGCGAATTTTGGCACAACTGAGCTTGGTATGACTTTTGAACGTCAGATCACCTGGAACAAAAAGAACTTCAGGTAGTTTGTCTCCGGCACGCCCCACAGGATGGGGTGGTCCGGGGCCTGCTGCTTCACCTCAATCTGCCGCAGCTGGCGGTGGGCGTCCTTCGCCGCTGCTTTCAGCATCTTGATGAACAGCTCCTCGGTGGCAAAGTGGGAGCAGCTGGCCGTGGCCAGATACCCGCCCCGGGGCAGCAGCTTCATGGCCCGGTAGTTGATCTCCTTGTACCCGCGCATGGCGTTCTCCACCGTGCGGCGTGCCTTGGTAAAGGCGGGCGGGTCCAGGATGATAAAGTCGTAGGGGTGGCCCTCTTTTTCCAGCCGGGGCAGCAGCGCGAAGGTGTCCTCGCACAAAAAGTCCATATTGGTCAGGCCGTTGCGTTCGGCGTTGCGCTGGGCCATGGCGATGGCGTCGGCGCTGATGTCGGCAGCGGTGACCCGGGCGGCTCCGCCCTTGGCAGCGTTCAGCGCAAAGCTGCCGGTATGGGTGAAGCAGTCCAGCACCGTGTGGCCTGCTGCCAGCCGTGCCACGGCCCGGCGGTTGTACTTCTGGTCCAGGAAAAAGCCGGTTTTCTGGCCGTTTTCAAAGTCCACATGGTAGAACACGCCGTTCTCGCAGATCTCGGTCTGGGTGCTGGCGGGGTGGGTCTCGCCGGGCAGGTCGAACCAGCCCTTGTTCTGCTCCAGCCCTTCCTTGGCGCGCAGGGCCTCGTCGTTTCGCTCGTAGATGCCGGCAATGGTCTGGCCGTCGGCCCGCAGCACCTCGGCCAGCAGGGGGAACAGCACCGGCTTGAGCTTTTCCATGCCCACGCTGAGGGTCTGGGTGACCAGGATATCCTGGAAGCGGTCCACGGTCAGCCCCGGGAACTGGTCGGCCTCGCCAAAGATCACCCGGCAGGCGGTCAGGTCGGCGGGCTCCAGCACGGTCTTGCGGTAGGCCCAGGCGTACTCCACCCGGCGGCGCCAGAAAGCGGTGTCAAAGGTGTCGTTGGCGTTGCGGCTGATGAGCCGCACCCGGATCTTGCTGTGCAGCGACACGAAGCCGGTGCCCAGGTACGCCCCCTTGGGGCTGACCACATCGGCCAGGGTGCCGTTTTCGGGCTCGGTGTCCGGGGCGTGGAGGATGTCGTTTTCGTACACCCAGGGGTGGCCGCCCACCAGCAGGCCCTCGGCGTGTTTGTTGACGGTGTATACAGGATAAGCGCGTTCTTTCATGGAGATCTCCTTGGTTGCTCTTTTCAAATTCACCCCTTTATAATACCATAGATCCATGGTATTATAAATAAGAAATTTCCAAAAAAAACCGGAAAGAGGGGATCTGCAATGGAGATCGAACGCAAATGGATGGTGACCGGCTGGCCGGAGGGCCTGCCCATGGAGGAAGAATTTGCCATGCGGCAGGGCTACATCAGTGTGCGGCCCACGGTGCGCATCCGGGAGGAAGCCCTTGCGGGCGGCAAGACGGACTATGTGCTCTGCTTCAAGAGCGAGGGCGGCCTTGCCCGGGAGGAGATCGAGCGCAGCATCGACAAAGAACTGTTTGAGGAGCTGGAACACAAGATCATCGGCAAACCCCTCATCCCCAAGACCCGCCGCACCTACCGCCTGCCGGACGGCAGCGCGCTGGAAGTGAACCATGTGGACGCAGGCCAGCCCACCGCGTTCTGGTATGCGGAGGTGGAGTACCCCACCGTGGAGGCCGCCAACGCCTGGCAGCCTGCCGCCTGGGGCCTGGGGGCCTACCTGGACCAGGAAGTCACCGGCCAGCCCGGCCAGAGCATGGGGGCCTACTGGCTGCAGACCCGCGGCTGACCCCTTACATTATAAGAGAGAAAGGATCGTATCGTTACGAAAAAGGCAAGATTCAAGCTGGAGCTTCAATACAACTCCCCGGTGATCCTCACCTTTTTTCTGCTGTCGCTTCTGGTGCTGTTCCTCGACGACTGGACCGGCGGCTGGACCACCATGCACCTGTTCTGCGTCTACCGCTCGTCGCTCAAGGACCCGCTGTTCTACATCCGGCTGTTCGGCCATGTGCTGGGCCACGCCGGGTGGGAGCACTTCCTGAACAACATGCTGCTGCTGCTGGTGGTGGGCCCGCCCATGGAGGAAAAATACGGCAGCAAGGCCCTGCTGGGCGGCATCGTGTTCACGGCGCTGGTCACCGGCGTACTGCAATGCGTGCTGTTCCCCCGCACCGGGCTGCTGGGGGCGTCGGGCATCGTGTTCATGCTCATCATGCTGTCGTCGCTGGCGGGCTTTTCCGGCGGCATCCCGGTCACCATGCTGCTGGTAGCGGCGCTGTACTTCGGCCAGCAGGTGTACGACATCATCCTCGTGCACGACAACGTGGCCAACTTCATGCACATCGTGGGCGGGCTGTGCGGCACAGCCTTCGGCTACTATTTCGCGCTGCCCCGCCGCAAACGCCGCCGCCGCTGACGCATCCAGCGAGGCCGCTTCTTCCGAGGCTGCTTCCGGCGAAGCCGCAGCCTCCAGCGCCGCAGCACAGGAAAGCACGATTGCATCAACCAGGCAGGAGAGGGCAGGACCTTTCCTGCCTTTTTCGTTGCACCGCCCGCCGGAACGTGCTATACTGGAACAAAAAACAACCAAGGTTGTACAAAAGCGAGGAAACGACCATGAAGCGGGCATATATCAATGGCATTCTGCTGGACGGCACCCAGCAGATGGAGCCGCAGGCACACAAGGTGCTGCTGTGCGAGGACGGCGTCATCACCGCCGTTGCGGACGAGGGCACCGACCTGGACGGCTATGAGGTCATCGACCTCCACGGCGGCTATGCGATGCCGGGCCTTGTCAACCTGCATGTGCATCTGGCCGGCAACGGCAAGCCCAGCGCAAAGCCGCGGGATAATGCGGCGCTGGTGCGTAAAATTCTGAGCAACGGCCTGACCCGCGCGGTGGCCTACCGCATGGTGTGCAGCTATGCAAAGCTGGAGCTGCTGGGCGGCGTGACCACCATCCGCACCGTGGGCGGCATCGCGGATTTTGACACCCGCTGCCGGGACGATGCCCAGGCCGGGAAGATCCTGGCCCCGCGCATTCTGGCCGCCAACGAGGGCATCTCGGTGCCGGGCGGCCACATGGCAGGCTCGGTGGCCGTGGCGGCCCACAACAACGGCGAGGCCCTGACCCAGCTCACCAAGGTCAGCACCCAGCGGGTGGACCTTGTCAAACTGATGATCACCGGCGGCGTGCTGGATGCCGCCGAAAAGGGCACCCCCGGCGAGCTGAAGATGCCGCCGGAGATGGTAAAGGCTGTGTGCGATCAGGCCCACGCCATGGGCTATCCCGTGGCGGCCCACACCGAATCGCCCGAAGGGGTGAAGGTGGCGCTGGAAAACGGCGTGGACTCCATCGAGCATGGCGCAAAAATGGACGAAGAAACGGTAAAACTGTACAAGGAGCACGGCGCGTTCCTGTGCACCACCATTTCCCCGGCGCTGCCGTATGCGCTGTTTGACACGGCGGTGTCCGGTGCGTCGGAAAAAGACCAGTACAACGGCAGGATCGTGTTTGACGGCATCGTGGAAAGCGCCAAAACGGCGCTGGCCAACGGCATCCCGGTGGGCCTTGGCAACGACGTGGGCTGCCCTTACATCACCCAGTACGACTTCTGGCGGGAGCTGTGCTACTTCCACAAGTATTGCGGCGTGAGCAACCAGTTTGCCCTGTACACCGCCACCCTGCGCAACGCCCGGCTGGCCGGGGTAGGGGACGTGACCGGCTCGCTGGAAGTGGGCAAGAGCGAGGACCTCATCGTCACCCGTCAGAACCCGCTGGAGGACCTGCGGGCGCTGCAGCATCTGGAGCTGGTGGCCTGCCGGGGCCGCGTGGTGAAAAAGCCCGCGCCCAAGCGCAGCCAGACCGTGGACAAGCTGCTGGACCCCTATCTGGAATAAGAATTTATCATAGAAAGGCTCTCCCGCAAGGGGGAGCTTTTTTTACATGCTCGCCATGACGGCCAGAATGCTCTGCCAGCTTTTGGTGCGGGCGCAGGTGGGGCCGGGCGTGCCGGACGGGCCGGACGGCTCACCGGCGGGGTCTGGGGCTGCGTCTGAAGCTGGGCGGCAGCCGGTACGGCCGGGTGGAAGAACATCTCCACCGTGCCGCTCTGCCACTGTGCGGCCAGCTGGGCAGCCTCCGGGTCGGCCTGCAGGGTGCGGCGCTCGGCTCCGGCCAGACTGTCGGCCAGCCAGTACAGGATGGCGGCCACCGGCAGGCAGGGGGCCTTGCTCAGGGTGCTGTAGCTCCAGTGGGCACCCCGGCCCACAAAGCTGTCCACCGTGATGACGGCCCCGGTGCGGGCGTCACGGGGCAAAGGCAGATCGCAGTCCGTGCCCGCCAGCGTTTCCAGCTCCTGCACCATGCGGTCGGTGCGGGCAGCGTCCAGCCGGTCCTCGCGGCAGCAGGCGTGGAAGTCGGTGTCCTCCAGCAGGCTCTCGGCCTTGGCGGGGAACTGCCCGGTGAGCTGGCCGCTCTCGTTGTGGCAGAGCATCCACCCCTTGCGGAACAGCTGGAAGTTCAGTCCTCTGCGGCCCATCGTGGAGTAACACACGGTGGCGCAGTGCTCCCCGGGCATCCGCCGGACTTCCAGGTAAGCGTCGTTGCCGCAGAGATCCTGCAGGCGCACGGCGGCCAGAAGCTGCGCCCCCGGCAGACGGGATGACATGGCGTTGTGCATGGCGGTAAAGTAGCGGTTGGCATCCATGATACGTTCCTCCCTGAATGGTTCGACTGACAGCAAAGTGTTGTATTCAAAGGACTTCCAACGCGGGCCGCCGCCGTGCACTGCGGGGGACATCGCGCGTTCCTGTGGTTCGTCTGAACATAGTATAGCATAAACTACGACAAAAAACAACTAAAAGTTTGCAAAAACAACCAGATTTTTGCGAACACCCCGGAACTGCTCCAAAATACAACGCGACGGTTGGTTGTAAAATGCCCGAAGCGGTTGTGTGCCGGACAACAAAAAAGCCTTCCCCCAAAAGGGGAAGGCAATCTCTCAATCTCCCAGCTCCCGGATCTCGTTCTGGATCAGGCGGCCGGCGGCGCGGGCCAGCTGGTCCATGCCGCGGATGCGGGCCATATTTTTACCATAGATGCGGGCAGCGTCGGCGGCGGAGCGGTCCTCGCCCATGAACACTGCCGACACCCGGATGCCCTTGCGCTGCAGCACGCGCACCTGGGCGGCCGCGTCGGCCACACCGGCGGCGTCCTCGTAGCCGCAGCCCAGCGGGTTTTCCGGGCTGGGCGGGATGCGGCGGCTGTCGTTGGGGGAAGCATCGGTCAGCAGGATGAGCAGGTGCCGCGGGGCGGGGCCGGGGGCAAAGTCCAGCAGATCGCCCGCCGCCAGCAGGGCCAGGCCGTCGCGGTTCCAGCCGGAGGCAAAATACCGGTTGATGTTCTGGCGGTTCTTGTCGGCAAAGTCCTTGAGCACCCGCAGCACGGTGTAGCCCCGCAGGCTGCTGAAGGCACTCACCCGCACCGGGATGCCGCAGTTGGCCAGGCTCTCGGCCAGGATGGACCCCTGCGCCGCGATGACCTCCTGACAGTGCAGGCGGGAGGCGGAAGCATCCAGCAGCAGGTCCACCGTAAAGGCGGGGTGATTTTCCTCTTCGGCGCACAAAAACACCCGGTCATCGTTCAAAAGCGGGGCGCGCCACACCCGCCCGGGGTCCACATTGCCGCTGCGGGCCACCCGCGCGTTGGGCTGCTGATGCACCAGAATGCAGTTGCGGATCTGCTCGGTGAGCCGCAGCACCACGCTGCGGTGCAGCTCCTGATTTTTGGCGTAGTAGGCGCGGTTGCGGTCGGCCTGCAGCTCGGCCTGTTCGGCCAGATGCCGGGCCTCCGGGGTGGGGGCCTGTTCCGGGCTGGGCACGCCCGCGCTGAACCACAAATGGCACCCCAGATGCACCCCGGTGCACAGCTCCTGTTCGGCCTTGCGCAGCCGCTCCGGCGGGTAGAGGGAGCGGCCGAAGCAGCTCTCGATGTAGGCGCGGTCCTGCGCGGCGTTCTGCTTCAGGGTGATGTGGGCCTGCCGTTTGTCCACGCTGGGCCCGCTGCCGGCGGCGTCCACGGCGTTGGAGTGCTCCACGGTCACGCGGTCGGTCTTGATCATCTGGGTGGGCAGGGCCTTGGTGGCAAGGGTGGCCAGCAGGCCGTCCAGATGCAGGTGCAGCGCCGCTTTCGGATGCACGGTGCCGTCGAAGAGGTCAAACGCTGCGTACACGGCCAGCAGGGCGTCCTGCAATTGGTCCGGCTGCGGGGCGGTGTCCGGGGCCAGCGCCCGGAACAACCCGCTCTCGTAGGGGGTCATCACGGGCAGATTGCGCCCCAGCACGCTGCGCCAGCGGGCCGCCTGCATGGTGTACACCAGCTGGTTCCTGGCCATCCACTCCTGCCGGGAAAGTTTGTACTGGATGGCAAAAAAGTAGTCGGCGTGAGAAGAGCGCAGCGCTTCCAGCACCGGGCGGCGGGGCAGCTCCAGCCGGTAGGCCGCGTTTTCGAGGTAGAGCCACGCCAGATCGTCCAGCATGGCCTGCCGCAGATCGCCCGCCCAGCGGTCAAAGATGCGGTTTATCAACTTGTCACCGTAATATTTGTGCACAAGGCCCACGATGGTGTTCATGTAAAAATCCACCGTGCCGTCGGTGTTGTGGGCCAGAAACAGCGGCTCAAAGCCATAGGCGCCCGCAGCCGCCCAGACCTGATTGGCCGCCCGCCGCTCCTGTGCGGTGTAGCTCTGGGCTTCCATCAGGCAAACAGCTTGGCCGCATCCAGTTTGGCCGGGATGCGGGCCGCGATCACGTCGCGGATCAGGCCCTGCTCGTAGCTGTCAAAGGCCTTGTTGGTGATGCCCATATCCAGCGCGGCCCCTGCGGGGATGCCGCGGCGGATCAGGCGCAGCGCGTCCAGCATGCCGCGCAGGTCCAGTGCCTTGGTGGAAATTTCCGCACTGTCGCACTTTTTCTGCAAGTCGAGGAACAGCAGGGCGAACTGGTGGGCGTACTTCGCAGCAAGATCCGGGAACTGTGCCCGCAGCAGCTTTTCCAGGTTGTCCTGGGTGATGGTGGGCATCTGGATGACCACGAAGCGGGAGGTCAGGGCCTCGTTCAGCTCCCGGGTACCGGCGTAGCCGTAGTTCATGGTGGCGATGAAGCGGGTCTCCTCGGCCAGCGGGATGCGGTCGTAGCCGGGCACGTCAATGGCGCGGCGGAAGTCCAGCACAGCGTGCAGCACGGCCAGCGCCTCGTTCTTGGCCATGTTGATCTCGTCCAGCACGCCAAAGCCGCCGCACTGGGCGCAGCGATACACCGGTCCGGGGCGGAACTCCACCCGTCCGTCGACAAAGGTGTCCATGCCGATGAGGGAGGCCGCGTCCATGTTCACATGGAACGAGATGTCCCACGCGGGGCGGCCGAAGGCGGCGGAGAGGTTCTCGGCCAGCACGTTCTTGCCGGTGGCCTTGCCGCCCGCCAGCAGCAGGTTTTCGCCGCAGAGCAGGGCGGCCAGCGCCTGCTCCCACACCTCTTTGCCGTAGTAGGTAAAGGCCGGGGCCGGGATGCGGGGCCGCAGCGCAGCGTCCAGCGGATGGGCGGCACGGTATTCCTCTACCGCAGAAAGCAGGGCCGGGTCCACGCCCTCCTGCCGCAGCGTCTCAAGAAGTTCAGACATTGTACAATACACCTCGATGCTTTGCCGGTTGTTTGCAGCAAACCGGCTGCTCAGCCCTATCATAGCACAATCGCGGGCATTTGTGTAGGGGGCGTGCGGGGCAAAACAGCAAAGAGGGGCAGCCCCGACCGGGACCACCCCTCTTCACATAAAAAAGAAGAAAAGAAGGAATGTTGGATCTATGCGGGAGAACTGCGCCTTATCAGGCGTTCTCCAAGCCTGCCATCTGCTTGATGGATTTAATGGCAAAGGTCAGGGTACGACCGCAGGCAGTACCGCCCATGACGCAGGGATAGTTGTTCTGGAAGAAGCTGCCGGACATATCACCGGTGATGTACAGACCGGGGATCGGCTCATTGTTGCTGTCCTTGGCCTGGCAGTTCTCGGTGATGGAGATGCCCTGCATACTGCACAGCAGAGAGGCACCCAGCCAGCAGCCGTAGAAGGGAGCGGTGCGGATGGCGCTCAAACGGCTTGCAGGCTTGCCGAAGTCCTCGTCGTTCTGCTTGTCGTACAGCTCGTTGTAGCGGGCAACGGTGGCTACAAAGTTGTCCTTGTCGGCACCGGTAAAGCCCATCTTGTCGGCAAGCTCTTCAATGGTGTCGGCCTTCATGATCAGGCCCTCACCCTCGTACTGCTCCAGCTGACCTTCCATCATGCCGGGGATGTAACGGGTCAGTGCAGAGCAACCGATGGTGTGGAAGCGGTCTACATCCTCGCGGAAGTTTGCATCGTGGATCATGGCATAAACATGACCCGGCTGCTGGAAGGAAGCGTGAGAAGCGTTGTCGTACTCCTGGCTCTCATTCATAAAGCGTTCGCCATGGCGGTTGACTTTCAGGAACGGCTGGCTGCCGGGGTTGTACTGACCCACAGTGCCGGGGAAGGCCTTGCCGCCAAAGGCGTTCTCGCTGACCACATAGCCGGCATCCACACCGGGTGCTACCAGACCACGGTCGAACAGAACGGGAGCGGGCTCTGCATCCAGATGTGCACCTGCCCAGATCGCGGCACGGATGCCGTAACCCTTGTCGGCAGGCGTATAGGAGCAGGCCGTGGTCACACTGGTGCCCAGCGGGTCCAGCTGCTCCATCATGTAGGGGTTGCCGGCATAGCCGCCGCAGGCCAGCAGCACGCCCTTGGCTGCGTTGATGCGGATGAAGTGGTCGTCGGCAGTGCTCTGGGCGATCACGCCGGTGATGCGTCCATCGGCATCTTTTTCCAGCTTGGCAAGGCCTGTGTTAAAGTCGATGCTGTAGCCTTTGCTTTCAATGTACTCCTGGAACACCACGTTGCGGGGCTTTTCAGCGCTGCTGTAATCGACCTGCTGCACAGGGAACATCAGCTTGCTCTGGCTCACCTGTGTGTCATCCGGCCACTTGGCTTCATCGCCGGAGGTCAGGTTGCACACATAGTTATAAGGTTCGTTTTCCAGGATGCCGGAAACAAAATCATGCATGGCAGCGGATTCGTTGATCCAGGTCTTGACCACGCGCTGGTCGCAGCGACCGCCCATAGAACGGGAGATCTCGCTCAGCAGCTCGGCGCGGTCAACCGGAGCAATCCCTTTTTTCTTTGCTTCGCTGCTATCAATGGTGCCGTACCAGTGACGGGTGTCCATGACGGAAGAATTCTGTTCGATCACGCGGAAATCCAGCCCGTTCTGTGCAGCATAAGCGGCTGCGCACATACCACCGTTGCCTGCGCCCACGATGACGATATCGGTATCCCATGTCTCGGTGATGGCGGCCTCGTCGATGTCGGGCTCGGTGCCCAGCCAGTCGTTCTCATCGCCGGTGGGCAGCTGCACGCTGGAAACCACGGCTTCGCCCTTGGCCTGTGCGTAGCAGCTCTTGGCAGCCTTCATCACGGCATTGGAGGTGATGGTAGAGCCGGAAACACCGTCGATCTCGGCAGAACCGGCAGCCATCAGCTGCTCGCGCAGCTCGTCGGCAGCGGCAGCACCAAAGAAGCGGTCTCGCCGGAGGTGTCCACGACCACGTCGGTCACGGCGCTGTCGGAGAAGGTCATGGTGACCTTGACGGTGGAGGAAATGCCCTCGGCAGTGCCCTCATAGGTGCCGGGGATGTAGGTGCCGGTTGCACCGGAAGCGGCAGCGCTGCCGGAAGCAGCGGTGGAGGTGGAGCCGGAGGCGGCATTGCAGGCGGACAGAGCGCCGGCGGTGACACCGCTCATGGCGGCGGCAGCGGCGATCTTCAGAAAGCCTTTGCGGGAGATCTTGTTCATAGGTATGCTCTCTTTCTCTTCATTGTTTCAATTCTTCTTTGTCCTTCCGCAATGCACAGGGATTGCGGAATCTTTAACAAGTATAGCGACGGCGGAGGGGTTTTACAATTCAAATAAATTATATTATAATGAAGCAAAACTTATTTATTGCAAAAGGAGCAACCCCATGAGCTTGAATGCATTGCAGGGATTTGTGAGAATCGTGGAACTGGATAGTTTTTCGGAGGCGGCAGATGCGCTGTTTTTGTCACAATCTGCGCTGTCTCAGCAGATCCGTGCGCTGGAGGCACAGCTGAAAGTCCAGCTGTTTCAGCACGCGCAGCGCCGGGTGGTGCTGACTCCGGCAGGATGGGAATTTTATCCAAAGGCAAAGCAGCTGCTGGAATTATACGATGATGCAGTAAACTGTGCGCAGGCAGCGGAACTGAATGCAACCCCGCCCAAACGGCATCTGCTGATCGGGCATCAGAATATGCCGCTGCAGATGCTGGGATTTGACCTGTTTGCCGTCACAGAAGAGCTGAGCACCCGCTTTTCGCCCTTGATGTACAGCTGTGCCAACCGAAAGGATATCGGTCGTGCACTGCTAAACGGTGAGATCGATCTTTCGCTGCAGATCGAGTGTGCGGAGATCGCAGCACGAGGGCTGCATTTTTACCCGGCAGTTTATATGCCGGAGATCGGCATCCCGTTCCATACGCCGCCAGAGGTGCCACGCGGACACATTCCATTGGAGCAGGCGGTAAAATATCGGTGGATGTTTGCTGGAACACCGGAGCAATCACTGTATGAGACGGCATTGCTGCACGAGGCTTCGAGGCGGCGGGCAGAGATCATCCGCGGCGTAAAAAGTGTGCAGTATAAGCTGCCAAGCCTGATGCTGACCCCGGCGGTGTACTACCGCAGACCGAATCTTGAGCAGGTGTTTGTTCTGGATTGGAACAAGGGAATGCGGTTTGGTATCGTTACAAAAGCGGAGCCTGATCCGGTGGTGGAAGAATATGTGCGTCAGTTACAGCACCTGCTGCCCCTGCTCTCTGAAAAATTGTTCGGCATGAAGCTGGAACCGGTGGAGGACTGAGAGGGTTCATCCCGTAAAAGCACCTGTTCTCGCTGCGTTTTGGCCGCAGGCCAACAGCAGCCACGATGCCGCTGCCCGGAACGACTCTTCCCGTGAAAAGGCAAATCCGGCGGGGCCGCAGCCCTGCCGGATTTGCAAAATCTAAAATAATATTTCCGCTGAAGATGCCCAGAGCAACGCGGAGGGCATTTCAAATCGTTCGTGTTACTCCACCACGTCCTCGAACTGGCTGTTGTACAGGTCGGCGTAGAAACCGCCGGCGTCCAGCAGCTGGTCGTGGGTGCCCTGCTCCACGATGTCGCCGTCCCGCATCACCAGGATGAGGTCGGCGTCCTTGATGGTGGACAGGCGGTGGGCGATGACAAAGCTGGTGCGGCCCTCCATCAGGCGGTCCATGGCGGTCTGGATGCGCTGCTCGGTGCGGGTGTCCACACTGCTGGTGGCCTCATCCAGAATCAGGATGCGGTTGTCGGCCAGAATGGTGCGGGCGATGGTCAGCAGCTGCTTCTGGCCCTGGCTCACGTTGGAGGCGTCCTCGTTCAGCTCCATCTGGTAGCCGCCGGGCAGGGTGCGGATGAAGTGGTCGGCATTGGCAGCCTTGGCGGCGGCAATGACCTCCTCGTCGGTGGCGTCCAGACGGCCGTAGCGGATGTTCTCCAGGATGGTGCCCTTGAACAGCCAGGTATCCTGCAGCACCATGCCGAAGCCCTCGCGCAGAGCGCTGCGGTCAAAGTCGCGCACGTCGTGGCCGTTCAGGGTGATGGAACCGGCGTCCACATCGTAGAAGCGCATGAGCAGCTTGACCATGGTGGTTTTGCCTGCGCCGGTGGGGCCGACGATGGCGATGCGCTGGCCGGGCTTCACCGTACAGCTGAAGTCGTGGATGATGGTCTTGTCCGGGGTGTAGCCGAATTTGACGTGGTCGAAGGTCACCTGACCGTCGATGCAGGCGGGATCTGCCCGGCGGGCCGGGTCGGCGGTCTGGTCCTCTTCCGGCTCGTTCAGGAACTCGAACACCCGCTCGGCGGCAGCGGCCATGCTTTGCAGCATGTTGGACACCTGCGACAGCTGCTGGATGGGCTGGGTGAAGTTCTTGACGTACTGGATGAAGGCCTGGATGTCGCCGATGGTGATGGTGCCGTTGGCGGCAAAGATGCTGCCCACGATGGCCACCGCCACATAGCCCAGGTTGCCCACAAAGTTCATGATGGGCATCATCAGGCCCGAGAGGAACTGGCTCTTCCAGGCGGATTCGTACAGCTTGTCGTTGGCGGCGTTGAAGTCGTTCAGCACCACGGCCTCGCGGTTGAAGGCCTTGACCACGTTGTGGCCGGAGTAGACCTCTTCCACCTGGCCGTTCACCACGCCCAAGGTGGCCTGCTGGGCCTTGAAGTACTTCTGGCTGAACCTGACCACCAGCAGCACCAGTGCCAGCGACACCGGCAGGATCAGCAGGGCAATCAGGGTCATGCGGGGGCTGATGGACAGCATCATGATCAGCACGCCGATCATGGTGGTCACGCTGGTGATGAGCTGGGTGATGCTCTGGTTCAGGCTCTGGCCCAGGGTGTCCACATCGTTGGTGATGCGGGACAGCACCTCGCCCACGGTGCGCTTTTCAAAGTAGGCCAGGGGCAGGCGGTCGATCTTCTGGCTGATCTGGCGGCGGAAGTCGTAGCAGACTTTCTGGGAAAGGCCGGTCATCAGCCAGCCCTGAATAAAGCTGAAGGCGCTGCTCAGCAGGTACATGCCCAGCAAAAACAGCAGCACCCGGCTGATATACACAAAGTCGATGCTGCCGGTGCCGCGCAGCTTGGCGATCCAGCCGGTGGCAAGGGCCGTGGTGGCTTTGGCCAGCACCTTGGGGCCGGCAATGTTGAAGATGGTGGACAGAATGGCAAAGACAATGGCCGTGATGAGCGGCAGTTTGTAGTGGCTCATGGTCTGGAGGAGCTGCCGCAGCGTGCCCTTGAAGTCCTTGGCGCGCTCGGTGGTCATGCGTCCGGGTCTTGGCATATCACACACCCTCCTTTTCCGGATTCAGTGGTTCAAGGTCCAGTTCCTTCTGACTCAGCTGGCTGCGGGCGATCTCCTGATACTCCGGGCAGCTGGCCATGAGCTGGGCATGGGTGCCCTTGCCCACCAGACGGCCCTCGTCCAGCACCAGGATCTGGTTTGCGTGCAGCACGGTGGAGATGCGCTGTGCCACGATGATGACGGTGGCGTTGTCGGTCTGGGCCTTCAGGGCGCGGCGCAGGGCCACGTCGGTCTTGTAGTCCAGGGCCGAGAAACTGTCGTCGAACAGATAAATTTTCGGGTCCTTGGCAATGGCACGGGCGATGGACAGGCGCTGTTTCTGGCCGCCGGACACGTTGGAACCACCCTGGGCAATGGGGCTTGCGTAGCCCTCCGGCTTTGCGTCGATGAACTCGGTGGCCTGTGCGATGGCAGCGGCCTTTTTCACGGCGGCGTCGGTGATGTGGTCCCCGCCGAACTTCAGGTTGCTGTCGATGGTGCCGCTGAACAGCACGCCCTTCTGGGGCACATAGCCCAGCAGGTCGTGCAGCTGTGCCTGGGGCATCTGGCGCACATCGATGCCGTCCACGGTCACGCTGCCGCCGGTCACGTCGTAGAAGCGGGGGATCAGGTTGAGCAGGGTGCTCTTGCCGCAGCCGGTGGAGCCGATGATGGCAGTGGTCTCGCCGGGCTTTGCGGTAAAGCTGATGTGCTCCAGGGCGTCGCTGTCGGCACCGGGGAAGCGGAAGCTCACGTCCTGGAACTCCACCACGCCCTGCCAGTTCTTGTGCTCCTTTGCGGCCTTGGCGTCGGCTTCGTCCGGGTCGTGGATGGTGGCCTTGGTGCGGATGACCTCGTCGATGCGGTCTGCGGCCACACCGGCACGGGGCAGCATGACGGCCACCATGGCCAGCATCAGGAAGGACATGACGATCTGCATGGTGTAGGTGATGAAGGCGATCATCTCGCCCACCTGCATGGTGCCGTTGTCCATGGCCTTGCCGCCGAACCACACGATGAGCAGGCTGGTGCCGTTCATGATCAGGGTCATAAAGGGCATCATGGCCACCATGGCGCGGTTGGTGAACAGCTGGGTGCCCATCAGGTCCTTGTTGGCCTTGTCGAAACGAGCCTCCTCAAAGGCTTCCCGGCTGAAGGCACGCACCGGCATGATGCCGGTGAGGAGCTCGCGGCTGACGAGGTTCAGCCGGTCCACCAGCGTCTGCATGATCTTGAACTTGGGCATGGCCACGTTCATCAGGAAGAGGATGAGCAGCAGCAGCAAAGCCACGTCCAGCACCACGATCCAGGACAGGCCCGAGCGGCTGCCCACCACATGGAGCACACCGCCGATGCCCAGAATGGGCGCATAGGCCACCATGCGCAGCAGCATGACGCAGACGAACTGCACCTGCTGGATGTCGTTGGTGGTGCGGGTGATGAGGGACGCGGTGGAGAAGTTCTCGATCTCCGCATTGGAGAAGTGGATGACGCTGGAGAAGGTCTCGCGGCGCAGGTCCCGGCCGATGGCGGCGGACACGCGGGAGGCCAGGAAGCCCACCGCGATGGACACGGCCACCATCAGCAGGGTCAGGGCCAGCATCTGGCCGCCTACCTTATATAAATAGTGCATCTGCACATCGTGGGCGATGCCCTGGGCCTCGTATTCCAGCCCCACCAGCAGCAGAGCCTGGCTCTTCAGGTTCTCCACCACGGTGTCGTCCAGCTGGCCGATGGCACCGGTCAGCTGCTGCTGCACGGCGTCCCGGCGGAAGCCGGGCATCTGGCTCATGGCGGCAAACTGGCCGCACACGGTGTCCAGGTCCTCCGCCGTGGGGGTTGCGGTCTCGGTTTCCGTGTCGGGATTGCGGTCGGCACCGGAGGCCTGCAGGTCCGCAAGGCCGGTCATGCCCATGCCGGTCTGCCCGGCGGGGGTGTTGGCTGCCTGGGCGGCCGCCAGATACAGCACGATGTCCGGCGTGGTCACAGCATCTTCCAGCGCAGTGCGCTCGTCGGCGGTCAGGTCGGTGCGCAGGCGCAGCACATCGCCGTCGGCGGTGTAGGCGTTCTGGAAGGCAGCGGCATCCTCCTCGCGCATCAGCAGCGAGAGGGCATCCAGCGTGCTCTGCCGCACGGTGTCGGGCAGGGGGCTTTCGATGCCGCCCTGCTGGATGCCGGTGTCCACGATCTTGCTGGTGTAGTCCGGCAGCGACAGATCGCAGTAGGCCTGCACGAACAGCAGTGCGAACACCACGAGGCAGACGGCCCAGTGACGGGCCAGCTGCTTAAAGATCTTTGTCATGGTTTGGTTCTCCCTTCGGTTTGGTGGTACGCGCAGCGTTTTCCGCAAGAATGGCTTCCATCAGCGCGCCGCGCAGCGCTTCCATCTGGGCCAGCTGTTCCGGCTCCAGCCGGGCCATGACACTGGAAAAGTAGTCCCCAAGAGCAGCCTCGCACTGTCGGCAGGCCTCGTATCCCTTGGGCGTGAAACGCACCAGCGTCTTGCGGCGGTCGGCAGGGTCGGCAAAGCGTTCCACAAGGCCGTCCTGCTCCATCTGCCGCACCGTGCGGGAAATGGCAGGAAGCGGTTGGTGGAACTCCTTCACCAGGTCGGACATGTACACCGCACCGTCCTGTCCATGGAGACGAATGCAGCCCAGCAGCCCTTCCAGCATGGGGAAGTGGCGCTTGGGGCAGTCGGCCAGAGCGGCCTTCATGCCGGCCTTGGATGCTTTGCTCAGCCGGTGGATGTAGCGGCAAAGCCCGCGGAAACTCAACGTGGATTCCTCAGACACGCGATCCCTCCTCTCAAAGATTACTTAACAGCTGTTAACTGTTAACGCTTGATAATAATAGGCTTTTGCAGGCCGGATTGCAACCCCCTGCAGGGATTGTTTCACAAAAGTTCACAAACGTTTGTGTCCCGCATACACATAAAGCAAAGGGGGCATCGGGCATGGAACAGCGTTTGTGGATGATCCTGCAATTGTTCGGCGGGCGGCACTTTTCTTATACAGTATGGACACCCTCACGGACGCTTTGCAGCAGGCGCGGGGGACACCCTGCGGCAGGCCCTTGCCCGGCTCACGGCCCACCCGCTGGCCGGGGTGCTCACGGGGGCGGCGGTCACGGCGGTGGTGCAGAGCAGCTCGGCGGTCACGGTGCTGGTGCTGGGCCTTGTGGGGCCGGGCTGCTGACCCTGCAGCGGGCCGTGCCGGTGGTGTTCGGAGCCAACATCGGCACCACGGTCACCGCGCAATTGCTGGCCTTCCGGCTGGAGGATGCCCGGTATCTGCTGCTGGTGGCGGGGCTGCTGCTCTGGTTCGCGGGGCGCGGGCGTCTGCACGCAGCCGGGCAGGCGCTGTTTGCGTTCGGCCTGCTGTTTGAGGGCATCGCGGTCATGGCCGAGGCCATGGAGCCGTTGGCAGCAGGGCCGGTGTTCCGGCAGTGGATGGCCCAGGTGCGGTACCGCCCCGGCCTGGGCCTGCTGGCAGGGCTGGGCATGACCCTCGCCGTGCAGAGCAGCTCCGCCACCATTGCGGTGCTGCAGCAGGCGGCCGCCCGCCCCGGGCCGGACGGCGGGTGCCTGCTGGGCCTTGCGGGAGCCATCCCGGTGCTGTTGGGGGACAACATCGGCACCACCGTCACGGCGGTGCTGGCATCGGTGGGGCAGAGCCGGGACGCCAAACGTCTGGCGGCGGCCCACGCCCTGTTCAACCTGTCCGGGGCAGCGGTGTGCTGGCTGCTGCTGCCCCAGTTCACCGCGCTGGTGCGGCTGGTCTCGCCCCACGGGCCGGAGAGCGCCGTGCTGGCCCGGCAGATCGCCAACGCCCACACCTTGTTCAATCTGGGCTGCACGGTGCTGTGGCTGCCCCTGACCCCTTGCATGGTGCGCATCGTGTGCATTCTATTGCCGGAAAAGCACGCCCCTGAGTTGAAACGAACGCCCTAAAATGGTATAATGACAGTGTATCGAACAATTTTGTGACGCTTTTGTTGCACAAATGATGAACGGACCCTTCTGTGGGCCTGCAGCGGTGTGCGGCTGCCAGGGCACAGAGCGAACCAAGAGGACGTGTTTACTATGAAGGATATCATCAACGGGTTGATCGAGCGGTTCCGCAGGCAGCATGTACAGGCCCGGCGCTATGTGGCCATGATGCTGGTGCTGGCCCTGCTCACCACCCTGTTCGTCAACTGGCAGCTCCATGGGGTGGGCATCTCCATGACTGCCGACTACCACTGCGGCTACGAGGAGCACCAGCACACGGCGGCCTGCTACGAAAAAGTGCTCACCTGCGGTTACGAGGAGGGCGAGCCGGAAACGCCCGTCACCTCTTCGGACAGCAGCGCCGATCTGGTGTCCGCCTACAGCGCGGCCGAGCCGGAAGAGCCGGTGCAGACCGAGCCGGAGACCATCTGGGTGCCCCATGAGCACACCGATGCCTGCTACGAGGAGCACCGGGTGCTGACCTGCTATCAGGAAGAGCACGAGCACACCGACGACTGCTTTGACGAGTACGGTGCGCTCATCTGCGGCGAGTTCGAGCATATCCACGACGACAGCTGCTACACCACCGAGTATGAGCTGGTGTGCGGCCTGGACGAAGGCGAACTGGTGGAGGAACCCAACCCCGCCTATCAGGAAATGCCTGCCAGCCGCCCCGTGGTGGACTTGCCCCCTGAGCCGGCCGAGACCACCCCGGACGAGCCGGTGCTGCATCACCACACCGACGCCTGCTACACCGAGGAGCTGGTGTGCACCATCCCGGAGCACCACCACACCGTGGAGTGCCTGGCCGATACCCAGGCCGACGTGGAGACTGCCGAGGAATGGCAGGCCGCGGCCAACGTGGCCCTGAACGGCAACTGGGCCGAGGACCTGCTCACCGTGGCAAAGTCCCAGCTGGACTACCAGCAGAGCGACAAGAACTTCAAGCTGGATGTGGAGGACCAGCAGGTGCTGCGCGGCTACTCCCGCTATGGTGCCTGGTACGGCAACCCCTACGGCGCCTGGGACGTGATGTTCCTGTCCTACTGCCTGCACTTTGCGGGTGTGCCCCAGACGGTGGTGCCCCAGCGTGCGGGCGTGATGGCCCTGCACAGTGACCTGCGCGGCTCCCAGTGGCTCACCGACGCCGACGGCTCCACCGCAAGGCCCGGCGATATCGTCATCTACAACACCCTCACCACCGAGCAGGTGGCCGTGGACGAGAGCTCCTATGGCATCGCCCTGCTGGACCTGGACGAGGACCCCGACACCGCCGCCCAGCTCACGGCTTCCGAGCCGCAGGTGGACACCCGCACTGTGACCACCGAGACGGTGGGCGTCGTGTCCGCCGTGGACCCCGACGCCGGGACCCTGACCGTGATCTCCGGCAACGTGGACGGCAAGGTGGCCGAGGTGCCCGCTGCCATGTCCGACGTGACCAGTGTCATCTCGGTGACCGGCGCCTATGCCGCCGAGACCACCGCTGTGGCCCCGGAGGACCCGGCAGGCTCCCAGGAGGAGCTGGACGGCAGCTATGCGCTGCTGGAAGATGAGGATGGTTTTGGTGCCACGGTGGAATGGGTCGGCGAGGCCCGGCAGCAGGACCCCGATGCCCCGGCCCTGCTGGCAGAAACTGCCGATACGGAGGTGCTGCTGGACCCCACCTGGATCACTAAGATAGCGTTCGAGCAGAAGGTCAATGGCTCCTGGGAGACCCTGATGGGGAATGAAGTGGAAAGCGGTACCAACGTGCAGGTCACCATGACCTACAAGCTGCCTGCGGGCACCTTGACGCCGGACCGGCCGACCCTGTGCTACCGGCTGCCGGATGCCATGAAGCCCAAGCAGCCCACCTCCGGCAAGATCCTGGACGAGACCGACAACAACAAGGTCATTGGTACCTATACCATCGACACCGACGGCCTGGCAAAGCTGACCTTTGACAAAAGTGAGAAGTTCACCGGTTTGGATGCCAACGGCAACCGGGAGTTTACCGGAACCTTCCAGTTCTCCCGGAAAGTATGGGCAGATGATTTTGCAAATGACAAAAACATTACCTTTAAAGATGGCTTTACTCTGACCATCAAGAAGAAAACAGCGGATATAAAGATCAGTAAAGGGTACACTTCCTATTGGAGTGCCTTTGAGAATCATCCGGAAAGTGGCACCTTCATAAACCATTATAAGGTGACGGTGGAGACCACCAACGGCACCAAAGACCCGGTGACCCTTACGGATACCCTGAACACGAATCAGAGCGGAATCAGTGCTGGTGATTACCTGAAGGGCGGCCAATACCTGGTAAACACCTTTAAACTCTGCAAAGTGGATGCCTCGGGCAAAGAAACGGAGATCCCCTTCCCTGAGTATAAACTGGGAACCGACAGCAACGGCAACCCCCAGGTGGTCCTTGATCCGCTGCCGGCGTTGGAGATCGAAGAAAAGTACATCTGGTACTATGACGTTCAGCGGAACTATGCGGACTTTGACGAAATGCCCGACGGTGTCGGTATGATCTACAATACGGCAACAGCGCAGGCAGGCTCCCAGGAGGAAAAGAAGGCTGAAGCATACTACACATGTAAAACCCCTCGCATTGAGAAGAAAGGCGAGTACGACCCCAAAACAGGCCGCATCCAGTGGACGATCACTGTAAAGATACCGCATTCTTTCCTGGGATCCTATCTCCTGCAGGGCTGCAAGATCACAGATGCCTTGCCAGACGGTGTGAAAATCGTAGGGGATGTAAAGGTAGGCAGCGATACGATATCGGCAGAGGAATTTCTGCAAAAGGGCTATACCATCCCGGAGAAGTATAGTGGAACAGAGCTGAAGATCACCTTTGAGACCACCACCCCCCTGGGCGGCGGCTCGGTGAAAAACGTGGCACAGATCGAGACCAAGAGCAAACACACCTTTGAGGCCTCGGCTACCGTGAACATCGGGCAGGGGAATTGGACCCTGAGCAAGGAGCTGTCCAGCAGCAGCAAGGGCCTGGCCAAATGGAATATCTCTGCCGCCAATGCGGCTGGCGAAAGCAGCTTTACCCTGGTGGAGACCCTCAAGGACGCTGTGAACGAAAGCGGCCAGACCCAGCTGGACACCCACTACGCCTACGCCGCAGAGCTGGAGAAGGCTTTGGAAGAGGGCCTGACCCTGACCCTCCACGACGGTGGCACCATGACCTATGCCCAGGCTAAGGCCGCCGGGGTCATTGCCGTCACCTACTACAGCGGTGCCGACGGCACCGGCGGCACGGTGACTGCCAACGACCCCTCCACCTGGGTGCGGAGCTTTACCATCCAGATAAACAAGGCAGATGGCAACCCGGTGCGGCGTGTGGAGGTAAAGGACCTCCCTACCCACGAGGATCAGCGCAATGTGCCCACCGGAGAGAAATGGACTTACAAAAACAGCGTCAGCATCCAAGGCAGCTCTCAGAGGGCTGAGGCAGAGGACACCTACCACAGCTACAAGAGCTTTGAAAAACGGGTGTCGGCGAACAGCGATCAGGACGAATCTGGTTACCAAAGCGGAGACCAGACCTACCAGTACAGTAAACTCGACGGCAAAAACCTCCACTATCAGCTGGTGGTGCAGACCGCTGCCGAGGATGATGCCGACATCGTTATCACCGATACCCTGCCGGAGAACACTGAGTTCAATGAGAACTGGGTAACGATCGGCATGGACGAAGGGGCCCCGGATAAGATCAGCGAGTTGAAGGGTGCCGCTGCCACTGTGGCCTACGAGAAAACCACCCGGCAGCTGACCATTACCATCCGCGACTACAACCTGAGCGAGAACAAACAACACAAGTTCCGCATTCTGTACAAGGTGAGCGTGGACGACGATCCCCGCTGGAAGAACCCCTCGGTGGGCCAGGTGATCTACACCAACACGGCCCAGTGGGGCGAGCTGACTGAGACCCTCCACACCACGGTGGAAAAGACTGTGGACCCCCTGAAAAAGACCGGACAGCTGGTGGATGGCAAAACCGACCGCATCGAGTACCAGGTGGTGGTGAACCCGGCCCGGAAGGACCTGTCGGTGGAAGCCAACAAGGCCCCGACCATTGAGCTGTGGGACGACGTAAAGGCCCAGAACGGTGCCATTGTCCGGGGAGACCCGGAGTCTGTAAAGCTGTATTACTTCCAGTATGACGAAGCCACCAACACCGTGACCCGAGGGAAAGAAGTGCCTCGCAGCCTGTACCAGGTGCTGCCGGCAGATGACGAGGGCTGGCTCCACATGGTGATCCCCAACCAGGCCGCCATGATCCTGGTGTACCAATGTGATGTAAAGCAGGGCAGTGCTGCTGCGGATTACAACGTGGACAACACCGTCAAGCTGGGCAATGGGGCCTCCACCAATTCGGATTCCATCAAGTTTACCTATGCATCTGCCGCCACAGCCTCCACCGGACAGTTCCTGCTCCACAAGGTGGACGATTACTCCGGCGTGGCATTGCAGGGAGCAGAGTTTACCATCTGGCAGTATGATCCGAAAACCCAGGCATGGCAGCGCTGGAGCGGCGGCGTAAACGGCACCGTCACCACCAACGAAAAGGGCCAGGTGAGCCTGACGGTGCTGGAAAACGGCAGCGAACAGACCCTGAAGCCGGACCTGCTGTATAAGATCGTGGAGACCAAAGCACCCCAGAACTACCAGAAGGACGATACCCCCCACTATGTGCTGTTCCACAAGAGCAACGAGACCCCCCCAGACGGCCTTTGATACCGCTACGGGCAAGGGGACGGTGATAGACGAGGGAAAGACCATCCAGTTTGCAGATGTCCAGGTGGGCAATGCCGCCCAGACCACCACGGCCCAGTATACCAACCGCTACAGCAACCTGACCGTCAGCAAGCTCTGGCTGGATGCCGACACCCGCCAGCCGGTGGAACCGGCGGTGGACAGCATCCACATCAAGGTCTGGCAGTACACCGACAATGACAAGGACAGAACGTTGTTTGCCGAAGCCGACCTGACCGCAGGTAACAACTGGACCTGGTCCGAGTCGGGGGACAAGCTGCCCCTGGCGGACAAGAACGGCAATGCGTACCACTACCTGGTGGAGGAAGAGACCACCGGCAACTGGAACGTTTACATTGACAACAATGGAGTCCAGACCGGCAATATCACGGTGCAGAACTATGTCTACACCGGCTACGAGCTGCCGTCCACCGGCGGCATGGGCACGGCACCCTTCGGGGTGCTGGGCGGCGCACTGGCCGCTGCAGCAGCCCTGCTGCTGGTCCGCAAACGGAACAGGACGAGGAGGAGTGAGCAGCCATGAAACAAACAAAACAATCGGTTTAGCCGCTCTTCTGCTGGCGCTGTGCATGGCCGTGTGCTGTGCACTGCCCGCGCTGGCAGCCCCGCGGCCAGCGCCAACATCGACCTGAGCCGCACCGGCAGCATGGACGTGACCCTGTATGACCACCAAGAACGACGTCCCCTGCGGGGCGGCGCACTCACCGTGTACAAGGTGGCGGACGTGGCCCGCACCAACGGCGACCTGCACTTTGTGTACACCGCCGACTTTACGGGCTGCGGCATCGCGCTGGGCGACCTGACGGACAGCACGCTGGCTTCCAGGCTGGAAGCCAAGCTGCCCGCCCGCGCCGCCGGCACTACCCATAAGATCAGCGAGCAGGGCATCGTCTCCTTTGACGCGCTGCCGCTGGGCCTGTACCTCGTGGTGCAGACCGAGAACTCCAAGGGCTATGAGGCCATCAATTCCTTCCTGGTGTCGCTGCCCATGGCGGACGAAAGCGGCTGGCTCTACACCGTGGACGCCACCCCCAAGGTGGGCGCGCCCACGCAGGAGGTGACCCCGCCCGAACCGGAAACTCCCAGCACGCCTTCGGAACCGGACAAACCGTCCGAGCCGGAGAAGCCCTCGGAACCGGACAAGCCCACCCAGCCCGGCACCCCGGATGAGCCGGACAACCCGGACATGCCGGTGGACCCCAACGACCCCAACCGCCCGGTGTCGCCCGGTACGCCGGACAACCCGGTGAACCCCGGCAACCCGGACAACCCCGTGGCTCCGGGCCGCCCGGACGGCAATGCACTGCCCCAGAGCGGCCAGCTGAACTGGCCCATCCCGTTCATGGCCTGCAGCGGCGTGCTGCTGTTTGCCGTCGGCTGGGTGCTGGACCGGAAGGAGACGCTGGCATGAACACAAAGCAGAAGATCGGCCGCGCCTGCATGATCGTGGGCATCCTGCTCATTCTGGGCGCACTGGCCCTGCTGGGCTATAACCAGTGGGACGCCAACCGCGCCGACAAGGCTTCGCAGGACGCCCTGGGCAAACTGGAAGAGACCCTGACCGAGACCATGGAGGACAAGACCAAGGACGAAGAGCCGGTGGTCCAGCCGGAGCTGGACCCGGAGCAGGAAATGACCGTCACCGACATCGACGGCTGGGGCTACATCGGCTACCTGTCCATCCCGTCCATCGGGCTGGAACTGCCCGTGATGAGCGAGTGGAGCTACGCGGGCCTCAAGGTGGCCCCGGGCCGCTACAGCGGCTCCACCTACGCCGACAACATGGTGGTCTGCGCCCACAACTACGCCAAGCATTTCAGCCCCATCAAGTGGCTGGCCCTGGGCAGCGAGGTGTACTTTACCGACATGGACGGCCAGCGCTGGAGCTATGAGGTGTCCAACGTGGAGACCATCCAGCCCACCGACATCGACAAGATGATCACGGCCAGCGACGAGGACGCCTGGGACCTGACCTTGTTCACCTGCACCACCGGCGGCCGCGCCCGCTGTGCTGTGCGCTGCACCCGCACCGGTTACCCGGTCTTGGAGACCAGCGCGGCAGGGCGGATCACGGAGTAAGCAGGACGATTTGGAATTGCCTCCGCTTTGCTCTGGCAATATCAGCGGAAAATTATTTTTAAAGATATGCAATCCCGGAAAATCTGCGGATTTTCCGGGATTGTTTTTTCACGGATGGGCGTTAAGGAAAGTGGCCTGTTCTCTGGAAGGCAAACGATTTAGAATGCCCTCCGCGTTGCTCTGGGCATAAATAGCAGAAGAATTATTTTAGATTTTGCAAATCCGGCAGGGCTGCGGCCCCGCCGGATTTGCTTTTTCACGGGAAGGGTCGTTACGGGAAGTGGCATCGGCTGCTGTTGGCCTGCGGCCAAAGCGCAGAAGGAGAACTCGCGTTTTGCGGAAAGGAATCCCGTAACGTCCCTCCCGGTGCGATGTCATTCCGGTATCAGATGCCACTCCCCGCCATGACCCCTCTGGTGAAAAGGCAACTCCGGAAAATCCGCAGATTTTCCGGAGTTGCAATAAAAAATAATATTTCCTCTAATTATGGCGCAGCGCACGCGGAGCCATTTTAAATCGTTCTGTTCCGGTTTCCCGCAAGCGTACAGGGAACTGTCGCGCCAGCGTCCACAAAAAAAGCACCCGCCATGCGGATGCACAGCGGGTGCCTTGAAGGGCTCTGCGGGGGTGCTCAGTGGGTGGTGCCCATGTCCACAGCCAGGTCGGCGTCGTTCTTCACAACGGCCTCCACGGCCTTCTCCAGGCCGCGGGCGATCTGGTGCAGGTCCATGCTGGGGGTGCCCAGGGGCTTGTTGACCACCTGCTCCATGGCGTAAGGCACATGGATGAAGCCGCCCCGGATGTTGGGGTACTTCTTGTCAATGAGGTACAGCAGGGTGTACATCAGGTAGTTGCACACATAGGAGCCTGCAGTGTAGGACAGGGCGGAGGGGATGCCTGCATCCTTGATGCTCTGCACCATGGCCTTCACGGGCAGGGAAGTGAAGTAGGCGGTCTCGCCGTCCTCCTGGATGGTCACGTCGATGGGCTGATAACCGGCGTTGTCGGCGATGCGGCCGTCCATCAGGTTGATGGCCACCTTTTCCGGGGTGATGGCGGAGCGGCCGCCGGCCTGCCCGATGCAGATGACCACATCGGGCTGGTTTGCCTGAATGGCAGCTTCCAGCACCTCACCGGCACGGATGAACTCGGTGGGCACTTCCTGCTTGACGATCTCGGCACCGGCGATGGTGTCGGGCAGCAGCTTCACCGCCTCAAAAGCGGGGTTGACGGCCTCGCCGCCAAAGGGGTCGAAACCAGTGAGCAGAATTTTCATAGTAAAAAGCCTCGATTCTCAGATATAAATGGACGGCTCCAGAACGGTGAGCTGTCCGTGATCCATGATCATGCGGTTGTCCACATAGATGCAGGGAGCGTGGGTGACCAGATCGTAATGGCCGGAAGCATCCTGCACACCGCCCAGCGCAATGTTGCGCCCGAACCCGATATGGAAGGTGCCATAGGTGGATTCGTCCTCGATGTAGCAGTTGCCTGCACAGCGGGAGTGGGTGTTGAGCCCGATGCCGAACTCCGCCGCCACCACCATGTTCTCCGGGTCGTGGAAGCGGGCCAGAAACTGCTTGAGCCGCCTGCCGCTAGCATTGTCCTCGATCTCCACGATGCGGCCGCCGCGCAGCTCCACCCGCACGGGGCTGTCCACGATGCCGATATAGCCCATGGAGCCGTCCAGGATCAGGGTGCCGTTGGTGTCGCTCTCCACCGGTGCCACATACACTTCCACGCTGGCAGAGGAAAGGCCCTTGCCGTCGTGGCAGCAGCCGTTGAAGAAGCCGGGCACACGCCCCTCGATGTTGAAATCCAGGTTCGTGCCAAGCTCCGTGGTCACATGGATGTGTCTGGCGTTCTGGTAGCAGGCCATGATGATGCTGGCCATGATCCTGCTTTTGGGCAGGCTCATGTTCAGGAAGTCGTAGCTCAGCAGGGACTGCCCGTTGCTGGTGCTCAGCGGCAGCGACAAAAACCGGTTGCGGCGGGCGATGACCCGCTTGACGGCCCGTGTGGTGATGAGGGAATATTCGGCAGCACCGATCACGGCGTTGTAGGGGTCAAAGGCGTCCTCGCGGTCATCGAAATACTGGCCCACCTGCTCGTGCAGGTCGTCCAGCATCAACACATCCGCCACGCTGCCCACCGCCTGTGCGGCTTGCTGCATGGCTGCCACCTCGACAGCATACTTCTGGCTGGATACGATCAAGATGCGTTCGCCTGCACGGAGCCGGACCCAGTCGCGAATAATGATATCGGCTCCGTGCTGAATTGCTTGTTCCATTGAATCACTCGATCTAACAAAAAAATCACTTCAGGAGGATCATCATCACGATCTGGACCACCATCATGATGATGGCGACAGGAACCTGATTCTTGATGACGCCCATGGGCTTCTTCATATCCAGCAGTGCCACGGGCACGGTGTTGAAGTTTGCAGCCATGGGGGTGCACAGGGTGCCGCAGAAGCCGCAGGTCAAAGCCAGCATGCCGATGACCACCGGGTTTGCGCCGTGGGCCAGCACGAACGGGTAGCCGATGCCCACGGTCATCACGGTGATGGCGGCGTAGGCGTTGCCCATGATCATGGTGAACAGCATCATGCCGATGGCGTACACCACGATACCGGCGTTCACATTGCCCTCGGGGATGATGTGGCTGACCAGGTCAGAGATCACATCGCCGACACCGGCAGCGGTGAAGACGGAGCCAAGGCAGGCCAGCAGCATGGGCAGCATGGACAGGGGGCCCACGGTGGACAGCATGCGCTCGGAATCGTTCAGGAAGGTGGAGGGCTTGTTGTCGCGGTTCATGATCATCAGCAGGATGATGGCCACGAGAACGCCCAGAGCCACGCCGTTCAGGGCGGACAGGCCGATGCCCATGCCGGTGATGGCGCAGATGACGGCCAGCATGCCGATGCTCAGGGTGGGGACAAAGATCTTCATGCCGATCTTCTCATAGGTAGCCTCGGTCTCGGCCTTGGTGGCAGCAGAGACAGCGCCCTTCTTGACCTTCTTGAGGATGGCGGGGATGCACATCACCACCACCAGGATGCCGCTCACCAGAGAGGGCAGCCAGCGGCCCAGGGCAAGCACGATGCCCAGCACGGCCCAGAAGATAAAGGTGCCCACGGGTTCCGGGTTCTCCTTATCCTTCAGGTTCTTCACACCGCAGTAGATGCACAGCAGGCCGATGATAAAGTAGATGATCTCCATCACCTTGGTGGACAGGCTGTAATCAGCACTCATAAAAAAGCTCATTCTTCTGTCCTCCCTTACTTATAGTACTTCTGGATCATCTTGCGATCCTTGATCACATAGAATACGATGGCGACCACAGTGGCAATGATGCACACGGGGATCTCGATGGCAGCCAGCTGGGCCAGCTCCACCTCGATGCCCAGGCCGGCCAAAGTGCTCTGCACCAGCAGGCCGCCGGAACCGCCCACGAACAGGACCTGACCGAAGAACCAGGTGATGTTCTCCATGCCGGAAGCCATACCCTTCAGCTCCTCGACATGCTCCTCATTGGGCTCATAGCCCTGTGCTACAATGGCACCTTCGGCCATGGGCATGATGACGGGGCGCACGAAACCGGCCACGCCGCCAAAGCCCACGTTGAAGGCTGCAAAGATCGAGCGCATCACGCCGTAGATGCCGATGACCAGGCCGGAGGTGGCACCCTTGAACTTGCCGATCAGGGCAGCGGCTGCTTCACGCAGGCCGTTGCGCTCCAGCGTGCCGGTGACCAGCATCACGATGATGAAGATGGCCATGCTGCGGTTTGCCACAAAGGTGCTGCCCAGCGTTTCCAGCAGAGTGACCGGGCCCAGACCGCCAACCAGTGCAGTCACAACGGCTGCCACCAGAATGACCAGAATGGAGTCCAGCTTCAGTGCAAAGCCAGCGATGACGATGACAATGCCGAGTAGTTTTAGTAGTTCCATAATTGCCTTCCTTTATACTTATATTTTCCCGGCATCGTACCGCGCCCCGGCAGCCTGTGGGTCAGAGGGCCGCAGGGGAAAAGCCGTGTGCCGAAAAGACGAGAAGGGGAAAAGAGCCTGCTCAGAGGCGGACGAAAGCCGCCAGCAGAGCCGAGAATGCGGCCGCCGTGATCCACAGCGGGACAAGGCGGCGGCGCAGGTGGGCGGCGATGTCGCACTGCTCCAGCACACCGGAGGACTTGAGGGGCACCACGGTGGTGGAAGCGGGCACGGCGGCCTCGCTGCCATAGGGATTTGAGGAGGTGAACTCGCCGGTGCCGTCCTTGGCCGGGCAGGCGTACACGCCGTACCAGGAAGCCAGGATGCCGCCCTTCCCGGCGGCGGCCTTCTGCACCCGTATCCGCTGCACGGTCAGTGCCTCGGCCCTGCGCTCCTCCACCATCAGGTTGACGCGCATCATGTTCACAAGGTTCAGCACCGAGGACACGGCGATGAGCAGATCAAAGACCAGTACCAGAATGAGCAGCGGGTGCATGGGCAGTTCCCTCCAAAAGCGGTGCCGCAGCCCGCAGGCGGTGCAGCACCTTATAAAGTTAAGTTCATTATATCATAAAACCATCACAAAAGTAAATGAATCGCCCCAGATTTGCGTTTGCAAAGAAAAATAAAAAATCCCCCGTTTCCCGAAAGAAACAGGGGAAGAATGCCTATTGGCAGCAATTACTTGTTCTGGATGTACTCGTGGATGGCCTTGGCGGCAGCCTTACCGGCGCCCATGGCCTTGATGACGGTAGCGGCACCGGTCACGGCATCGCCGCCGGCGTACACGCCGTCACGGCTGGTCTTGCCGTCGTCGCCGTCGGTGACGATGCAGCCGTGCTTGTTGGTCTCCAGGCCCGGGGTGGTGGAGCGAATCAGCGGGTTGGGGCTGGTGCCCAGGCTCATGATCACGGTGTCCACGTCCAGCTCAAACTCGCTGCCCTTCTTCTCGATGGGGCGGCGGCGGCCGGAAGCATCGGGCTCGCCCAGCTCCATCTCCACGCAGGTGATGGACTTGACGAAGCCTTCGTCGTTGGCGTGGATCTCCACGGGGTTGCAGAGGGTCTTGAAGATAATGCCCTCTTCCTCGGCGTGCTCGACCTCTTCCTTACGGGCAGGCAGCTCAGCCATGCCGCGGCGGTAGACGATGTACACGGTCTCGGCACCCAGACGCATGGCGCTGCGGGCAGCATCCATGGCCACGTTGCCGCCGCCGACGACGGCGACCTTCCTGCCGGTGCGGATGGGGGTCTTGCTGGTGGGCAGGTAAGCCTTCATCAGGTTGGAGCGGGTGAGGAACTCGTTGGCGGAGTAGACGCCCTTCA
>ENA-OQNA01000096-OQNA01000096.1-human-gut-metagenome-genome-assembly--contig:-NODE-96-length-29971-cov-9.234888_pt1 | contig 29971 bp, 27 predicted proteins | sample MGYA00242625_ERZ504872 | MGnify/ENA primary metagenome ERZ504872 (study PRJEB26092, sample SAMD00036425) | human gut metagenome | host: Homo sapiens | study: EMG produced TPA metagenomics assembly of...
ATCTGTGCAGCAGCGATCTGGTCAGTTACACCATATCGGATCGTCCTGCACTCAGCATGGTAACCACCATGCTGGACGAGGCGTTTGCAAAGATCCCGGCCGAAACAAACCTGGATTCTCCATTCTGACCAGGGCTGGCAGTACCAACACAAACAATACCAACAGATGCTCCGGGAGAAAGGTGTTCGCCAGAGCATGAGCCGCAAGGGAAACTGTCTGGACAATGCTGTGATAGAAAATTTCTTCGGGCTGCTCAAAAGTGAGCTGCTGTATTTGCAGGAGTTCCGCTCCATGGAACACTTCAAACTGGAACTGATCGAATATCTAGATTACTACAACAACCGCAGGATCAAGGCAAAGCTAAAGGGCTTGCCGCCTGCAATTCACAGACCGCAAGCCCTTTCGGCTGCTTGAACAATTTTTACTTCAGAATATTGTCTAACTTTTTGGGGTCACTTCAATTTGACGCCGCGGGGTTTCTCAATTGTTCGGTTTGTATTGCAGCACCTTCTGGGAGAACGTCCGATCGAAGAACTGGATGAAGGGCCCAAGGCAGAACGCACAGATCAAGGTGCCAAGGCCCACAAGGCCACCCAGCAGCCAGCACAGCAGGGCGCTGAGCGCATCGGTGAAGATGCGGCACCCGAAGTACGGGCAGGGTGTGTAGTCCCGCAGACCGAGGGAAAGGTAATCGTAGGGCGCGATGCCGAGGTCGGCGGTCTGGTAGAGCGAAGCGCCCAGCGCCGTGACCAGCACCGCCGCGATGACCCACGCCAACTGCACCGTCAGCGACGGCGCGTCGCCGAAGTGGGCGTGAATGGGGTCATAGAACGCCGTGACGATGTACCCGATGCAGATGCCGTTGACGAAGGTGCCAAGGCCGATGTACTTGCGCCCGAACCAGAATTCCAGCAGGAAAAACAGGATGTTCATGCACAGGTTCTGGGTGCCCAGCGAGATGCCGAGCAGCTCCGCCAGCCGCATGTTCAGGGCGCTGATGGAGTCGTTGCCGAGATGGGACTGCTTGAAAAGCGCAATGCCAAGGGCGATGATGACGATGCCCGCACCATGCCCACCACCCGCCGGGCAGTCGGTTTGCGCAATGCGGTGCCGTTCATAGGGGATTCTCCTTTAGCGTTTCTTTTCCCCTATTATACGCCTACTTTGGGCGGAAGACAAACTATTTATGGAAAGATACAACGATATACGGGGGATCCGCCTTCCCCCCTTTAATCTCACCTCAATCCGTTCTTTCTCCAGCCCCTCCCCGATCACGATGAGCACTTCCTGCCCCTTGGGGATAGCGTTTGCCGTCAGGCCGTCGGCGGTGGCGTTCAGCTCCACCTAGCCGTTCTCGTCCTGTACGAAGCCTTTCGCCCGCAGCACATGGCCGCACGCGGGGTCGGTGAAGAGGGCCGGGATATTCTGTTCGAGCTGCTGGCACGAGAGGCCCAGCTCCAAAAAGTAGGCCGAACCAAAGGCCCTATGCTCGTCGAAGTGGAGCTTTTCGCAGCTGGCCTGACGGCAGCCGCAGCGGTCGATGGCGGAAAAGTCCTCGCTGCCCCACTCGTCCCACGGTTTTGTCAGCAGTTCGCCGGGCCGGAACGTCCGGCTGCACTTGCACGCAGCCAGCGCACGGTTCAGGTGCTCTTGTGCGGCCTCCCTCTGCGCCGCATCGGCCAGTTGGCTGCGGCTGAAGACCACCGCGCCCGCGTTGGCAGCTTCGGAGGCCAGAACAAAAGCGCCCGATACAGAAAATCTGCATCGGGCGCTTTTTCAATCGCTAATTAAGTTATTGCTGTTGACTCAGGCGTTTACCTGGGAAGCTGCAACAGCGCAGGCAACTGTCATGCCAACCATCGGGTTGTTGCCGGCACCGATCAGGCCCATCATCTCAACGTGAGCGGGCACAGAGGAGGAACCAGCAAACTGGGCATCGCCGTGCATACGGCCCATGGAGTCGGTCAGGCCGTAAGAAGCCGGGCCAGCTGCCACGTTATCCGGGTGCAGGGTACGGCCCGTGCCGCCGCCGGAAGCAACGGAGAAGTACTTCTTGCCGTTTTCCAGGGCCCACTTCTTGTAGGTGCCTGCAACCAGGTGCTGGAAACGGGTCGGGTTGGTGGAGTTACCGGTGATGGAAACTTCAACACCTTCAGCCTTCATGATAGCAACGCCTTCCAGAACGTCGTTAGCGCCGTAGCACTTAACAGCAGCGCGCTCGCCGTCAGAGTACGGGATGGTCTCAACGACCTTCAGTTCGCCGGTCTTGAAGTCGTAATCGGTCTTGACATAGGTGAAACCGTTGATACGGCTGATGATCTGGGCAGCATCCTTGCCCAGGCCGTTCAGGATAACACGCAGGGGTTCCTTGCGGACCTTGTTGGCGGTACGGGCAATGCCGATTGCGCCTTCAGCAGCAGCAAAGGATTCGTGGCCAGCCAGGAAAGCGAAGCAATGGGTGTCCTCATGCAGCAGCATGGCACCCAGGTTGCCGTGGCCCAGACCAACCTTACGCTGTTCAGCAACAGAGCCGGGGATGGTGAAAGCTTCCAGGCCTTCGCCGATGGCAGCAGCGCAGTCAGCAGCGCTCTTCAGGCCGCGCTTGACAGCAATGGCAGTGCCCAGGGTGTAAGCCCAGACGGCGTTATCGAAGCAGATGGGCTGGATGCCGCGGATGATCTTATCGCAGTCGATGCCCTTGGCCAGCAGCATCTCGTTGCAGGCGTCGAGGCTCTCCAGACCGTTGGCCTTCAGGCAGGCCTCGATCTTGGGCATACGGCGATTCTGGGATTCAAAAGTTGCCATAATCTATGTTCCTCCCTCTCTTATTCTTCACGCGGGTCGATGTACTTGACAGCGCCCTGCTCAGCAGAGAAGCGGCCGTAAGTGCCGATGTTCTTCTCGTAAGCTTCCTTCGGGTCCATGCCATGGCGGATTGCTTCCAGCATTTTGCCCAGACGGACGAACTGATAGCCGATGACCTGGTTGTCTTTATCCAGAGCGGTCTTGAGGATGTAGCCCTCGGTCAGCTCCAGGTAGCGAACGCCCTTGGCCTTGGTGGAGAAGATGGTACCGGTCATGGAACGCAGGCCCTTGCCCAGGTCATCCAGACCAGCGCCGACAGGCAGGCCGTTCTCAGAGAAAGCGGTCTGGCTGCGGCCGTAAACGATCTGCAGGAACAGCTCACGCATTGCAACGTTGATAGCGTCGCAGACGAGGTCGGTGTTCAGTGCTTCCAGGATGGTCTTGCCGGGCAGGATCTCGCCAGCCATAGCAGCAGAATGGGTCATGCCGGAGCAGCCGATGGTTTCAACCAAAGCTTCCTCAATGATGCCGTTCTTGATGTTCAGGCTCAGCTTGCAGGTACCCTGCTGGGGTGCGCACCAGCCCACACCGTGGGTATAGCCGCTGATGTCCTCAATTTTATAGGCCTTGACCCATTCGCCCTCTTCAGGGATGGGAGCGGGACCATGCTTCGGACCCTTCGTGATCGGGCACATATTGTTGACCTGTGCGGAGTATTCGATCATAATATTCTCTCCTTTGCATTATTGTCGGAAGCCGGTGCCATTTGCACCGCACAAACATCAGCAAGCCTGCGCGGGGGCTGTGCGTTCCGGCCGTCCATTGTCAAGCTTTTCACAGCTAATTTTATTATACGAGGGTAGTGGCCTTTTTTCAAGATGTTAGTCTTTTCTAACCGTCTGTTTTTGATAAATTTTTCTTGCCATTTTCTGCATATTCAGCAAAACGCCGCCCCGTTTTGCCTGCGGGGCGGCGTTTTCACCAGTCAAAAGAATTCTAAAATCTATTCCAATCGGCAGATTGGAAACGAAAGCGGGGTGCAGGAGCGCAGCACAGCCACAGTGCCCCCCTCCTTTGCTTTATCCCATCAGAAAGCCGAACAGCAGCGGCGCAATGCCGCTTGCCGCTGCCATGCACAACACAGCAGCCAGCACGGTTTTGGCAAAATACCAGGCGTTCTTAGGCGGCAGCGGTTCCGGCTTTTGCTGCTTTTTGCCGCGGGGCGCGGGGGCGGCGGGCTGCGGCAGCTCCGGGGCCGTCAGGGCCGCCAGCGCACCGAACAGCAGCATAACCAGCGGAAACACCATGGATACCCGGATGGATACCACCGCCTGTGCCAGATAGCTGCACAGCGCCAGCATGACTGGGGCCACGCCGGGAGTGTTCCAGCTCCGTTCCCCGCGCCGCAGGTGGGCCGCCACCAGCAGCAGCCAGGCGGCCAAGCCAAGAATGCCGGTCGTCAGCAGCTGTTCCAGATATTCGTTATGCGCGGCATAGAACGTCGCCATGCGGGCTGTCATGGCGTCGCCTGCCCAGGCAGCCACGGCGGTATGCATCATGCCGGGGCCAATGCCCACAATCTTGCGCAGCAGGCTGCCGTCCGCCCAGGTGCCAAACGCAGCGCGCCAGGCCACGCCGCGGTAGGTACCCCAGTCATCGTTGAACACCAGCAGGTTATGCAGGCTTTCCGGCAGGGGCAGGTTGGGCATTGCATTGGCCAGCACAAAGGCCAACGCCCCCACCGCCAGCACAGCAATGGTGATAACCCGCCCCGGCAGGTACAGTGGGGCCTGCGCTGCAATGCCTTTGCGGGCCAGCACAAACAGCACCAGCCACAGCAGCAGGCTTGCCGCCATGCAGGGCAGTGCCACCTGCCACGCGCCCAGTTTGGCCAGCAGGGCGGTACCGCCCTGGGTGTAAACGCTGGCACGCATGTAATGCATCCAGGCAGCCCAGCCGAAGAACGCCGCACTGATGAGCGCCGCACGGCGCAGGTGGCGGGTGGTAAAGTTTTTATGGCAGACCAGCACCAGCACCGCCGCGCCGATGCCCAGGGCAAGCGCCTCTGAATCCACAACGGCCAGCGCCAATGCGCCAAACGCTGCCGGAATGCCGGTCCAGACAGCGGTTCTGGTATCTTTGGCGTTCAGGAACTGGTAAAACACAATGGGCAGCGCTACCGAGAAAAAGCAGCCGTTAAAGTCCTTCTGCCCCAGGGTTGAGAAAAACTGTGCGCGCTCCACCACGGCGGTGTCTGCATACGCGCCGATAAGATCAATGTTAAAGATGTTGAGCACATACAAAACTGCCACAATGCTTGTGGTAATGCCCAGCACCCAGAAAACAAAATCCAGGTTTTCAAGGTCCAGGTAGCTGCGCACAGCCCAGTACCCGGCGGCGGTAAACAGCACCAGCATCAGCCCGCCGTAATAGCCCCCCAGCCCCCAGGTGGACGCCGTGGGCGAAAGCGATGTAAAGGTGGAAATCAGGCTAGTGCCTGCAAAGGCCAGCACACCCCACAGGGTTACATCTCGTCCGGCGTTGGCGTTGCGCGGGCGGGGCGCACGGGCCCCAATGGCCGTACAGGCCACCAGCCAGAGCAGGAACAAGAGAAACAGGGTAAAACAGCCGGTGAACTTGGTCACGCCAAGGTTGGAAAATTTATCAATGTACAGCGGGTACACGCACAGCACCGCGCACAAAAAAGCGGTTGCCGAGGTGCCCGCCAAGCGGTTGATTGCTTGCTGTTGGTCAGAACGCATGGTTCAAATTACCTCCGGGTCTTTTTCCCGCAGGCTTTGCGGCGTGCGGGTAACTGTATTGTATTATTTTACCCGTTCCCCTGCTGCTTTTCAACCGTTGCTACAGGTTTTACAAATAGGAAACATATCCCGCCCGCCACGGCGCTGGCTACCGCCAGCATATGCCGGGCAGGCAGATCCAGCAGCTGGCTGCCCGCATAACTCAGCAGGCTGCCGGCGCTCATGCCAAGGGCGATCAAGCCATAGTTGACCCCCGCATGGGCAAGGCCGAACAGGTCCGTATTTAAGGCGGGCTGCACCGCCGCGCCGCCGGAGTAAAAGCAGGTCAGCACACAGTAAGCCGCCAGCACCCACCACCCCTGCGCAAAGGCAAACCCGATGCTGCCCGCCGCCAGGGCCGCATACACCCCGTACAAAACTGGTTTGCGGCCCCAGTGGTCACTGGCAGCGGGGCAAAGCAACCGCCCTGCTGCGCTGGCCGCACTGCCCACTGCCACGCACAAGGGCGCCCACTGCTCCGGCAGGCCGCGGTCCGCTGCAATGGTCAGAATCTCCGGGCTGAACAGCAGCATGGGCGGGGCTGCCAGCGCCACCCCCGCAACACACAGGCGGTACTGTGTGGTGCGCACCATCTGGTGGGGCGGCAGGTCGTTTGCCGCTTTTGCGTTTGGCTGGCCGGCGGGCTGGGGTGGATTTTGCAGCACGGCGGCGGATGCCCCGCACACCGCCAGCACCACCACACCGAGCGCGACAAAACATACACGCATCCCCCAGCGGTTTTCCACAAAACCCACAAAAACGGTTAAAAACGCACCGGAAAGCCCCATAGCCGCACCGCTGACCCCCGTTGCCAGCCCTTTGCGGCTGGCATACCATTTTTGGGCGCAGGCCAGCACCGCCGGGGCCAAAAAGGCGCTGCCTACCCCCGCCGGGATGCTATACACCAAAAAGAACAACGCTGCATTGCCCTGTGGCACCAGCGCCGCCCCCATGCTGCCGCCGCCCAGCAGCGCGGTACCCCACAGGGCCGCATAGCGCGGGCCGTGCTGATCCTGCACAAAACCGCCGATGGCGCAGCCGATGCCATACCCTGCCACCAGAATGGCAAAGCTGAGCATGGCCTGCCCGCGGGAAAAGCCGTACTGCGCCATGACCGGCTTTTGGAACACGCCCCACGCCGCCGGAATGCCGGTCAGCAGCTGTACAGCCGCACCGGCAGCCAGAATTTTGGGGTTGCCGTTTTGTTTTGGCATGGTGTTCTTCCTCCTTATCCTTCCAGTTCCACACAGTTTGATACAGCTTCAGTATGCCCCGTTTTTGTTGACAAAAAACGCCGGGACAGATATGATAAAGAGGTATATCTTTTGATCTTTCCGCGGGCCGCTGCCCGCGCAGATAATAGGGAGGAACAATCATGAAAACACAGCCGTTGAAGGGCATGCGCGACCTTTTGCCGCGCGAGCAGGCATTGCGTGATTACATTCAGGGCCAAATTTTGGATACTTACCGTGCCGCCGGGTTCCAGCGCATTTCCACCCCCATCCTGGAGGATATGGAAAACCTGGACAAATCCGATGGCGGCGACAACCTGAACCTGATCTTCAAGGTTCTCAAGCGCGGCGAAAAGCTGGCCGCTGCCCTGCGCTCCGGCGATGAAAAGCAGCTTTCCGATATGGGCCTGCGCTATGACCTGACCCTGCCGCTTTCCCGTTACTACGCTGCCAACCGCAACGAGCTGCCCAATCCCTTCAAGGTGATCCAGACCGACCGCGTTTACCGTGCCGAGCGCCCGCAGAAGGGCCGCCTGCGCGAGTTTGTGCAGTGTGATATCGACATTCTGGGCGATTCTTCCCCCAATGCCGAGGTGGAGCTGATCGATGTGACCACTCGCGCTCTGCTGCGCATCGGTTTCAAGGATTTCACTGTCAACATCAACGACCGCCGCATCCTGCGCGCCATGCTGGAAAAGATGGGCTTTGCCGCTGACCAGCTGGATTCCGTCTGCATCAGCTTTGACAAGCTGGATAAGATCGGTGCAGACGGCGTAAAGAAAGAGCTGCTGGAAAAAGAGTTTGACGCCGCCGCTGTGGAAGCGCTGGATGAGTTCCTGCGCGCCGGGGATTTCAGCCTGGACGCCGTGACCGCCCGCGTTGGGGACGAGACCCTGACCGCCGACCTGCGCTATGTCATCGCCACCGCCGAAAAGATTGCCAACGGCCGTTACGGCATTGCCTATGCCCCCAGCCTGGTGCGCGGCCAGGGATACTATACCGGCATGGTGTTTGAAGTGACCTGCCCGCAGTTCAGCGGCGCTGTTGCAGGCGGCGGCCGCTACGACAATATGGTTGGCAAGTTCATTGGCCAGCAGGTGCCCGCCGTTGGCTTCTCCATCGGGTTCGAGCGCGTCTGCGGCATTCTGTTGGAGCAGGATTACCAGATCCCCGGTGCCAAGCAGAAGCTGGCCCTGCTGTATCTGAAGGATGCCGATTTCGCCGCCGTGCTGGCCAAGGCCGATGCCTTGCGCACAGCCTATGATGTGACGGTTCTGCCCCAGGCCAAAAAGCTGGGCAAGCAGTTCGGCACATTGGAAGCCGCTGGTTACAACGCTGTTGCCTTTGCGGACAATGACGACATCAAGGTTCTTGGTCAAAAAGCTGAATAATTAGAATTATTTTTGTGGGGTGTGCCGGTTTTACGGCGCACCCCGCTTTTTTTGACATCAAGCTGTAACATTCCGGTGCCACTTCCGTGTTATACTGGTAAAGGAAGCAGATATTGCTTTTGGCTTACCCCTTACCACACAACACAATAAGGAGAGTGCCCTATGAAACATACAACACTATCCCGCTTTGCCAGCCTTGCCGCATCCGCCGCGCTGGCGCTCAGCCTTGCTGCCTGCGGTTCCACCAGCCGCAGCACCTACTCCGCCGCTCCTTCTAACGATACCGCCGCCTTTAGCAGCCAGGATGCCGGAGACTATGAATATTACAGCGCCGAAAGCGCCGAAGCCGGGGAAGGCAGCAGTTTTTCTTCAGACGATCTGACCAGCTCGATGCTGGATCCTTCCACGGTGGAAAGCAGCCGCAAGATCGTGTATAACGCCAGCGTGCGGATGGAAACCACCGACTATGATACCACCCGCGCCGCCTTGCAGGAGGCCGTAACCGCCGCGAACGGCTACCTGGAAAGCACTGACCAGGGCGGCAGCAAGGATTCCGGCAGCCGCTATACTTATTACACCGCGCGCATCCCCGCCGAAAACTACCGCAGCTTTTTGACCGCCGCCGGGGAAGCCGGGAACGTGACCGCGCTGAACGAGAGCGCGCAGGACATTACTGCTGAGTATGTAGATGTGGAAGCCCGCCTGAAAGCCCTGAACGACCAGCGCGACCGCCTGAACGCCCTGGCCGACAAAGCTGAAACCACCGCCGACCTGCTGGAAATTGAAAGCCAGCTTTCGGATGTGCAGTATCAGCTGGAAAGCTACACCGGCCAGATGCGGCTGATGGATAACCAGGTGCGCTATTCCACCGTGGATATTTCCCTGCAGGAAGTGCGGGTACTGACCCCCACCGCCACCACCTTTGGCGAAAAGTTTGTGGAAGCCGTTACCAGCGGCTGGCGCGGCTTTGTGGATGGGGCCGAAGATCTCATCCTGGTGGTGGTTTACCTGTGGCCGGTGGTACTGATCGTGCTTGCCATCCTGCTGGTGGCACGGCCCGCCCTCAAGCGCCGCAAGGCCCGCCGGGCGGAGAAAAAGCAGGCCAAGCTCGCTGCAAAGGCTGCCGCTGTGCAGGCGCAGCCAACAGAACCCACTAAGCCGGATGACACCGCAAAATAAATTTGATTCTCTCTTTCCTGCTTATAGCGAAGCGGGCGCGCCGTCTATTGCATAACGGTGCGCCCGCTTTGTTTTATTTTTACCGGCTGTGCTTACAGGCCGTACAGCTCGGTATATTTGTTTTTCAGGTAGTTGGTGTAGTGGGCGGCATCAAATGCGCCGCCGCACAGGCTTTGCACCAGCCACTGCGGTTCCTTGGCGCGGCCATGCTGCCACACGCGGCTGCGCAGAGCGTCTTTCAGCGGCTGCATGTTGCCTTCGGCCCACTGGGCGTCCAGGTCCATGGATTTGCGCAGGTCATCCACCGCCTGTGCGCTGTAAGCACTGCCCAGCGCATAGCTGGGGAAGTAGCCCATATCGCCCATTGCCCAGTGGATATCCTGCAAACAGCCGTGGGTATCGTCCGGCACATCCACGCCAAGGTATTCCTTATACTTGGCGTTCCAGGCGGCGGGCAGGTCTGCCACGGTCAGGGTGCCCTGCATCAGGGCCTTTTCCAGCTCATACCGCACCATAATGTGCAAAGAGTAGGTCAGCTCGTCCGCCTCGGTGCGGATCAGGCTCGGCTCGGCGCGGTTGACGGCGCGGTAGATCTCTTCCTCGGTCACGCCGTTCAGCTGCTGGGGGAACAGCTCCAGCAAAGTGGGATACAAATAGTGGATGAACGCGCGGCTGCGGCCCACATAGTTTTCAAACAGGCGGCTCTGGCTTTCGTGCAGGCCGGTGGTTGCGCCGCCCGCCAGGATGGTATAATCATACTTAGGGTCAACGTTCAGCTCATACAGGGCATGGCCGCCCTCGTGCGCCACGCTGTACAGGTTGGAGAACATATCCTGCGGCATATAATGGGTGGTAATGCGCACATCGCCGTGCCAGAAGCCGGAGGTAAAGGGGTGTTCCGTTTCGCCCAATACGCAGTGGTCCGGGTCCAGCCCCCACACTTCCATGATCTTTTTGGAAAGCTTGCGCTGCTGCTCAATGGGCCAATCCTGATACAAAAAGTCGGTGCGGATGGCGCTGCCGCGCTCTTTTATGGCAGCCAGCAGCGGCACAATGGTCTCGCGCAGGGCGGCAAAGAAAGTATCGCACTGGGCAATGGTCAGGCCGTGTTCATAGCGGTCCAGCCAGACTTCATACGGGTCGCGGTCAGGGGCAAAATAGTGGGCCTGCGCGCGCAGGGATTCCACAATTTTTTCCAGATACGGGGCAAAACTGGCAAAGTCATTGCCGCGCTTTGCCTTGCCCCATGCGGGCATGCTTTCCTGCGTCAGCTTGGTGAACGCGGCGTACTCTTCTGCCGGGATCTTGCCAATCTCGTCATAGCTGCGCTGCAACTCCCGCACTTCTGCCTTTTCCTGTTCGGTTTCGGCATCAGCGGCAGCGCGCTGCAGCAGGGCGGCGGTGTCAGCGCTGACCAGCTGGTCAAAGTAGGCGCGGCTCAGCACCTCCATGGCTTCGGCGCGGCCCGCGCTGCTTTCCGGCGGGGCTACCGTCTCACTGTCATAATCGGCAACGGCCATTGCGTACTGGTAGGCATACAGTCTTTTCTCCAGCTCGCGCAGAGCTTTGATGGAATCTTTCATTGAGTTCTCCTTTCCGCCGGGGCGGCGGTTTTTATTCATGGTTTATTATAGCACACCCGGCGGCTGTTCGGCCAGTTAGCAGCACAAAACCGAAAAACTTTGCCCTGCGGCACATTTTTCCCCAACTGCCCATTGTCAGGCGCGGGAGCGGGCCTATATAATGGTTATGGCAATACCGCATAATTCTAAGTGCCGATACGGCGAGCGAGGTGCGGCAGATGCCAAGCCAAAAGCGCAGATAATACTGGATGCTGCAAAGGTGAGCGCCGCCAGTGGCGGAAACAGCGAACCGAAGCAGGGGCAGCGGTCGCAGAGTGCGAGGGGCTTTTGCCCCCGAAGCACGATGCGGGTACCGCAACCCGACATTATCGAGCATTTTGGCAACGCAGATGCCGTGCCGCAGCTGCCGGAGCGGTGCTTAAGCCGCTAGGCGGGAATTGTGCGGTGTTGCCTTATAATGTTTTTATTTTGCCCCTGAGCGTGGGGGATTCAGGAGAACGCCATGAAAAAACAAGCCTCAACCCTGCTGCCTGCACTGCTGGACCTGCTGCGGCAGTATCTGGCGCTGGATATGGCCGTATACGCCGGACACGCCACCTTGCTGCTGCTTACGGCATCGCTGCCGCTGCTGATGTGGGTGCTGGTCATCATCAACATGCTGCCGTTTTATTCGTTTTCGGACATTGCCGCGCTGGTTGCCCAGCTTTTGCCGGATATCCCGGCCATCCAGTCAATGGCGGTGGATGTGATTGCCAACCTGAATGATCAGTCCACCACCTTCATGGCTTCCTTTGCCGCCATCACCACGGTGATTTCCGCTTCCGGTGGAATGGCCGCGGTGCAAAAGGGGCTGCAAAAGCTGACCCCCGGTGCCCGCAAAACAATGTTTGACCGTTTGTGGGCTGTGCTGTATACCTTTTTGTTTGAGGGCCTGATGCTGGTTGCCATGGTGGTGCAAAGCCTGAGCCCAATTCTGCGCGGGCTGGCCGGGCTGCTGCCGCTGCATACCCTGGTGGGCGGGCTGCTGCAGCGGCTGCACAGCCTGCTCAGCATCAGTGCTGTGCTTTCGTTGGCGCTTTCGCTGCTGACGATAACACTGATCTACACCTATGTGCCCGGCGGCAAGCGCCGCATACGGGATCAGCTGCCGGGGGCCGCCGCTGTGGTAGCGGTATGGACGCTGTTTTCCAAAATATTCTCGTTTTACATCGGCATTTCTGGAAGTTATCGTACATTTACGGTTCTTTGGCTGCAATCGTGCTGATTACGCTTTGGCTGAATGTGAACATCAATGTGCTGTTTTTGGGTGCCGGGCTGAACGCAAAGATTCAGGGAACGGGGCAGGAGAAAAAGGAACCGGATGCTTGAGATACACCCTAGGGCGCGATGCCCTCATCGCACAGGGAAGAAACGCAAATATTGGGCTGCGAACCTGCAAACCATGTGTAGGAAACGACGCTCGCATCGTCCTGCATGGCAGGCCGTAATATGCGCACACGTCGGGATGAGGGCATCCCGCCTTACGTGGCCGGGCGTACAATGTGCGCTCCCACGGGCTCCACAGGGTCAAACGCCTTTTTCTAACGCATTAAACCCATACAAACACTACCTGATACACCAACAGGGCGGCCGAGAAGTTTTCCCGGTCGCCCTGTTTTATTGCTCTCGTTTTATTGCTTTCTTTGAACCGTGAACTTATTCAGCGGTCTTATACCCATCGGGGTTGTGGCTCTGCCAGTTCCAGCTGTCGCGGCACATTTCGTCAATGCCGTACTCAGCTTCCCAGCCCAGCTCACGCTTGGCCTTGCTGGGATCGCACCAGCACTCGGCAATATCGCCGGGGCGGCGCGGGTCAATGACATAGGGCAGCTCCTTGCCGCAGGCCTTGCTGAATGCATGAATCACATCCAGCACACTGTAGCCGTGGCCGGTGCCCAGGTTGCAGATGAACAGGCCGGGCTTTTCTTCCAGCTTTTTGATGGCTGCCACATGGCCGCGGGCCAGGTCCACAACGTGGATGTAGTCGCGCACGCCGGTGCCATCGGGGGTAGGGTAATCATTGCCGTACACATGCACTTTTTCCAGCTTGCCAACGGCAACTTTGGCGATGTAGGGCACCAGGTTGTTGGGGATGCCGTTCGGGTCCTCGCCGATCTTTCCGGAAGGATGTGCACCGATGGGGTTGAAGTAACGCAGCAGAGCAACGTTCAGCTCCGGGTCTGCCTTGCAGCAGTCGGTCAGGATGCGCTCGGTAAACACCTTGGTAGTGCCATACGGGTTGGTGGTTGCACCAACAGGGAAATCCTCGCGGATGGGCACGCTGGCGGGGTCGCCGTAAACCGTTGCGGAGGAGGAGAAGATGATGTTATGGCAATCGTAACGGCGCATAACATCCAGGATGTTCAGGGTGCAGTTCAGGTTGTTGGAGTAATACTCGATGGGCTTGGAAACGCTTTCGCCCACGGCCTTGTAGGCGGCAAACTGGATCACACAGTCAATGCCGGGATTTTCCGCAAAGACCTTTTCAACTGCCGCATGGTCGGTCATGTCTGCTTCCACAAACTTGAAATCCTTACCGGTGATCTCGCGCACACGCTTCAGGGCTTCGGGGCAGGAGTTGTAATAGTTATCTGCCACCACAATATCGTAACCCGCATTGAGAAGCTCCACACAGGTATGGCTGCCGATGTAACCGGCGCCGCCGCTGACCAAAATAGACATACTGATCGCTCCTTTACACAATATGGAAAGTTGTTGCCGGGATTTTGTATCTTCAACAGGGCATCCGCAGGGTTTGCTTCGTTCCCTTGTTGATTTTATTCTAACGTCTTTATCACAATATGGAAATAGATGTTTCCATGTTTGATATGTAACTTTGTTGTTGCCTTTACCGTTCGCACAGATGCAGCGGGTGCGGGGCGCGGCGGTAAGCGCCGGGCGTTTGGCCGGTCAGGGCGTGGAACCGCCTGCTGAACCACGCCAGGGAGCCATACCCCAGCATACGGGCCGTTTCGCCGGGGCCGTACCCCTGGGTCAGCAGCAGCGCTGCCTGTTCGGCTTTCATGCAGGAGAAATACTCCATCGGCCCCATGTGGGTGCGGGCGCGGAACGCCTGCTGCAATGCCACGCGGGAGCAGCCATTGGCATCGCACACCTGGTCCAGCGCCAGCGGCTTTTCAATGTTCTGCGCAAAGTACAGGCGCACGCTTTCCACAAGGGCTGCCTGCTCCTGCTCGGCGCGGGCACGGGGGCTTTGTTTGCGGGTGCGTTGCCTGCGGCGGGCCAACAGGTACAGCAGCTGTGCCAGATAGATGGTTTGCAGCTCTTTGCCGCCAAACGGGATTTCCGCGCGGCGGGCGGGCATCTGGCAGGCATCCTGCACCGGCTGGAACACCTCGCGCACCGTTTCTGCCAGCTGGCGCAGACAGCTTTTTTCGGCGTTGCCGAGCCGCATATGGCAGCTGCGGAAAGAATCCATCGCACTGCCGTCCGCGGTAAATTCCACGCGGAACACCTCCGGCGGAACTTCGCCCACTGCGCGCATGGCAAACAGCTCTGCGGGCTGGTGGAACAAAATCTGCCCGGCGCGCAGCAGCACCCGGTGGGTATCGCACAGCTCTTCCACCATACCGCTTTTTACATATACCAGCAGCCAGCCCTCACAGGTGCGCTCCGGCGTTTGCTGGCCAATGCGCCATTCGGATTCCGCCGCACTGGCAATCCCTGTTACCCGCAGCGGCCATTCATCCCCATACATGCCTTCACCTCCCCTGTTCAGGTTGCTTCATCGCTTGCGGTCCAGTTCTGGCCTGCGCCGTTGCTGAACACACCGGGCGGGTCCTGCGTTGCCGCCGGGAACTGCTCGCTCCCAGGGAAGCTGTCCACCAGCCCCAGGCGGTAGGCCGTCAGCGGGCAGAGCGTTTTTTCGATATGCTCATAGCTGATGCCGTTATCGCTGTTGTAGGTGTAATACATAATAGCATCCGGCCAGGTGTTCAGCACATACTGCGCCAGCGGCTGGGTCACAAACGTATCCCGGCTGCCGACGTAAAGGTCTGCCGCACCAAACAGATGCAGGATCTCGTGGGCATACACGGTGGGGCTGTTGTAGGTTTTCTCCCCCGCATAGGAATCATAGAGATAAAGACAGCTGAATTCATTCAGGTAATTACCGCCATCCTCCAGATAATGCAGAATGGAGTAGGAAGCCCCCTCCACCGGCAGAAAGATCAGGTAGCCAATACTTGCCGTGCCGTATTGCTGCTGGATGAATTCCACATCCACCTGTGCGGTCAGGGTGTCCACATCGTCATAGAACGTTGTTCCGGTGGTGGTATCTTCCGTCAGACCGGCTTTGTAGGCGGCAAAGGTGCTCAGATTGTTTTCGCCGGTATCGTAATAGATTTTCGGCTGGGCGTTATAGGTCTGCGCCTGCTGGGTGATCCAGTCCACCGCCACGGCAAGATTCTGCCGCGTCTGGGCCAGGGCTTCCTCGGTCCAGGGGTTGGCGTCGTCCTGCAGATAAATGCTGTACAGCACGCTGGGCCATGCTAGCAGCCCGCAGCTGCCGTACACCTGCTGTAAATCTTGCTGTTGGGCAGGGGTCTGGGTGGGGTTGGGCTGGGGGCCACGGTGGGCTGGGGGCTGGTTTCGATATGGGGGATCGCTGCCTGTGCGGGTGCGGCAGGCTGTGCCGCGCACCCGGCCAGCAGGCAGAGCCCCATGGCAAGGGCGGCAAGGTGGAGCAATACGCGCGGCTTTTTCATTCGCGCTTACTCCGGCAGCACCAGCTGCGGCTTGCCGTCAGCATCCGCTGCCAGGGTCACGGTCTGACCACCGGTCAGGCGGCCCGCCACAATGGCTTCGGCCACGGGGTCCTCCAGCGTTTTGCGGATGGTCTTGCGCAGTTCACGCGCACCAAAACGGGTGGATGTTTCGTTCACGATGGCCGCCAGTGCCTGCGGGGTATATTCCAGCTTCAGGCCGCGGGCTTCCAGGCCGGGCTTGTACTCGTCCAGCATCAGGGCAGCGATCTTTTCCAGGTCAGCCTGTTCCAGCGGGCGGAAGGTGATCACTTCATCTACACGGCCCAGGAACTCCGGCCGCAGGAACTCCTGCAGCGCTTTCATGCTCTTTTCGCGGCTGACCTGCTCTTCGGTGCGGCCAAAGCCAGTCAGGGCGGTGCGGTCCGAAGAACCGGCGTTGGAGGTCATGCAGATCACGGTATTGGAAAAATCCACCGTGCGGCCCTGGGCATCGTTGATCTTGCCCTCGTCCAGGATCTGCAGCAGGATGTTCATCACATCGGGGTGGGCCTTTTCGATTTCATCAAACAGGACCACGCTGTAAGGATGGCGGCGCACTTTTTCGGTCAGCTGGCCGGCTTCATCATAACCCACATAGCCCGGAGGGGAACCGATCAGGCGGGACACCGCGTACTTTTCCATATACTCACTCATGTCAATTGAGATCAGCGGGTCCACGGTATCAAACAGCTGATTGGCCAGCTGCTTGACCAGCTCGGTTTTGCCCACGCCGGTGGGGCCGACAAAGATAAAGCTTGCCGGGCGGTGGCGGCCAGACAGGTCTGCCCGCGCACGCTTAACGGCCAGCGCTACGCTGTGCACAGCTTCGTCCTGGCCGATGATATGCTCTTTCAGGGCATCTTCCAGCCCCATCAGGCGGCCATACTCGGTCTCTTTGATTTTAACCGCCGGAATGCCGGTCCACAGCTCCACAACCTGGGCCACATCGTCCGCCGTTACCTGGATATCGGCCACGCGCAGCTCCAGCGCGGGCAGCTTTTGGCGCAGCTGGGCCAGCTCGGTCTTGGTTTTGGCCAGTTCCTCGTAATCAATAGCGGCATCGCCCTGCTTTTCGGGGTCGGGGTTTTCCAGGTCATGCTCTTTGGTTTCCAGCTCTGCCACCTGCTTTTGCAGGTTCAGGAACTCGGTAATTTCAGGGTGGCGCAGGTTGCAGCAGGCGCAGGATTCATCCAGCAGGTCAATCGCCTTATCCGGCAGGTAGCGGTCGGTGATATACCGTTCCGACAGGTGTACCACATCCGCCACAATGGAATCGGGCACACGCACGCAGTGGTACTTTTCGTAATAACCTTTTACGCCGCGGATAACCGCAATGGCATCATTGATGGAGGGTTCTTCCACCTTGACGGGCTGGAAGCGGCGCTCCAGCGCAGAATCTTTTTCAATAAACTTGCGGTACTCGGCAAAGGTCGTTGCGCCGATAACTTGGATCTGCCCGCGGGACAGGGCTGGTTTCATGATGTTGGCGGCGTTCATGGCGCCGTCCGAATCCCCGGCGCCGACAATGTTGTGGATCTCGTCAATGAACAAGATCACATTGCCGGCGGCCTTGATTTCAGAAAGCAGGCCCTTGACGCGCTGTTCAAACTGGCCGCGGAACTGGGTGCCTGCCACAAGGGCCGTCAGGTCCAGCAGGTAGATCTCTTTATCCTGTAAGCGGGCGGGCACTTTGCCTTCGGCAATGCGCTGGGCAATGCCCTCGGCAATGGCGGTTTTGCCAACGCCGGCTTCACCGATCAGGCAGGGGTTGTTTTTCTGGCGGCGGCACAGAATCTGCACCGTGCGGTATACCTCACGGTCACGGCCAATGATGGCATCCAGCTTGCCGTCCTTGGCTTTCTGGGTCAGGTTTTCGCAGTAGGTGTCCAGGTATTTGCGCTGGCCGCGGCCACGCTGTTTTTTGGACTTTTCGCCCTTCTCCTCAGCCTTGGGGGTTCCGCCAAAGCCAAAGGGGAACACCGGCGAACCGCCGGGCACAAAATCATCCCCGGTATCATCGGGGTTCTGCATATCGCCGTCCATCATGGGCATCATGGCGCCGCTTTCCTGCGCTTGCTGCATCAGGTCGGCCATGTGCTCTTCCATGCTGGCCAGCTGGTCATCGGTCATATTAAACCGCTTCATCAAATCATCCACAGGCTGAATATGCAGCTCCCGCGCGCAGGTCAGGCAGTAGCCTTCCTGCACCGGTTTGCCGTTTTCCAGCCGCTGCACAAACACAACCGCCTGTCTTTTTTTACAGCGGGTACATAACATATGGTTCACCTCTCTATGGGGTATTCGATTGGATCGGGAATGCCGAAACGCGCACACAACATGCGTTTTCAGAACTTTTCCCATGTACTATTATCCCCCACCCCACTGATATTTGCAAGAGGGGCGGGGGGAATGTTCAGATATTGTTAATCAATAGCGGGTCAAAAACGGGTTCAGGTTTGCCAAAAGTCCATAGATCACGCTTCGGTTCAGGGTGGCTGTGGTCAAAAATTCCAGCTTGCCGCCGGTCAGGTTTGCCGCCACCCACAGCAGAATGGACCAGATCCAGCAGTTCAGCAAACCGCTGACAAAGCCGAACGCAAAGCCCAAAATGCGATTCAGTCCACCGATGAGCGGGATGGCGTTGATGCCGCGCAGCACCCGCCCCAGCATCCGGCAGAGCACCCGCACCACGATCCAGACCGACAAAAACACAACGGCCTGAATAACCGGCAGAAACAGCGGTTCCAGCGCATTGACCACCTGCGGCACCGCATTGCTGGACGCCGCACTGACGGTATCGATCAGCTTTTGCTGGATCGACTGCGGCAGAAAGGTCAGCGCATGGATTGCCTGGGCCAGATCTCCGCCGGTCTTTTCCAGCGTGTCAGCCACAACATCGGTAACGTGGCTGGCAACATATTTATCATAAATGCCGCCGGCCCAAACGCGGGTGCCGTAAGTGCCGCCGATAATGCCCGCCACGGAGCCGATAAAGCTCACCAGTCCGGAGGCAAAACCGCGGCGGCGGCCGGCTTCGGCCGCGCCCAGCACCAGCAAAAGAAAAATCACATCATAAACAATGCCAATATACTGTGTCATAACTCTACCATACTTTCCCATGCCGCACAGCATCATTCGTGCGGCGCATTCAGAACCTCTACCGTGCCGGAAATAAATACCAGTGTTTCGCGGGCGTTGATGACCGCCTGCGGTGCCGCACCATAATCCCGGCTCCAATTATGGGTGCCGTCATAGCCATAGCTTTCCACGCCGGACGCTGTCAGCAGATAGACCGCCGTTGCGGTACTGCTGACGCTTTTGGCCTGCCCGGCGGCAACGCTCGCCAGCTGGTTGAGCGAATCATCCAGCGTGACCAGGGTATCGCCGCCGCGCACCGCCAGCAGCAGCGCCGTGCTGCGCCCGCTGATGGACACGTTTTGCAGGGTGGCCCCGCCATAATCATAGCGGGCACTCTCGGTGCCATCGCTCACGTTGATGATGGCGGCATAGGTATCAAAAACAGCCAGCACGCGGCTGCTGCTGATCCATTTCAGCTTCAGGATCACGCTGCCGGTATCCGCCACATAAAACGGCCCGGCAGTATCCGAATTGGTGTTCATCATGCGCACAGTAGTGCGCAGCTGGCCGTCCCTCGCGGCCACCGTTGCCGCGGCAAAGCGGTGGTTATCCGTGGCAAAAGACAATGCAATGGGGGTGCCGTCGGTGCTGGTCAGCTTCCAGGTAAAGGGGTCCCCGCTGAAAGAAGCATCGTACACCATCACTTCTGCCGCATAGCGGTCAGACTCCGTCACCACGGCCAGGGTGCCGTTCTGCGCCATTTCGCACAGCATAATGGCGTTATTAAAGCTTTTGGCGTACAGCTGGCGGGTGCGGCTCTGCACCGTCAGCTCCTTGCCCGCGCGGTTATACAGTACAAAGCGGGTGTTGCCAACGGCCAGCGCCGGGCGGGCATAGCCGGGCTGGATGGTGCGGATCTTTGCGCCGTAAGCGGAATAGACCGCCACATCCTCATTATCCATCTCCACAAAACCGCCCGCCAGGGGTTCCACCTGGGTCGGCGTGCGGATGCCGGTGTTGGCGGGCCAACCCGCCCCGGCGCGGTTGAGATACAGCGAGATAGAATCCGTCATATCCCCCAGCATGGCAATGGATGTACCCAGCAGGCCGCTGCCCACCGCCATAATGGCGGCAATAATCAGCACCACCAGAACAACGGCAATGCGCCTGCGGCGCTGGCGGCGGCGCAGAATAGGGCTGATGGGCCGCAGCGTTGCCGCCGGTGCCGCAGTTGCGCCCTGCTCTTTGGGCGGCAGGGTGCTGGGTGCGCTGCGCTCCGGCGCTGGGCGTTCCCGTTCCGGCTGCTGTTTGGAGGCAGGCGGCGGGGTTGGCGGGGCTTCGCCCCGTTCCCGCGCCAACATACGGCGGCGGCGTTCCAGCCGCTCTTTTTCTTCACGGTTCAAGGGCTTCGCCTCCTTCCCGTCTTGTTGTGTTACTCATTTAGGGCAATACCGCACAATTCCCGCCTAACGGCTCAAGCACCGCTCCGGCGGCTGCGGCACGGCATCTGCGTTGCCAAAATGCTCGATAATGTCGGGTTGCGGTACCCGCATCGTGCTTCGGGGGCAAAAGCCCCTCGCACTCTGCGACCGCTGCCCCTGCTTCGGTTCGCTGTTTCCGCCACTGGCGGCGCTCACCTTTGCAGCATCCAGTATTATCTGCGCTTTTGGCTTAGCAGCTGCCGCACCTCGCTCGCCGTATCGGCACTTAGAATTATGCGGTATTGCCTTAGTTGTTTCAGTCGTTCGGGCGCTCTAAATCCGGGTACTGCACATCCCACAAAAACAGCCCCCTGGCGGGCAGCGTGGGGCCGGCCTGGCCGCGGTTCCTGCTTTGCAGCAGAGCGGGCACAGCGGCCGGATTCATTTTGCCAAGGCCCGCCTGCAGTACCGTACCGGCCAGAATGCGCACCATGTTGTACAGGTAGCCGTCCGCTGTTACGGACAGGGTATACAGCTCGCCATCCTGCTGCACGGTGCAGGCCGTGATGGTGCGCACCGTATCGCCGTGGGCTGCGGCTGAAGAACCCGAAGCGCACAGCGCCAAAAAGTCATGCCTGCCAACAAAATGGGCAGCCGCCGCCTGCATGGCGGCAAGGTCCAGCGGGCCGTTGACCCGGTGGCAGGTCTCATAATCAAAGGGATCATCCACCGCGCTGCACCGCAGGCGGTAGTGGTAGGTTTTGGCGTGGGCGGCATAGCGGGCGTGGAAATCATCCGGCACCTGCTGCGCTGCCAGTGCCCGCACATCCATGGGCAGGCGGGCGTTCAACGCCAGCGGGATGCGCTGCACCGGGATGCGGCCATCATAATGGAAGTTCAGGGCAAACCGCCGGGCATGCACCCCGGCATCGGTGCGGGAACAGCCCTTTACATCGGGCCGGGTGCCAAACACGCTCTGCATAGCATCCTGCACCACCGCACACACCGTAACCCCATTGGGCTGCACCTGAAACCCCGAATAATTTGTGCCCTTGTAGGCAAGCCAGAGGAGAATATTCATGGGACACCTTTTGAGTTAGGAGGTAGGAGTGAGGAGTTAGGAGTTATTGGTGTGCGCATTCGCGCACATTTAGGATATCAAGTTTTACTCAATTTTCAAAACAGCGGCGCAAGCCGCACCTTCAGCTCCTAACTCCTACTTCCTAACTCCTAACTAAATTTCAGATTCCCGCCATGAGCCAGCGGGTGGAGAGGATGACGGCGAGGCAGAGGGTGAGAACAACGGCGCATTTTACGTCCAGCGCGCCGAACTTGAGCACCTTCAGGCGGGTGCGGCCCTCGCCGCCGTGGTAGCAGCGGCATTCCATGGCCATGGCAAGCTCGTCCGCACGGCGGAACGCGCTGATGAACAGGGGGATCAGCACCGGCACCAATGCCTTGATGCGGTCCATGAACTTGCCGTTATCCAGCATTGCGCCGCGGGCTTTCTGGGCGTTCATGATCTTTTCGGTCTCATCGATCAGCAGCGGGATAAACCGCAGGGCGATCGTCATCATCATGGCAAGCTCATGCACCGGCAGGTGCAGCTTGGCAAAGGGTTTCAGCAGCGCTTCAATGGCATCCGTCAGCACAATGGGGCTGGTGGTGTAGGTCAACAGGCTGGTGCCGGCGATCAATGCCACAATGCGCACCGCCATCAGCACCGCATAGCTCACACCCTCGCGGTAGATGTGGATAAAGCCAAAGTGTACCAGCGGTTCGCCCTCGCCGGTGATGAAGAACAGGTTGAGTACCGCGGTGAACAGCACAATGGGAACGATCGGCTTTAAGCTCTTGACGATCAGCTTGATGGGAATCTGCGCCACTTTGTACAGCAGGGCCAGCAGCGCCAGCGAAAGCGCAATGCCCAGCGGGTTAGACGCCATAAACAGTACAATGATGTAGGCAATGGTGGCAATAATTTTTAAGCGCGGGTCGCAGCGGTGCACCACCGAGTTGCCGGGGAAGTGCTGGCCAATGGTAATATCACGCAGCATCAGTCAGCGCCCCCTTCCTGTACGGTTTTGTGGTTCTGCGGCAGCGGAACGGCCTTGTCCGGGTGTTTGGCGTTCCAGGCTTTCAGCACGGTTTTGACCGCATAGGGCACGGTGTACACATCTGTGTCGATCTCCATGCCCATTGCTTTCAGCATCAAAAACACCTGGGTGACCTGCGGAACGGAAAGCCCCAGTTCCAGTAGCTCCGGTGCGCGGGCAAAGACCTTTTCCACCGTGTCATACATGGCCACTTTCGCCTTGCTCATCACCAGTACGCGGTTGGCATAGCGGGCGATATCTTCCATTGAGTGGCTGACCAGAATGACCGTGATGCCGGTCTGCTCGTGGTAGTTGCGGATCTGGCTCAGGATGGTATCGCGGCCTTCGGGGTCAAGGCCTGCTGCGGGTTCGTCCAGCACCAGGATCTTGGGCTCCATGGCCATAACGCCCGCAATGGCAACGCGGCGCTTTTGCCCGCCGGAAAGTTCAAACGGGCTTTTTTGCAGCAGCGCTTCATCCAGGCCAACAAACTCTGCCGCGCGCTTGACGCGGCGGGTGATCTCTTCTTCATCCAAGCCCATGTTGCGCGGGCCATAGGCGATATCCTTCCAGCAGGTTTCTTCAAACAGCTGGTATTCCGGGTACTGCATGACCAGCCCCACAAGGAAGCGGAAATCCCGCAGGTTTTCGCCCTCCGCCCACATATCGCGGCCATCAATAATGATCTTGCCGCTGGTGGGGCGGTTCAGGCCGTTGAAATGGGCGATCAGCGTGGATTTGCCGGACCCGGTCGAGCCCATCACACCGACAAAATCACCTTTTTCAATCGAGAAGCTCACATCATCCAGCGCTGCGGTTTCGTCCGGCATACCGGCGTTATACACATAGCGCAGATGTTCCACTTTAATGATCTCTGACACGTTACATTCCTTCCCGCACGGTACCGCCCCGGTCCCTCTTTTGCCGGGTGCAGTCTGTGCCTTTTCTGGTTGGGGAAAATTGGTTGTTTGGGTTTTCTCGCAGAAGCGGCGGGGGCGGGTGACCCCGCCCTACAGGGGTGTTGCCGCCCAAAAGGCACGGCATTTTATTTCAGCAGGTCAAAAATGGCCTTGGCGCATTCTTCGGGGGTAATGATGTTTTCCGGCATAGGCAGGCCGGCGGCGGCCAGTTCATCCCGCAGCTCGGTGGCCTGGGGTACATCCAGGTGGTAGCCATGCAGCCGCTTGGTCTGGCTGAACACCTGTTCGGGGGTGCCCTCCATCACAATGCGTCCGCGGCTCATAACCAATATGCGGTCGGCATGGGCGGCTTCCTCCATATAGTGGGTAATGGACACAATGGAAATGCCTGCATCCCGCAGGTTGCGGATGGTTTTCATTACCTGGGCGCGGCCGCGGGGGTCCAGCATGGCAGTGGATTCATCCAGAATCAGGCAATCCGGCCGCATAGCAATCACGCCCGCGATGGCAACGCGCTGCTTTTGACCGCCGGAAAGCTTGTGCGGCGCTTTATTGCGCTGTTCATAGATCCCCGCCAGCTTCATGGCGTCATCCACGCGGGTGCGCATTTCCCCGGTGGGCACGCCAAGGTTTTCCAGCGCAAAGGCAACGTCCTCTTCCACCACGGTGGCAACGATCTGGTTGTCCGGGTTCTGGAACACCATGCCCACTTTCTGGCGAATGTCGTACAGCTTTTCATCGGTGCGGGTGTCCATATCTTCCACCAGCACGGTGCCGCTTTCCGGCAGCAGAATGGCGTTAAAATGCTTGGCCAGGGTCGATTTACCGCAGCCGTTGGCACCCAGCACAGCCACAAACTCGCCGCGGTGTACTTCCATCGACACCCCGTCCACAGCAAAGTTCGGCTGCTCCGTATCATACCGGAACCGCACATCCTGCGCCTGTAAAATATCGTTTTCTTTCATGTGGTATCCCCTATTCTGAATAATAGTGTGATCCAAAATTTTTAGTTAGGAGGTAGGAGTGAGGAGTTAGGAGTTGAAAGGAGCTAAGGCAATACCGCATAATTCTAAGTGCCGATACGGCGAGCGAGGTACGGCAGCTGCTAAGCCAAAAGCGCAGATAATACTTTGTGTATTATCGAGCATTTTGGCAACGCAGATGCCGTGCCGCAGCCGCCGGAGCGGTGCTTAAGCCGTTAGGCGGGAATTGTGCGGTGTTGCCTTAAAGTTAATCCTGCAAGGTTAGCGGGCGCACAATGTGCGCCCCTACGGAACATTGCAATTTTAATTGCTCATTCCTAATTCCTAATTCCTAATTAACTCTTACTTCCTAACTCCTAACTCTCATTCTTCCCACACTGCGGTAGCGCCGCAGGGCACTACGCCGCCGGTGGCGGTTACGGGCAGGCCGATCTCATCGCAGCTGGTGTGGCCGCCCACCTTGGGGCAGAGGGTGGTTTTGAGCACATACTCCATAACCGCCGGGCTCAGGCCCTCGGTGTAGGAGTTGATGGCAAAGAACAGCGGCTTATCGCTGAGCACCTGTTCTGTCAGGGTGATGAGGTCATAGACGTTATCTTCCAGTTTCCAGATCTCACCGTTGGGGCCGCGGCCATAGCTGGGCGGGTCCATGATAACGGCGTCATAGCGGCTGCCGCGGCGGATCTCGCGCTGCACAAACTTGGCACAGTCATCCACGATCCAGCGGCAGGAGCGGTCGGCCAGGCTGCTGGCCTGGGCGTTTTCCCGTGCCCAGGCTACCATGCCTTTGGAAGCATCCACATGGGTCACGCTGGCACCGGCGGCCAGGCAGGCCAGTGTTGCGCCGCCGGTGTAGCCGAACAGGTTGAGCACCTTGACGGGACGGTCGGCAGCCTTGATCTTTTCCTGGTACCAGGCCCAGTTCACAGCCTGCTCCGGGAAGACGCCGGTATGCTTAAAGCCGGTGGGGCTGACGATCAGCGTCAGGTCCTGCCATTTGATGTTCCACTTCTGGGGCAGCTTTTTGTGGTAGTCCCACTGGCCGCCGCCCTTAGCGGAACGGTAATAGATGGCGTCTGCCCTGGCCCACAGGGGGCTGACTTCCTCGTTTTTCCAGATGATCTGCGGGTCGGGGCGGATGAGCAGCGTTTTGCCCCAGCGTTCCAGGCGGTTATGATTCGTTGCGTCGATCAGCTCGTAATCGACCCAGGTATCGGCGGGGCGCATCAGCACACCCCCGGAATACGCTGGCGGATCATATCGGCAATGCGCTCTGCGCTGGACTGGATGGCTTCCATATCCTCGCCTTCCACCATCACGCGGATCTTGGGCTCGGTGCCGGAAACACGCACCAACACGCGGCCCATGCCCATCAGGTTCTGCTGCTGGCTCTCAATAAAGCCGGCAATGTATTCATCTTCTTTATAAGCCTGCTTCTGCTCCTTGTCGGCAGTCAGGTTGATGAGCACCTGCGGGAACTTGGTGTAAACGGCGTTCAGCTCGCTCATCTTGGTACCCTCTTCGCGGTGCTTGCGGGCCAGCAGCTTCAGCAGCTTGCCTGCGGTCAACTCGCCGTCGCCGGTGGTGGAGTGGTGCAGGAAAATAACATGGCCGCTCTGCTCGCCGCCGATGGCATAACCGCGGGCGCGCATCTCTTCCAGCACGTAGCGGTCGCCTACAGCGGTGCGGGCGGTGTCAATGCCAATGGACTGCATATACTTCATAAAGCCCAGGTTGGACATAACCGTCACCACGGCGGTATTTCCGTCCAGGCGGCCGCGGTCTTTCATATCCTTGGCAACCAGCGCAATGATCTTGTCGCCGTCGATCTCTGCGCCCTTTTCATCGCAGGCCAGGCAGCGGTCTGCATCGCCGTCAAAGGCAATGCCGCAGTCAAAGCCGCCTTCCACGACCTTCTTTTCCAGCCGGTCCAGGTGGGTGGAGCCGCAGCCATCGTTGACGGAAACGCCGTCATCCAGCGTGCCGATAAAGCTGCACTGGCAGCCCAGGCGGGGGAACAGTTTCTGCGCCACCTTGGCAGAAGCACCATTGGCGCAGTCAAACAGCACATTCAGGCCGGAAAGATCTGCATCAATGTGCTGCTCCAGAGCATCCACATAGTCATCCACAGCGGTATCCAGGCGGTGAACGCGGCCGATCTCGGCACCATCACAGATCTTGATATCCTCGCAGTTTTTGAAGATATGAGCCTCAATGCGGTTTTCTACTTCATCGGGCAGCTTGTAGCCATCGCCCTTGAAAATCTTGATGCCGTTGAACTCCATCGGGTTGTGGGACGCGGAGATCACAATACCGGCGTCTGCGCCGTATTTGCGCACCAGATAGGCCACGCCGGGGGTGGGGATCACACCCAGCAGGTCAACGTCTGCGCCAACGCTGCACAAACCGGCAGCCAGGGTGCATTCCAGCATATCGCCGGAAACACGGGTATCTTTGCCAATCAGAATACGGGGACGGTGGCCGTCCAGACTGGTCAGCTCTGCGGCAGTTGCGCGGCCGATCTGCAGGGCCAATTCACAAGTCAGGTCTTTGCCCGCCACACCGCGGACACCATCGGTACCAAACAATTTACCCATATCGTCAAGTCCTTTCCATCTATCAAAGTCAACACATTGAACTATAATGAATAAAGAATAAATAATAAAGGGCAATACCGCATAATTCTAAGTGCCGATACGGCGAGCGAGGTGCGGCAGATGCTAAGCCAAAAGCGCAGATAATACTGGATGTCTTATCGAGCATTTTGGCAACGCAGATGCCGTGCCGCAGCCGCCGGAGCGGTGCTTAAGCCGTCAGGCGGGAATTGTGCGGTGTTGCCAAAGAATAATTTTGGTGGACCGCGGTGCTGCGCACCGCTCAAAATAAGGCCTGCGGCCCTGCCCTGCCAAAAAACTCCTAACTCCTACTTCCTAACTCCTACCTGTTTAATACATTCTCTGCTGCCCATCCACCTCGTCGGCCTCTTCGGCACGCAGGTGTTTGGGGACGGGCATGTTCAGATGCTCATAGGCCAGGCGGGTCACGCAGCGGCCGCGGGGGGTGCGGGTCAGCATACCCATCTGCATCAGGTAGGGTTCGCACACATCTTCCAGTGTTACACTTTCCTCACCAAGGTTGGCCGCCAGGGTATCCAGGCCCACCGGACCGCCGCCGTACAGCTCAATGATGGCACGCAGCACGCTGCGGTCCAGTTCATCCAGGCCCAGCTCGTCAATATCCATCTGGCGGCGGGCTGCCACAGCAGTGGGGCCGTCGATTGCCCCATCGCCCTCCACGGTGGCAAAGTCACGCACGCGCTTGAGCAGGCGGTTTGCAATACGCGGGGTGCCGCGGGCACATTTGGCCAGCTCCAGCGCACCGGGGCGGTCGATGGGGATATTCAAAATGCCCGCGCTGCGCATGATGATGGTAGCCAGTTCATCCGGGCTGTAGGGTTCCAGCTTGAGCAGAATGCCAAAGCGGTCACGCAGGGGCCCGGTCAGCTGGCCCGCGCGGGTGGTTGCGCCCACCAGGGTGAACCGCGGCAGGTTGATGCGGATGCTTTGGGCGCTGGGGCCCTTGCCGATCATAATATCCAGCGCGTAATCCTCCAGTGCGGGGTACAGCACTTCTTCTACCTGGCGGGAAAGGCGATGGATCTCATCAATGAACAGGATATCACCCTCCTGCAAATTGGTCAGCAGAGCGGCAAGATCGCCGGGCTTTTCGATGGCCGGGCCGGAGGTAATGCGGATCTGCACGCCCATCTCCTGCGCCACAATGCCGGCCAACGTTGTTTTACCAAGGCCCGGCGGGCCGTACAGCAGAATATGGTCCATCGGTTCCCCGCGCTGCTGGGCGGCGCGCAGGTAAATGCGCAGATTGTTTTTGGCCTTTTCCTGACCGATATAATCATCCAGCGTTTTGGGGCGCAGGCTGACTTCCTCGGCGGCATCGGCCGGGGCGGCGTCCGGGCTGACCAGGCGGCTGGGATCCACCGTATATTCCGTATTTTGGCTCATTCAGGTCACTCCTTTACGCACGCGAAAGCCCGCGCAGTGCAATTTTGATAATATCCTGCACCGGCAGGGTTTCGTCAATGCGGGCCACAGCCGCAGCAGCATCCGAGGTGTTGTACCCCAGCGCCACCAGTGCGGCCACAGCCTGGGCGGGTGCGCTGGACGGAGCAGGCGCTGCTGCGGCGGCCCCGCCGCCAAAGCCAGTGCCATCCGCCAGGCCCTTGCCCACTTTGTCTTTCAGTTCCAGAGCAATACGCTGGGCCAGCTTGGGGCCAACGCCGTTCGCCTTGGTAAACGCCTTGTGGTCCCCGCTGGACGCCGCCAGTGCCACACGCTCCGGCGTCATGATGGACAAAATGGCCAGCCCGGCCTTGGGGCCAACGCCGCTCACGCTGGTCAGCATCTTGAAGCAGCTGCGCTGCTCCTCGGTGGCAAAGCCGTACAGCGAAACATCGTTTTCGGTCACGTTCATCACAGTATACACCGTGCCTTCCCGCCCGGGGGCGGGCAGGCTTTCGGCTGTGGTCAAGGGCACCTGCACCGCATAGCCCACACCAGCGCAGCTGATGACCACGGTATCCAGTGTTTTCTTTAAGATTTTTCCGGTCAGCGAATAAATCATCGTTCGTTCCTATTTCTTATCCAAGATATATCTAAGGCAATACCGCATAATTCTAAGTGCCGATACGGCGAGCGAGGTGCGGCAGATGCTAAGCCAAAAGCGCAGATAATACTTTGTTCGAGCATTTTGGCAACGCAGATGCCGTGCCGCAGCCGCCGGAGCGGTGCTTAAGCCGTCAGGCGGGAATTGTGCGGTGTTGCCCTAAAATGTGCTCTTACACCATTATGATTCTATGTTGCCGTGCGCCGGGTTATTTGCCCTGCGGCCCTTATCTTGGGGCGGTGCCCATCAGGCGGCTGCGGGAGCAGTGACAGTGCGCTACGGCCATGGCCAGGGCGTCCGCTGTATCGTCCGGCTTGGGGATGGTTTGCAGGTGCAGCATGATGCGGGTCATTTCCTGGATCTGCTTTTTTACCGCCTTGCCATACCCGGTCACAGCCTGCTTGACCTGCATGGGGGTGTACTCATAAATTGGTACGCCGCACTGCGCGGCAGCCAGCAAAATCACCCCGCGGGCTTCCGCCACGCCGATGACGGTCGTCTGGTTATGCTGGTAGTACAGCTTTTCAATGGAGAGTGCTTCCGGCTGATAGCGGGTACAGATATCCTTGATGCCGTCATAAATTTCAATCAGGCGCTGTTCAAACGGCGTGTCCTTATCGGTACACACTGCGCCGTAAGCGATGGGCGCAAAACGGTTGCCTGCATATTCCACAACGCCCCAGCCCACGATCGCATAGCCGGGGTCGATGCCCAAAACCCGCATAGTATCCCTTTCCCTGTGTTTGAATCTATTCAGGAAACGCCGCACCGGCAAAAGGGTGCACTATCCCCATTTAACTGTATCAGTATACCACAAAGCCGTGTATGCGGCAAGGAAAAGCCCTTCCGCATTTGCAAATTTCTTTTGCGGTGGTGCGTTCAATTTCATGTATTTTCTGAATTTTTTTCATTTTTTTCGAAAAAAGGGCTTGCTTTTTCTGCTTGGATTTGGTATAGTATACAAGTCGCAAGGACATGCGCGGTTAGCTCAGCT
>ENA-OQNA01000111-OQNA01000111.1-human-gut-metagenome-genome-assembly--contig:-NODE-111-length-27582-cov-4.788782_pt1 | contig 27582 bp, 25 predicted proteins | sample MGYA00242625_ERZ504872 | MGnify/ENA primary metagenome ERZ504872 (study PRJEB26092, sample SAMD00036425) | human gut metagenome | host: Homo sapiens | study: EMG produced TPA metagenomics assembly of...
ACCCTTCTTTTTACAAGACAATGCACATTTCCAATCATACTGTTACATAGGCCAGAGTTTTCTCTCAGAAGGCTCTGTCTTTTTCTATTGAAAACATTTGTCCATCACACCAGTTACGGCTGTATGGACTGGTTCACGAATGCTAAACAAGCAAATATCCGTAGGGAAACGTACACTTTCCAGCTAATGAAAGGTGGGCATTTTACAATGAACCTTCCACTTTTCATTAGCTCTGCTAATTTTCTGCTAATGAAAAGCCTTTTACTCGTTTTATTTCGGGGGTTGTGTTCTTTACTCGGATTGACAGCACAACAAAAAATCCATTGATAAAACGTCACTTGTTTTACCTACTTTTGCCTAGGATTTATGGCTTCAGCCCCTACTCCTAAGGGGAAGGCCGCAGGTTCGACTCCTGTCCGGGACATGATATAAAACAGCGGCAGATTTCCGTTTTCGGAAAACTGCCGCTGTTTGTTTTAAGAAGATGCCGCTATCTTGCCGGCCAGTTCTTCCATCTCATCCATCGAAAGATGCACATATCGTACATTCTTATCCTTACATCGAGATCCAGCCCAGAGCATTGGCCACAGAGCTCACCAGAATGATGGCCGCGAACACGGGGCACAGATAGCGGATCATAAAGTTGAAGATTTTTTTCCGACGGAACGGTTTCTCGTCGGCGGTGACCTCCGCTTCGATCTTTTCCACCCCGATGACCCGCGACACCAGCAGGCAGGTGGCAATGGCCGCAATGGGCATCATGACCGAGTTTGTCAGGAAATCGAAGAAATCCAGGAACTGCATCCCGAACACCGTCACACCGGCCAGAGGACCATAGCCCAGCGCAGACAGACTGCCCAGTGCCACCATAATGACGCCAATGCAGCCGGTCGCTTTCTGGCGGTTCCAGCCCAATTCATCCTCAAAGGTGGAAACGGCGCTCTCGGTCAGAGCAATGGAGCTTGTGACCGCAGCAAAAAGGACCAGAAGGAAGAACAGCACGCCGACAACGTGGCCGAACCCCATGCTCTCGAACACCTTGGGAATGGTGATGAACATCAGCGAGGGACCTGCCTGCAGGGTATCCGGGTCACCGCCGGAGAAGGAGAACACTGCCGGAATGATCATCAGACCTGCCATGATGGCAATGGCCGTATCAAAGACCTCGACGTTCTCAGTGGATTCCTCAATGGAAACGTCCTCTTTCATGTAGGAACCAAAGGTCACGAGAATGCCCATGGCAATGGACAGCGAGTAGAACATCTGCCCCATGGCGGTGACGACGGTCATCCAGGAAAAATTGGCCACGTTGGGCACCAGGAAGTACTTGACGCCTGCCAGTGCACCCGGACGGGTGACCGAGTAAACGGCAATGATCACCGACAGGACCACCAGAACCGGCATCATCAGCTTGGACACCCGTTCCACACCATTGCGTACCCCGGCAAAAATGATGACCAGCGTAAAAATGGTAAAGATGAGGAAACACACCTCTGCAGACAGACCGCTGGAAATAAAGCCGGAAAAATAGCCGTCCTGTGCCAGCTCACTGCCGTGGCCGCTGACATACGCGGAAAGATACCGGATGACCCAGCCGCCAATGACCGAATAATACGGTACGATCAGAATGGGGATGATGGCATTGATCCAGCCGCCTAACGCCCGGCCCTTGCCCTTACCAAAAGAGGCATAGGCACCCACCGGGCTCTTTTTGGTCATGCGGCCCAGAGCCGTCTCTGCCACGATCATGGTATAGCCAAAGGTGACAGCCAGCAGGATGTAGACCAGCAAAAAGATGCCGCCACCGTACTTTGCTGCCAGGTACGGGAAACGCCAGATATTGCCCAAACCCACCGAGGCACCTGCTGCGCTGAGCACGAACCCGATCTTGCCGGAAAACGCACTGCGCTTGGATTTTTGAGTTTCCATAGTAATGATTCTCCTATCCTTTTATTCAAAACAGAAAGCCTTTTAAGTGTAGCACAATCCCGGCCCGAACACAATCGTTTTGCCTATTTCCGTCGAAAGATGGCAGCACTGAGAAAGGGCCTCCCCCGGCTTGCGCCGGAGAAGGCCCTCTCTCATTTGGCTAACGATGCATATATGGAAGAAGGAGAATCACATAACCAGATAGCCGCCATCCACAGGGATGATGGCACCGCCCAGGTAGTCGCTGGCATGAGAAGCCAGGAAGATGCAGCAGCCCTTCATGTCATCGGGGGTGCCCCAGCGGTGAGCGGGAATGCGCTGGGTCAGCTCGTCGTAACGCTGCTGGGTGAACTTGGGGTTCTTCGGGTCGGTCAGGGCAACGTTCATTTCGGTGTCCATGTAGCCCGGAGCAATGGCGTTGACGTTGATGCCGTACTGCAGCAGGTCGTTGCTGAAGGCCTTGCACAGCTGCATCACGCCGCCCTTTGCAGCGGAGTAAGCGGGCACGGTCTTGCCGCCAAACCAGGAGCACATGGAGGCGATCATGATGATCTTGCCGTAGCCCTTGGCCTTAAAGATGTTGGAAGCAGCACGGGACAGCCAGAACACGGAGTTCAGGTTGGTGTTGATCACATCATCCCAATCCTTGTCCGGGAACTCGTTGGAGGGGTGACGGCGCTGGATGCCGTGGGCCGGCACCAGGATGTCCAGGTCGCCCAGCAGCTCGACGCACTTGTTGAACGCTTCGTTGCACTGGTCACGGTCGGACAGGTCCGCCTTGACGCCGTAGCACACAAACGCCGCGTGCCTTGAACTCGTCGGCAACCTGATAGACCTTGTCGGAAGTGCCGATGATCGCCACTTCTGCGCCGGACTCCATCAGGCCCTCTGCCATGCCCTTGCCCAGGCCGCGGGTGCCACCGGTAACGATTGCTTTCTTGCCGGTGATATCAAACAGACTATTAACCATTTTTATGCCTCCAAAACAAGATGTTCTTTACAGTTTCTTACGGAGTCTGCAGCGCGCCGTCCATGCGGCGGGTCTGCGTCCAGGTCGTTACGGTATTTTCGCAAGGGTACTTCTCGGCTTCCTTCTCGATCAGGTCCACGCCAAGGCCGGGCTTGTCGTTTGCGTAAACGTAGCCGTCCTTGTACTCGGGCAGACCGGGGAACACCTCCAGCAGAGCACCATGGGGTCCCTTCAGCTTCTGGATGACGAAGTTGGGCGGCTCAATGCCGGACCACTCCTGCACGCCGAAGTTCGGGGCAGCCAGGTCGATGTGAACGTTGGCTGCATGAGCCAGCGGGGACATATCACCGGGGCCGTGCCATGCGGTGCGCACGCCGAACTGCTCTGCAAAGATCTGCAGCTTGCGGGCGGGAGTGATGCCGCCCACCTGGGTGATGTGCACACGGATGTAGTCGATCAGGCGCTCGGTGATGAGGGTGCGGTACTCGTAGGGGTTGTTGAACAGCTCGCCTTCCGCGATGGGAATGGAAGAAGCGTTCTTGATCTGGCGGATGTACTCCACCTGCTCCAGAGAAACGGGGTCCTCCAGGAAGGTCAGGTGGTAAGGCTCCAGCTCCTTGGCCAGACGGACGGCATCGGCCGGAGCGATGCGCTCGTGCACATCGTGCACCAGGCCGATCTCATCGCCCATCTTGCTGCGGATGCCGTCGAACAGTTTGACGGTATCACGGATGTAGGCATTGCCGTCCAGATACACGCCGGGCTTTGCGCCCACCGGTGCACCGGCCGGGGTATGGCCGTACTCGCTGCCGCCGTAACCGCCGCACTGGCAGCGGATGGTCTTGACGCCGATCTCACGGTACTTGGCGATGTTCTCACAGATCTCAGAGAGATCCCGACCATCCACATGGCGATACACCGGCACGCCCTCGCGGCACTTGCCGCCGAACAGCTGGTACAGGGGCATGTTGGCCATTTTGCCTTTGATGTCCCACAGGGCCATGTCCACACCGGAGATCGCATTGTTCTCGATGGGGCCATTGCGCCAGTAGCCGTTCTGGTGCATGAGCTGCCAGATGTCGTTGATGTCCGAAACATCACGGCCGACCAGCAGCGGGCGCAGATATTCTTCCACAACCATCTTGACGGCCAGATGCCGGTAAGCGAAGGTACCGCAGCCCAGGCCATACAGGCCCGGCTCGCTGGTTTCCACCTTCACCACCAGAAGGTTGATGCCTTCCGGCGCGGTGCAGATGGTTTTGATGTCTCTGATGGTTACCATAGGTTTCTCTCCTTAGCGGATCAGGAAGGTGCAGAAGGTCTCAGAGAACACGCACAGGAAGAACACTGCCACATAGCCGATGAAGAAGGGGATCTCAGCCTTGGAGATCTCGCCGATCTTCAGTTCACGCACAGAGCGGGTGACCTGCACAGCCGAGAAGATGTTGACGGCCACGGGAGGGGTCATGGTACCGATGACATTGGAGATGCACAGAATCATGCCAAAGTGGATGACGTTGACGCCCATGCTTTCGGCGATGGGCCACAGAACGGGGACCAACAGAACTGCGATGGCGGTACCTTCCATGAAGGTGCCGAAGATCAGCAGGATGATGGCCACGACCAGGCAGAACAGGGTCTTGTTCAGGTTCATGGAGACGACCAGCTGCACCAGAGCAGCGGAAGCACCGGAGAAGGTGAACACCCAGGAGAATGCGGTGGAAGCTGCGATGATGAACAGGATCATGGCAGCGCTCTTAGCGGACTTCATCAGGATGGGGATCAGATCGGCGATCTTGATCTCCTTGTAGATGAACACACCGGCGATGAAAGCCCACACGCAGGCCACAGCAGCGGACTCGGTAGCGGTCAGCAGGCCGGAGTAGATGCCGCCCAGGATGATGACGGGGGTCAGCAGAGCAGGCACAGCCTCCAGGAAGATCTTGCCGATCTCACCGGCGGTATGCTTGGTCTCAGCCTTGGGCCACTTTTCCTTGTGAGCATAGTACAGGGCTTCCAGGATCAGGACGATCATGATCAGGATGCCGATGACCATGCCCTGGCTGAACATGTTGGTGACGGACGCACCGGTCAGGGTGCAGTACAGCACCATGATGATGGACGGGGGAATGACCGGGCCCAGGCCGCCGGCGATGACCAGCAGACCGGCGGTGCGGTCCTCCGGGTAGCCCTGCTTGACCATGTCAGCGTACAGCATGGAGCCGATAGCGACGACGGTTGCGGGAGCGGAACCGGACAGAGCAGCGAAGAAGGCACAGGCGATGACCAGAGCCACGCTCATGCCGCCGCGGATGTTGCCGATGAGGCAGTTTGCAAAGTTGACGATACGACGGGAGATGCCGCCGCCGGCCATCAGGTTGCCGGCCAGGATGAAGAAGGCAATGGCCATGATGGAGGTGGACTGCAGGCCGCCGAACACGCGCTGTGCGATAACGGCAGGCGAAACGCCCAGGTTGCCCAGAGCCACAGCGGCCAGAGAGCCGATGCCCAGGGACATGGAAATGGGGACTCCGATCAGAACGCAGACTGCGAAGATCAGAAACAGGATAACGCCAGCATTCATGATCACTTCGCCTCCTTCTTCTTGATGATGCCGTCGATCACGGCATCAATGTTGGTGATGTCGCTCATGTCGATGTGCATCATCTCACCCACCAGCATCAGGATCTGGTTGATGACGATCAGTGCAAAGGAGATGACCAGCGAGATGTAGATGACGTACATAGGCACCTTCATGACCGGGGTGGTCTGGCCGGCACTCATCTGCTTGGCCACCAGGGCCACGCTGTAGCGCAGCATGGTGCAGGAGAACACGATCAGGGCCACTTTGGCGATGAAGTTGACGATTTTGCCGACCATGGTACCCTTGAGCTTTTCGGTCAGGGCGGTCACGCTCACCTGCGTGCCGTCGCGCAGACCCAGCTCGGTGCCGATCAGGGCCATATAAACCATGCAGTACAGGGCCAGTTCCTCGGTCCAGGGCATGGAACCCTTGATAAAGTTGCGGTTCACCACCGAGATAAAGTAGCACACGACCATGATCACAAAGGTCAGGGCCGTTGCCCACAACTCGGCCAGGGTGACACCACGAACCACTTTCTTCAGTGCTTTCATGGAAGCTCCTCCTGTGTATGACAGCAATCCGCGGATGCAGCCTCTGAGGCTGCATCCGTGAACTGCGGCACAGATAGGCGTTCTATCTATGCAATTTGTTTACGTTTTTGCGTGTTTTCCGATCAGGCCTGAGCTGCCTTGGCGGCATCCACAGCGGCCTGCCAGGTCTCGTCGTAGGTCACGCCGGAGGAAGCCTTCTTGGCCTCGTAAGCGCTCTTCAGCTCGTCGGTGTCGATGTCGTACATGGTGACGCCCACGCCTTCCAGCAGGCCGATGGCCTCGTCGTTGGCCTCGTTCAGGTACTGCCACTGCTTCTCGCAGCCAGCCCAGACAGCCTCCACGAAGGTATCCTTCATGTCGTCGGGGATCTTCTTCCAAGCGTTATCGCTCATGCACAGGGGGATGTAAACGAAGCAGTGATGGGTCTTGGTGACGGAGGTGACACCAGCCTCATAGAACTTGTTGACCCAGCAGTTGGACACAGCGTTCTCGCAGGCGTCGATGGTGTTCTGCTGCAGAGCGGTGAACTGGTCGCCGGCTGCCAGAGCAACGGGGTTTGCACCGAAGGAGGTGAAGGCCAGCAGCTGACCATCGTTCTGCATGGTGCGGATCTTGACGCCGTTGAAGTCTGCCATGGTCTGGATGGGCTTCTTGCTGAACACATCACGGAAGCCGGACTCCATGTAGCCGATGACTGGATGCCCTGAGCGTTTGCCTTCTCCTGGATCAGATCGCCCAGCTCATTGCGCACAGCGTAGTTGGCCTGATCCTGGCTGTCCCACAGGAAAGCCTGGTCCAGGATGCTCATCTCGGGGATGTAGTTTGCCAGCACGGAGTTTGCGCAGCTTGCGATGTCCAGGTCGCCCTGAATGGCCATGTCCAGAGTATCAGACTCGCCGCCCAGAGTGCCGCCTGCAACGACCTTGATCTGGAACTGGCCGTTGGTGGCCTCGTTCACGCTGTCCGCGATGGCCTGAGCGCCCTTGTAGTAGTTGGACTGCTCGTTATCGACCATGGACAGGGTGAAGGTGACGGACTCACCGGAAGCTGCAGCGCCAGCGGTGGAGCCAGCCGTGCTGCCGGCGGTGGAGGCAGAAGAGCCGCCGCAGGCTGCCAGAGCAGCAGATGCGCCGATGATGCCGGCTGCCTTCAGGAAAGAACGACGAGAAATAACGTTTTTCATGGTAAGATCTCCTTCTTCGCTTGTATATATGCTTCGTTTTTCTTCCAAGACATGCATCGTCATGTGACGTATGACGTCTTATGTTGGCTAAAATATAACACCGTCAACAGAGCTTGTCAACGGTGTCCAACTCAATTCTCCATATTTTACAAACGAAAAATTCATATTTTGTTAATTATCACGATTCTGGTTCTGCTCCATGCTCATGCGCCGCACGATCTCGATGCTCTCGCGGTTTTCGGACACATGCTCATACATGCTATCGTAAGCTTTTTGGGGGTCGTTGGCGCAGATGGCCTCCATGATCTGCCAGTGGGTGCGGATGGTGTCCTCCAGCCAGGCGGGGTGCCTTGAACTTGGTGAACATCTCAATACTATAGGTGATCACGGGCATGATCTCGGTGATCACACTGTTGTGGGTGCAACGGGCCACATAGGCGTGGAATTCCTTGTCGGCCGGGCCGTGGTCCTCGCCGGAACGGATCTTGTGCTCCACCTGCTCACACAGCTGGCGCAGAGTGTCCTTTTCGTTTTCCTCAATGCGCTGGGCGGCCAGCTGAGCCACCCACGGCTCCAGCTGCAGGCGCAGCTCCATCAGGTCCACCGCCAGCGTGATCTTATCCTTTACATAGGCAAAGCCCAGCGGGTCCTCGATCTGACCCGGCTTTTCCACCACAAAGGTGCCCTTGCCCCGGCGGATCTCCAGACAGTTGCGTGCCACCAGCAGCTTGACCGCTTCGCGAATGGTGCCGCGCCCCACGTTCAGGTGGGCAGCCAGTTCAAACTCGTTGGGCAGCTTCTCGCCTGCATTGATGTTCTGGTCGATGATGACCTGATTGATCTGATCCGCCACCTGTTCCGCAAGAGAGGAAGTGCGGTTGTCTTGGATATTGCTGAATACGCTATGATCCTGTGCCATCGTATCTGTACTCCGTTCTGCTCCGCTTGCTTACAGCTTCTATAAGGAAGCCGTATGCCTTTTGTAGACGTCATGACGTCGGACGTCGTTCCTTTACTTTATTATAGACGTATTTTGTTTGACATGCAAGTAGATTTTCCTGGTTTTTGTTAATATATCACCGACATGCGTTTTTTCTTTTGTTTGATTGCACAAATTCCATACAGATTTTTAGCAGAATATTCACGTCCTCCCTGCTCGGTTGGATGAGCCGGATTGTTCTGTGCGGTTTCAGGCATGAAAAAACAGCAGGCCGCAGCCACTTGACGCAGAGCCTGCAAAGGGGTATACTCCGTGTCAGTGAAATATTCGGCTATGACGAGAACAAGTACCCGGGTGGAATGCTTCAGAGAGCTGCCGGTGGATGCAAGGCAGTGCATGAACCCCGTGAGAAGATCCTCTCCGAGCTTTCGGGCTGAAACAGCGGCTGCTGTGTGTAGGCCCGGACGGCAGGCTTCCGTTATCAGAAGCCGCGCATTGTTGGATGCGCACTGAGGGGTCGGCCCGGTTCTGGGTCGGCAAGTAAGAGTGGTACCGCAGAGGATGTACACGCCTTTGTCTCTTATGATGGGAGACAAAGGCGTTTTTTATTGCGGCACCGGGCCATTCCGGATGTTTCATGCAAGAACAGCCTGTAAAACAGAAAGGACGAAACAACATGAAAACTCTGGAAAAAGTAAGCGATTTTGTGGGCAAGTACATGGCCGCCATCGTCATCGTGGTAGCAGCCGGTGCTCTGTTCTTCCCCGGCCCGTTCAGCGTGGTCAAAACCAGCTGGGTGAACACCCTGCTGGGCATCGTGATGTTCGGCATGGGCCTGACGCTGAAGCCCAATGACTTCAAGGTGGTGTTCAGCCGCCCGAAGGACGTCATCGTAGGCTGTGTGGCACAGTTCACCCTCATGCCCTTCCTGGCATGGGTGCTGACCATGGTGTTCCACCTGCCCACCGAGCTGGCCATCGGCGTCATTCTGGTGGGCACCTGCCCCGGCGGCACCTCTTCCAACGTGATGACCTACCTGTCCAAGGGCGATGTTGCTCTGTCCGTCGGCATGACCGCCGTTTCCACCGTGCTGGCTCCCGTGCTCACCCCGCTGCTCACCCTGCTGTACGCCGGTCAGCGCGTAGATGTGAACCCCGTGAACATGTTCCTCTCCATCGTCAAGGTGGTGCTGGTGCCCATCGCACTGGGCTTTGTGGTCAACCACTTCTTCCATGAGTTCACCCAGCAGGCCGTGCGCGTGCTGCCGCTGGTGTCCACCACCGCCATCGTGCTGATCATCTGCGCCGTGGTCTCCGCCAACAGTGCCAAGATCATGACCAGCGGCCTGCTGATCCTGGTCGTGGTCGTCCTGCACAACCTGCTGGGCTACCTGACCGGCTACGCCGTGGGCAAGGCCCTGAAGCTGGATTCCACCAAGTGCCGCGCCATCTCCATCGAGGTCGGTATGCAGAACTCCGGTCTGGCCACCAGCCTGGCTGCCGCCCACTTTGCCCAGTACCCGCTGGCCACCATCCCGGGTGCCGTGTTCTCGGTGTGGCACAACATCTCCGGTGCCGTGCTGGCAAACTTCTATGCCCGCACCGCCGATAAGCAGTAAGCCAACAGCGATTTTATTCCAAAAGGAGCGGCTGTATGCGGAAAGTTCCGTGTACAGCCGCTCCTTTTTATGGTTTTGCAAAGCAAAAGACCAGAGCCCAGCCGTAAATGGCCTTCTGGCTCTGGTCTTTTGTCGGGGCTTTTGCATCAGCTCCTGTTGTGGGTCAATGCTTTTTCAGCAAGCTGTCTTACTTCTCGTAAACGTAGACAGTAGCAATGCCGTTGGCCACAGCACCGTTCACCAGGCCCTCGGTAGTGGGCATGTGCTGAGCATCGCAGATTGCCAGGGTGCTGGTTGCAGGCAGCAGGCCCTCGGTATCGATCTTGGTGGTGCCAGCAGCAACGGACACCTTCAGTTTTGCGCCGTTCAGCTTGCTGTCAGTAGCGTTCATCTCGGTTGCAGTGCCAAAATCGACCAGCATATACTTGACCTGCACTTCCACCTTGGGAGCCTGCTTCACGACCATGTTGATGGTAACGATGCCCTTATCATCAATTTTCCCGTCCTCGGTGCTGGCAAAGTCGTAGCCCTCAGCAGCTGCAGGCTTGTTTGCCTGGATGGTGGCAAAGCTCACGGTAGTTGCCAGAGCAGGGACCTTGATGACGACATCGCCAAAGACCTTACCAGCACTGGTGCTGAGATACTTCAGCTTCACATCACGCTTTGCGCCGGTATCAGGGGTCTCCTTGTCAGAGCAGCCCGCCAGAACACCAGCAGCAGCCACGGCCAGAGCCGCAACACCTGCACCCTTCAGAAAGCTACGACGAGAGATGTTAGACATAAAAATCAACCTCACAATCTTTTTTTGCAGCCCCAAACCGTATCATAGGGCCGCTTACCACCTATATAATACCCCCCCCCCGGTAACTGTTTGTCAAGGGATTTTGCAAACTTCCCCGGGCAGCCCTGCGCCTTTTCTGTGCTGCCCCCTGGAAGACCTTCCGGGCACCTTGTTTTTCGCAGAATAAGCCCACCTCTGCCGCAAAAAGTGCGGCTTTTCCAAAATTCAAAAAAGGGCCGCTGCACCTCAACTGGTGCAGCGGCCCTTTACAGGTCTGATTCTTTACTGCTTGTGGTACTTGCGGTCCTCTTCCTCGTAGACGGGGTCACAGGTGAGGTACATGCCCAGACGGTTCAGGGTGCCGGTGTCCACGCCGGACAGCAGCACGGTGGAGTGCACGTCGCAGCCCTTGAGGTTGGGCAGCTGGTGCAGGGCAGCCGCTGCCAGCTCGTTGGTGGCGGCGCTGCTGGACAGGGCGATCAGGATCTCGTCGGTGTGCAGACGGGGGTTCTTGCCGCCCAGATAGTTGGTCTTGAGCGTCTGGATGGGCTCGATGGCGGCAGCGCTGACCAGGTCGGTCTCCTGCGGGATGCCGGCCAGTGCCTTGAGGGCATTGATCAGGGCGCTGGCCGTCGCGCCCAGCAGGGGGCCGGTCTTGCCGGTGATCACAGTGCCGTTGCTCAGCTCAATGGCAGTTGCAGGCGCGCCGCCGGTGGCCTCGCTGCGGGCATGGGCCTGCTGTTCCACAGCACGGCTGCCCACATTCAGGCCCGCCTGATTCATCAGCAGTTCCAGCTTGTAGCGCTCGCTCTCATGCACAGTGCCGGTGATCTTCTGCTGGCACAGGCACTTGAAGTAGCGGCGCACGATCTCCTTGCGGGAGGCCTCACGGCAGACCTCATCGTCCACGATGCAGTTGCCTGCCATGTTCACGCCCATGTCCGTGGGGCTCTTGTAGGGGCTCTTCCCGGCGATCAGCTCAAACATGGCGTTCACCACCGGGAAGATCTCGATGTCTCGGTTGTAGTTGACGGTGGTGACCCCATAGGCTTCCAGGTGGAAGGGGTCGATCATGTTCACGTCGTTCAGGTCGGCGGTGGCGGCCTCGTAGGCCAGGTTCACCGGGTGCTTGAGGGGAATGTTCCAGATGGGGAAAGTCTCGAACTTGGCGTAACCGGCCTTCACGCCCCGCTTGTACTCGTGGTACAGCTGGGACAGGCAGGTGGCCATCTTACCGCTGCCGGGGCCAGGGGCCGTGATAACCACCAGCGGGCGCTCGGTCTCAATGTAGTCGTTGCGGCCATAGCCCTCATCGCTCACGATGTGGGCCACGTCGTTGGGGTAACCGGCGATCTTATAGTGGCGGAAGGTGCGGATGCCCAGATCGTTGAGGCGCTTTTCAAAGGCCTCCACCTCCGGGGCGGCGGTGTACTTGGTCACACACACGCTGCCCACATACAGGCCCACACCCTGGAAGGCGTCGATCAGGCGCAGCACATCCAGATCGTAGGTGATGCCGTAATCGCCGCGGATCTTGCTGCTCACAATGTCCTCGGCGCTGATGACGATGACGATCTCCGCCTGATCCTTCAGCTGCAGCAGCATCTGCAGCTTGCTGTCCGGCTGGAAGCCCGGCAGCACGCGGGAGGCATGATAGTCGTCGAACAGCTTGCCGCCGAACTCCAGATACAGCTTGTTGTCAAACTTCTGGATGCGCTCGCGGATATGCTCGGACTGCATCGCAAGATATTTGTCGTTGTCAAATCCAATTTTCATTGTTCGTTTCCTTTTCCTCATCGCTGGGCCGGCACACCGCACCGGCATTTTTCCATAACAGGCATAGTATACCACACTCAAAAAGCAGGTGCAATGCAAAACACACAGCAGAGCAGTTTTTCCGGCAAATGCAGTGGTTTGGCGGGCTGCAGGCCGCAGATTTTTGTGAAAATGGTTCTTGCCCGGTTTTATACGGCGGGTGTATAATAGAACTGTTCGGCAACCAGTCACCCGCCAGAGAGAGGAAGTTTTGCATGAATCCTGCCGAAAATTATACATATCGTTATCTGGAGACCGATGATCTGGATCAGTACAACGCCCTTTTGCGCTATACCTTTCAGGTCACGGAAGATGAGCTCACCGCCACCGGATGGAAGGACGACGAGATCAAGCAGTCCAAGTTCCCCGTGCTGGAGCGCGCGGACGTGCTGGGCTGCTTTGACGGAGAAAACCTTGTCTCTCAGTTCGCGGTCTACCCGCTGAAGATGAACATCTACGACGCCGTTTACCATGTGGGCTTTGTGACCAGTGTGTGCACCTACCCGGAGTACACCGGCAACGGCATCATGAAGCGGCTCATGATCCAGGGCCTGACCCAGATGCACAAGGAGGGCAAGAGCTTTGCCTTGCTCTACCCCTACTCCATCCCGCTGTACCACCACCTGGGGTGGGAGATCATCTCCAACAAGATCTCCTACAACATCAAGGACCGGCAGATCCCCACCAAGGTGTCGGCCCCCGGTTATGTGCGGCGCGTCGCCTGGGACAACACCGAGTTCCACGAGCTGCACTCCCATTTTGCCTCCATCACCCACGGGTGCCTGTTCCGCAACGCACTGGCCTGGGAGGAGTACTGGCGCTGGGACGAGGATGACACCAATGTCGCCGTCTATTATAATGTAAAGGACAAGCCCTGCGGCTACATGGTGTACCTGATCAAGAACGACATCATGCACATCAAGGAAATGATCTATCTGAACCGCGAGGCACAGAAGGGCCTGTGGGAGTACATCCACGCCCACGACTCCATGATCGACGAAGTGCACGGCAACACCTACTTCAGCGAACCCATCGCCTTTGAGATAGACGACGGCGACATCAAGGAGACCATCCGCCCCTATGCCATGGGCCGCATCGTGGATGTGGCCAGCTTCCTGGAAGATTACCCCTGTGACCCGGACGGCGGCGAGCTGTGCATTGATCTGGAGATCGAGGACGACCTGCTGCCCTGGAACGACCACACCTTCCGCATCCGGTTTGCGGACGGCGGCTGCGCCCTGACCGATGCCCCTGCCGAATACCACCTGAAAATGGGCATCGGCACCCTTTCCACCCTGTTGCTGGGCTACAAGACCGCCGAACGTCTGTTCGAGCTGGAGCGCATCGAGGGCCGGGAGGATGCCGTGGAGCGGCTGGACGATGTGCTGTTCCACAAGATCCCTTATATTTCGGACTATATCTGATGCGGTTTCCGGAGGGCGGGGCGTTTTCCCCGCTCTTCTTTTTTGCTCTTGTGCGCCGGGCACGCGCATGTTAGAATAAGACGATATTATTTTTTCAAGGAGGCCGGGCAATGAAGGGCAGAGAGGCTTATCCCGACGAAGAACTGCGCCGCCGCATCATGGACTTTATCATGGCGGCCGGGCAGACCCTGTTGGAGAACGGTGCGGAAGTGTTCCGGGTGGAGCAGACCATGGAGATCATGGCACGCTCCTTCCACCTGCGGGAATTCCATGTTTATGTACTGACCAACGGCATTTTTGCCAGCGCCGGCACCGCAGAGATCAGCGAAGTGCGCAACGTGCCGGTGCGCACCACCCATCTGGGCCGGGTGGCGGCGGTGAACGCCCTTTCCCGCGAGATCGCCGAGACCAATATGTCGCTGGGGGAGGCCGAGTACCGTCTGGCGGCCGCCCAGCGCATCCCCTTCCCCAAGGACTGGGTGCAGCTGGTCAGCGGCATGGGCGGCGCGTTCAGCTTTGCCATGATCTTTGGCGGTGATCTGCGCAGCGCCATCGCTGCCGCCGTGGCCGGTCTGGCCGCCAGCGGCTACCTGCTGCTGTGCGGGCGGTACAGCCTGCCCGGCGGCTTCCAGAAGATCACCACCGCGTCCCTCATCACACTGGTGTGCATCCTGCTGTGTCAGGCGCTGCATACCTCGGCCAGCCATGCCATCATCGGTGCGCTGATGATCCTGACCCCCGGCATCGCCTTCACCATGGGCATCCGCGACTTCGTGCACGGCGACTATCTGTCCGGCACCATCCGCATGATCGACGCGCTGCTCATCGCCGCCAGTATCGCCATCGGCACCGGCCTTGTGCTGAGCCTGTATTCTCTGCTTACGGGGGTGGTGGTCGCATGATTTCTCTCACCAATTCCCAGATCGGGGAGCTGATGGGCCAGTTCCTGCTGGCCGGCACCGGCACCCTGAGCTTTGCCATCCTGTTCGCCTGCCCCCGCCGGAGCCTGCCCACCTGTGCGCTGGTGGGTGCCGTGGGCTGGTTCGTGTATGAGCTGTGCGTCATGCTTGGGCTGGGCACCGCTGCGGCCAGCCTGCTGGCGGTGATTCCCCTCACCATCCTCACCCGCGTGTTCGCCATCCTGCAAAAGACCCCCGTGACCGTGTTCCTGCTCTCCGGCATCTTCCCGCTGGTGCCGGGTGCAGGCATCTACTACACGGCCTACTATTTCATTCAGGGCGACAACGCACTGGCGCTGTCCAACGGCATCAGCACCTTCAAGGTCGCGGTGGCACTGGCCGTGGGCATCTCGCTGGTGCTCAGCATCCCGCTGCCGCCGCGCCATCGCTCCGGCTGACGGAAGACCCAATTTCCTACCAAAAAACTTCGTTGTAGGTGTTGACAAATCCGCCGGAGTGGTTTATTATAAATGCAATATCACAAAAATGGCTGTGAAGAGAAGAGTAGGCCTTCGCATTGATCCTTACCAGAAAGCCCGGGCGATGGAAAAGGGCAGGAAACAGGAAGCTGAAAATGGTCTCGGAGCCGTGTGGGCGAGGCGCAGGAGTGCTAAGTCTGCAACGGGATGCGCCCGTTACAGCGTCCGGCTGTAAGCAGCAGAAGCTGCCGCAGCATCGAGGCTTTGTCCGTGAGGGCAGAGTAAACCAAGGTGGTACCACGGAAGATGTTATGCCTCCGTCCTTGCTGAGCGTTCGGCTCGTGTAAGGACGGAGGCTTTTTTCGTCCTCCGTACAAGGCGTGCGCAGACTGTGCCGCGCCGCCGCTCAACAATTTTTTACAAAGATAGAGAGGGATTTTATCATGATTACTCGTCGCGATTTTCTGAAAGTTACCGGTGTGGCCGCTGCTGCCGCTGCCCTGACCGCCTGCGGTGGTTCTTCTTCCACTGCATCCTCCACCGCTTCCAGCGCCGCTGCTTCTTCTGAGGCTGCTTCCGCTGTGGCCAAGCTGGACAAGGTCAAGGTGGCCGTGCCCAACGACACCACCAACGAGGCCCGTGCCCTGACCCTGCTGGAGAAGAACGGCTTCTTCAATCTGAAGGCTGACGCAGGCCTGACCGCCACCGCAAAGGACATCGAGGAGAACCCCCTGAACGTTACCGTCGATGAGGTCGAGGCTGCTCAGGTGCCCAACGTCCTGCAGGACGAGGACTACGCCGTCATCAACTCCAACTACGCCATCTCTGCCGGTCTGGACCCCACGACCGATGCACTGGCCATCGAGGACGGCTCTTCCGCTTACGTCAACGTTCTGGTCTGCAAGGACGGCAACCAGGAGGAGCCCAAGATCAAGGCTCTGGCCGCTGCCCTGCAGAGCCAGCAGGTCAAGGACTTCATGGATGAGAACTATAAGGGTGCCGTGGTGTCCGTTGTGGAGAACCCCACCGACGGCTATGACGCTTCTGTTGACTATGACGCTCTGAACGGCGAGACCGTGAGCTGCGCCGCTACCCCGGCTCCCCACTGCGAGGTGCTGGAGGTCTGCAAGGAGATCCTGGCCGCCAAGGGCATCACGCTGGACATTCAGGAGTACGATGACTACATCATCCCCAACAACGTGGTCGAGGACGGCACCGTTGACACCAACTACTTCCAGCATCAGCCGTATCTGGATGACTTCAATGCAGAGCACGGCACTCACCTGGTGACGGTTGCCGGCATCCATGTGGAGCCCATGGGCATCTACGGCGGCAAGCAGGACAGCCTGGCACCCATCGAAGGCTAAAAGGAGCAATTTTCTGTGATCGAGATCAAACACCTTTCCAAGACCTTCCAGATGAAGGACGGCGCGGTGAACGCGCTGAAAGACATCAACCTGACCATTCCGGATGGTTCCATCTATGGCATCATCGGCATGTCCGGTGCGGGCAAATCCACGCTGGTGCGCTGCATCAACCTGTTGGAGCGCCCCACCGAGGGCAGCGTGGTGATCGACGGCACCGCCATGGAGACCCTTTCTCCGGCGGCCCTGCGTGAGCGCCGCCGCGAGATCACCATGATCTTCCAGCAGTTCAACCTGCTCATGCAGCGCAGCTGCCTGAAGAACATCTGTTTCCCCATGGAGCTGGCCGGTGTGAAAAAGGCCGACGCCGAAAAGCGCGCCAAAGAGCTGCTGGAGATGGTGGGCCTGCCCGACAAGGCAAACGCCTACCCCGCCCAGCTGTCCGGCGGCCAGAAGCAGCGCATTGCCATTGCCCGCGCCCTGGCCACCAACCCCAAGGTGCTGCTGTGCGACGAGGCCACCAGTGCGCTGGACCCCAACACCACTCATTCCATCCTGACCCTGATCAAGGACATCAACCAGAAGCTGGGCATCACCGTGGTGGTCATCACCCACCAGATGAGCGTGGTGGAAGAGATCTGCGACAGTGTGGCCATCCTGGACGGCGGTGTGGTCATGGAAGAGGGCTCGGTGCAGGAAATTTTCGCCAACCCCAAGACGGCTGCGGCAAAGCGTCTGGTCGCCCCCAACGGCGGCAGCGCAGCCCGCGACCTTTCCAGCTTTGCGCCGGATGACCATGTGGTGCGTGTCACCTTCAACGGTTCGTCCACCGCAAAGCCGCTGGTGGCAAGCCTTGCCGCCGAAAAGGGCATTCTGGTGTCGGTGCTCAGCGCCGATACCCGTGATCTGAGCGGCCAGTGCTACGGCTCCATGCTGCTCAAGCTGCCTGCCGATGTGGAGCTGGCCAAGCAGGCGGCTGCCTATATGCGCAGCCAGCCCGGCGTGACCGTGGAGGAGGTGACCGGCGAATGAGTATTGCAGATTATGGCTTTGCCATTTGGGAAACGTTCTATGTGACGGTTCTTTCCACCGCGTTTGCGCTGGTGCTGGGCCTGCCGCTGGGCGTGCTGCTGGTGGCCGGTGACAAGGACGGCGTGCTGCCCCTGCCCGGCTGGCTGATGCACATCCTCAACATCGTCATCAACATTCTGCGCAGTGTGCCCTTCCTGATTTTGATGATCTGTGTATTCCCGCTCACCCGTGTCATCGTAGGCACCACGGTGGGCACCAAAGCCACCATCGTTCCGCTGGTGGTGGCCGCCTTCCCGTTCGTGGCACGTCTGGTAGAGACCAGCCTGCGCGAGCTGGACGAAGGTGTGGTGGAAGCTGCCCAGAGCATGGGTGCCACCCCGTTCCAGATCATTACCAAAGTGATGATCCCGGAGTGCCTGCCCGGCCTGATCTCCAGCATGACCACGGCCCTGACCACCATTCTGGGCTACTCGGCCATGTCCGGCGTCATTGGCGGCGGCGGCCTGGGCAAGATTGCCCTGTCCTACGGCTATTACCGCTACCAGACCGACATCATGATCGTGTGTGTCATCCTGCTGGTGCTCATGGTGCAGGTGTTCCAGAGCGCGGGCACCTTCTGGGCGACCCGGAGCGACAAGCGCCTGCGGAAGTAACCCGAACCCTCTCAGTCGCCTGCGGCGACAGCTCTCCCGAAGGGCAAGCTTGTTGCAGCAGGTAAGAAAAAGCAATCCTTCTCAATAAAAAAGAGTGCTTATAAAAAAGCCAAAAAGCTCCCCCTTCGGGGGGAGCTGGCACGGCATAAGCTGTGACTGAGAGGGTTGCATACTGCCAGACGATCCCGGCAGGGAAAAATTTAACGTTTCAATTCCCCGCCGGAGGCTGTATGCTCCCTGCGGGGAATTGTGCTATATGGATAAACCCAGCAAAGGAGTATGTAGTATGAATCGTGATACCATCTGCGTGCAGGGCGGCTATACGCCCGGAAACGGCGAACCCCGCCAGATCCCCATCATCCAGTCCACCACCTTCAAGTACGCCACCAGCGAGGACATGGGCAAGCTGTTTGACCTGGAGACCAACGGCTACTTCTATTCCCGCCTGCAAAACCCCACCTGTGACCTTGTGGCCCAGAAGATCTGTGAACTGGAAGGCGGCACTGCTGCCATGCTGACTTCCAGCGGGCAGGCTGCCAACTTCTTCGCCCTGTTCAACCTTTGCCAGGCCGGTGACCACATCGTGGCATCCAGCACCATCTACGGCGGCACCTTCAACCTCATCTCGGTCACCATGAAAAAGATGGGCATCGAGGCCACCTTCGTGGACCCGCTGTGCACCGAGGAAGAGCTGAACGCCGCGTTCCGCCCCAACACCAAGGTCGTATTCGGCGAGACCATCGCCAACCCCGCCCTGACCGTGCTGGACATTGAAAAGTTTGCGCAGGCAGCCCACGCCCACGGCGTGCCGCTCATCGTGGACAACACCTTCCCCACCCCGGTCAACTGCCGCCCCTTCGAGTGGGGTGCCGACATCGTGACCCACTCCACCACCAAGTACATGGACGGCCATGGTGCCGTACTGGGCGGTGCCATCGTGGACAGCGGCAAGTTCGACTGGATGGCCCACGCCGACAAGTTCCCCGGCCTGTGCACCCCGGATGACAGCTACCACGGCATCACCTACGCCGAGCGTTTTGGCAAGGAGGGTGCCTTCATCACCAAGGCAACGGCCCAGCTGATGCGCGACTTTGGTTCCATGCAGTCCCCCATGAACGCCTACATGCTGAACCTGGGTCTGGAGAGCCTGCATGTGCGCATGCAGCGCCACTGCGAGAACGGCATGGCCGTGGCAAAGTTCCTGGAAGCTCACCCGAAGGTGGCTTACGTCAACTACTGCGGCCTGGAATCCAGCCCCTACCATGCACTGGCCGAAAAGTACCTGCCGAACGGCAGCTGCGGCGTGGTCAGCTTTGGCCTGGCCGGCGGCCGTGAGGCAGCCAGCACCTTTATGAAGGAACTGAAGCTGGCCGCCATCGAGACCCATGTGGCCGATGCCCGCACCTGCTGCCTGAACCCTGCATCCAGCACCCACCGCCAGATGAACGACGAGCAGCTGAAGGCCGCCGGTGTACCCGCTGAGCTGGTGCGCATGAGCTGCGGCCTGGAAAGCAGCGAGGACCTCATTGCCGACATCGCACAGGCACTGGATAAGATCTGATCCTGTCCGGTCAGCTGCATGGTCGTTTTTTTCCCGATGAAGGGTACGCCGGAGTTTTTCATGGGTGGAGCTGCTGTTTCTCATTACAGCCCCTCCCGTGAAACGTTTTCGGATGGCCCTGCGGGTAGAGATGCTGTTCCCCGCCACGACCTCTCCCGTGAAAAAAGCAGGAACGGAAAGTCCGCAGGCTTTCCGTTCCTGCAATAAAAATAAATATTCCGCTGAAACAGCCAGAGCGCCAGCGGAGGCTATTCTAAATCGTTAGGAGTACGAACTATGCCGCTGATCATCCCCAAGACCCTGCCCGCCTACGATGCCCTTTATGAAGAAAACGTCTTTGTCATGCACCGGGAGCGGGCACTGGCACAGCACATCCGCCCGCTGGAGATCCTGATCCTGAACCTGATGCCCACCAAGATCGCCACCGAGACCCAGATCGCCCGTCTGCTGGCCAACACCCCCCTGCAGGTGCATATGACCCTGCTGCAGACGGCCAGCCACGCCGCCACCCATGTGTCGGCCGCCCATCTGGATGCATTCTACAAGACCTTTGACGAGGTGAAGAACAACCGCTACGACGGCATGATTATCACCGGTGCTCCGGTGGAGACCATGGACTTTGAGCAGGTGGACTACTGGCCGGAACTGTGCGAGATCATGGATTTCAGCGAGACGAACGTCTACTCCACCCTGCACGTCTGCTGGGGTGCCCAGGCGGGCCTGTACTACCACTACGGTGTGCACAAGGAGCTGCTGCCGGAAAAGATGTTCGGCGTGTTCGAGCACCGGGTCACCCGCCCGGCGAACCCTCTGGTGCGCGGCTTTGACGAGGTGTTCTATGCGCCCCACAGCCGCCACACCGGCATCCGCCGGGCCGATGTGGATGCCTGCGATGCGCTGCGCATCCTGGCCGAGAGCGATGTGGCCGGGCCCTTCCTCATGAGCACCGAGAACGGACGGCAAATTTTTGTCACCGGCCACCCGGAGTACGACAAGTACACGCTGGATGCCGAGTACAAGCGGGACGTGGCCAAGGGCCTGCCCATCCATGTGCCCGTCAACTACTATCCGGACGATGACCCGGAGCAGCCTCCGCTGTTCCGCTGGCGCGCCCATGCTCACCTGCTGTACGAGAACTGGCTGAACTACTACGTCTACCAGAACACGCCTTACGATCTGGGCGAGATCCAGCGCGTGAAGCACGGCAAATAATATCTTATCAACGCAAAACGGCTGCTCCGGTTTTCCACACCGGGCAGCCGTTTTTGTGTAAAGAGAGCCACTGAAACGACACAAGGCCCCCGGGTTCCCGGGGGCCTTGTGCTGTATGAAGAAGTCTCCAATGGAGGGAGTAAATGGCAGGATCAGACGTCGGTGCGGTCCTTCTTGAGCAGGCTCAGGATCACAGCACCCACCACGCTGCCCACGGCCAGCGCCACGCAGTACAGAGCGGCGTGGTCCACCACGGGGAACACGAAGATGCCGCCGTGGGGTGCCCGCAGGCCGCAGCCAAAGACCATGGACAGGGAACCGGCCAGGGCCGAGCCGATGATGCAGCTGGGCAGGATGCGCAGCGGGTCTGCTGCTGCATAGGGGATGGCACCCTCGGTAACAAAGCACAGGCCCATGACATAGTTCACGATGCCGTTGCGGCGTTCGTCGGGGGTCCACTTCTTGGGGCAGAAGGTGGTGGAGAGGGCGATGGCAATGGGAGGCACCATGCCGCCCACCATGACGGCGGCCATGACCTCATAGTTGCCGGAAGCAAGGGCTGCGGTGCCGAACACATACGCTGCCTTGTTGAAGGGGCCGCCCATGTCGATGCTCATCATACCGGCCACGATGGCACCCAGCAGCACCTTGGAGGTGCCGCCCATGGCGTTCAGCCAGTTGGTCATGGCGGTGTTGATCATGCCCATGACCGGGTTGATGCCGCACATCACGGCACCAATGATCAGCATGCCGCCCAGCGGGTAGATGAGCATGGGGCGAAGGCCGTTCAGGCTGGCAGGGAGCTTTTCGGTGATCTTTTTCAGGAACTGGACGATGTAGCCCGCCAGGAAACCGGCCAGCATGGCAGCCAGGAAACCGCCGGAGATGCCGGTGGTCTCACCATTGGCGATACCCGCAAAGTTGGTGCCGTTCATGGCCAGCACACCGCCGGCAAAGCCCACAGCCAAGCCCGGACGGTCGGCGATGGACATGGCGATGAACGCGGCCAGAATGGGCAGCATATAGCCAAAGGCTGCATTGCCCACCGTCTTGAAGAAAGCGGCCACCGGAGTGTTCATGCCAAAGTTAGCGGGGTCGATGCTGTAATCATCCAGCAGGAAGGCCAGCGCGATCATAATGCCGCCGCCCACCACAAAGGGCAGCATGTGGGAGACGCCGTTCATCAGGTTTTTGTACAGGCTGCGGCCAAAGCTGTCCTTGGTGTCGGCGCTCTCGGTGGCCTCGGCACCGCCCTCGGCGCGGAACACCGGCACTTCGCCGTGAGCGATCTTCTTGATGAGCTCTTCCGGCTTATGGATGCCGTCGTCCACCCGGGTGAACAGCACCGGCTTGCCGTCGAAGCGGGCGGTGTCTACCTTTTTCTCGGCGGCCACGATGATGCCATCGCAGGCGGCGATCTCGGCACGGGTCAGGATGTTCTTTGCGCCGTCCGAGCCGTTGGTCTCCACCTTGGTGGGCAGGCCCAGCTTGTCACCGGCCTTGGTCAGCGCCTCGGCGGCCATGTAGGTGTGGGCAATGCCGTTGACGCAGGCGGTCACGGCCAGAATGCGGTAGCCGTCCTGCGGGATGGCCTGCTGGGTAAAGCTCTCTGCGCCGAACTGGGCATCCTCCTGCGCGTCGATGCAGTCCAGAAACTCCTTGGGGGTCTTGGCAGCCTTAAGCTTTTCCACAAAATCCTCGTTCATCAGCATCTGCATCATGCGGGCCAGCATATCTACATGCAGGCTGCCGTTTTCCGGCGCTGCAATGGCAAACAGCAGGTCGGTGGTGCCGTCATCCTCGGCGTTGTACTGCACCGGCTTTGCCAGACGCAAAGCGGCCAGGCTGGGCCGGGTGACCACAGCCGTTTTGGCGTGGGGCACCGTGATGCCGTTGTCCACATAGGTAGAGCCCTCGGCCTCGCGGGCGTAGAGGGCCTTTTTGTAGGCATCCTTGTCGGTGATGTTGCCGTGGGTGGCCTGCAGCTCCACCAGACGGCTCAGGATTTCCTCCTGTGTTTGCAGCGCCTCGTCCAGCGCAATGGACTGTGCGGTAAATAACTCGGTGATGCGCATAAATGTTTCTCCTTATTCCTTTTATCCCATCAAAGCTGCACCAGCAGCTCGTCGATCTTCTCCTTTGTGGCAAGCCCAAGGCTGAACGCCGTTGCGCTGCCGCAGGCGGTGCCCAGACGCAGCGCCTGCGCGTAGCTGCCGCTTTGCAGATACCCAGCCACAAAACCGGCTACCATGCTGTCGCCTGCGCCCACGCTGTTGACCACCCTGCCCTTGGGGCAGCCGATGCGGTGCACCTGCCCTTGCTCGTCCAGCAACAGGGCACCGTCCCCGGCCATGCTCACCAGCACATTGCGGGCACCCTTTTCCTGCAGGGTGCGGGCCGCTGCCGCGATCTCTTCATCCGTGTGCAGCTCCCTGCCCACGATCTCGCCCAGCTCGTGGTTGTTGGGCTTGATGAGGAAGGGGTGGTAGGGCAGCACGTTCACCAGCAAGGCGCGGGTGGCGTCCACCACACAGCGCACGCCCCGGCCGTCCAGCCGGGCCAGCAGCCGCTCGTACACGTCCTGCGGCAGGCTGGCGGGGATGCTGCCGGCCAAAATCAGCACGTCATTTTCGGTCAGACCGTCCAGCTTTTCTTCCAACTGGTGCAGGGCCTCGTCCGGGATGTCCGGCCCAGCTCCGTTCAGCTCGGTCTCCTGCCCCGCCTTGATCTTGACATTGATGCGGGTCATGCCGTTTTCCAGATGCACAAAGTCGGTGTGCAGGCCCTGCGCGGCCAGACCGCGCTCCAGCCAGGCACCGGTCTCCCCGGCCACAAAGCCCAGCGCCACGCTGGGGCAGCCCAGCTGGGCCAGCACACCGGACACGTTGATGCCCTTGCCGCCCAGCACGCAGTCCTCGCCGCAGGCACGGTTCACCTGCCCGATTTCCAGCGGGGCGTCCAGCCGCACCACATAGTCGATGGCCGGGTTGAATGTGACAGTGTAGATCATAGTTCCGTCTCCTTTACCAGCGTGTATTGTTTGTATTTAGGGCTGGGGCAGCGGTTGGTCAGGATGGCACCGCTGTGCAGGTCTGCGATCACCGCCGGGCAGATGCGCGCAAACTTGGCGTCATCCACCAGAAACCAGCTCTCCCGTGCGCGGTGCACCACCGTGGCTTTCACGGCGGCTTCCTCCGGGTCCGGGGTGGTGAAGCCTGCTTCCAGCGCCACACCGTTGGCCCCCATGAACGCCTTGGTGAAGTTGTACTGCTGCAGGCTGCTCACGGCTGCCGCGCCCACGATGGCCTCGGTCTGGGGCCGCAGCAGCCCGCCGGGCAGGAACACCCGGCAGCCCTTCTGGGCCAGCGTGCGGGCATGGGCCACGCCGTTGGTCACATAGTTCGCCTGCAGGGCCTCGCCCTGCAGCGCCCGCACCAGTTCCAGCGTGGTGGAGCCTGCGTCGATGAACACAAAGTCCTCGGCGTGGATGAGGGCAGCGGCAGCCGCCGCAATGGCCCGCTTCTGGGGCACGGCCAGCGTCTCCTTGGCCTGCATGGTGGGTTCCTCGGCCTGGAAGCGGCTGTCCGGCAGAGTGGCCCCACCGTGCACCTTGTTCAGCTTGCCCAGCCGGTCCAGCTCCGTCAGGTCACGCCGGATGGTGGACTCGCTGGTGCCCAGCGCCTCGCACAGCTCCTGCACGGTGGCCGTGCGCTGTTTGCTCAGCAGATTCAGGATCTGCCCGAACCGTTCTTCTGCCAACATGGGCTGTTCTCTCCTTTGCGCCCCGTCTCTGACGGTTTTTAGCGTTCTTTGACGGGTTTTGGTGGTTTGCATCTTTATTATAGCAAGCATTCCGTCAAAATCAATCATTTCCGGTCAATTTCACGCACAAAATTTCTCTCCGATTTTTGTGCACATCTGCCAAGGCACAAAAAAGAGCCGCTGTGCGTACCAATGCACAGCGGCTCCGGAGAGATGGTTTGCTCGGAATTATTCAGTCGTCCAGTAGAAATCGTCACCGGGCAGCGCGCCGCCCACGGCGGCGGGGTCGGCGTCAAACAGCACCTGCAGGTAAGCAGAAGCATCTGCCTTCAGCTCGTCGCCGGTCAGGCAGACGATGTTGCAGTTGGGCAGGGCCTTTTTGGCAATGGCAGCCTTGGCCACCACGCCCTGCTCTTCGCACAGGGCAGCGGTGCCGTCCAGGTCGGTGTTGGCGGCTTCCACACTCCTGGCGTAGTCGGTCAGGAAGGCGGCCACCACATCCGGGTGCTCCTCGGCGTACTCCTTGCGCACCACAGTCACACCGGTGATGAGCTGGGTATCGGCCACCTTGTTCCACTCCTCGGTCAGGTTCAGGGCCACCCGCAGAGTCTCGTCCTGCAGACCGGCGGCAGTGACATAGGGCTGGGGCAGCACGGCAATGGCGTCCTCGGTGGTGGCCATCTGGGCGGTCACCTCGGTGGCCTCGCTATAATACTCGATGGTCACGTCCTTGTCGGGGTCGATGCCGTTGGCGTTGAGCAGGTAGCGCAGCACATACTCCGGGGTGGTGCCCTTGCCGGTGGACAGAATGGTGCGGCCCTTCAGGTCAGCCATGGACTGCACCGTGTCGCCCTGTTCCACCACATACAGCACGCCCAGGGTATTCACAGCCACGGCCTGGATGCCGCCGTTGGTTTTCTGGTACAGGGTCGCGGCCAGGTTTGCCGGGATGGCAGCCATGTCCAGCTCACCCTTCATCAGCAGGGGCACGATCTCATCGGCGGCGCCGTAGAGCTGCAGGTCGTAGTCCATGGCGGCGGTGCCGTCGGCTTCCATGCTGAGCAGGTTGACCAGACCCATGGTGGTGGGGCCCTTCAGGCCCGCGATGCGCAGGGCGTCGGTGGTGGAAAGCTCCTGTGCGGCTTCGCTGGAAGCAGCCTCGGAGGAAGCGGCCTCACTGGAGGCTGCAGAGCCGGAAACGGCGGAGCTTGCGCTGCCGCCGCAGGCTGCCAGGCACAGCGCAAGGCTGAATGCCAGCAGCAGCGATACAAATTTCTTCATGATGTCCTCTTTCTTCCCGCAGGGGTGCCGTTCCCCGCATGGGAACCGGTGCAGACCCTGCAATGCAAAATTTTACAAGGCAAATTTGCAAAAATATTTGCTTTGCGCGTCCTAGTTTACTATAATAGGGGGGAAAATACCGTTGCGCATGCAACGGAATTGCAGGAGGACTGTGAGGGCCGCTGCGGTTCCCACGGAGTTGCGATGAAAAACGATCTGCCGCTGTTACAATCCACCACCCTGTTTTCCGGTCTTTCCGCCGAGGAGCTGCAAGCACTGCTGACCCGGCTGGGGGCCGTGGAGCGCAGCTTTGGCCGGGGCGAAGTGCTCGTACTGGCCGGTGCGCCCAGCCGCCGGGTGGGCGTGGTGCTGTCCGGAGAACTGGAAGCCTACCGCCCCGGCCCGGAGGGTGCCCGTGTGCCCATTACCCGGGTGGAACCGGGCGGGGTATTCGGCGATGTGCTGGGCGGGTCCAGTCTGGCCAGCCCGGTCACGGTGCTGGCGGCCACCGCCTGCGAGGTGCTGCTGGTGCCCTACGAGCAGCTGCTGCTCTCGGACGGCAGCCCCGCCCATCAGCGGGTGCTGCAGAATCTGGTGCGCACCATCAGCGACAAATACTTCCTGCTCTCCCGCCGGGTGGACCTGCTGGTGCTGAAGAGCCTGCGCGCCAAGGTGTGCGCTTACCTGCTGAACGAGAGCGAGCGGGCCGGAAGCCTGACTTTCAGCATTCCATTCTCCCGCGTGCAGCTGGCCGACTACCTCAACTGCGACCGCAGTGCCCTGAGCCGGGAGCTGAGCCTGATGCAGAAGGACGGCCTGCTGGATACCTTTAAAAGCAGCTTCAAATTGCTGGACCCGGACGCTCTGAAGCAGATGGTGCAATAAAGGATAAAAAGGAGTTTTTACCATGTCCAAACCGATTCTCTGGATCGTGATCCCCTGTTATAATGAGGAAGCCGTGCTGCCCATCACGGCCCCGCTGTTCCTGCAAAAGATCAACGACCTTGCCGCCCGCGGCCTTGTGAGCGACAGGAGCCGGGTGCTGTTCGTCAACGACGGCTCCAAGGATAAGACCTGGGAGCTCATTCAGGGCTTTGCAAAGCAGGACGAGCACTTCATCGGCATTGCGCAGAGCCGCAACCGCGGCCACCAGAATGCCGTACTGGCAGGCCTGATGGAGGCGCTGCACAGCGGCAGCTGCGATATCACCATTTCCATCGACTGCGACGGGCAGGATGACATCAACGCCATGGATGAGATGGTGCAGAAATATCTGGACGGTGCCGAGGTGGTGTACGGCGTGCGCAGCCGCCGCGACACGGACACCTTCTTCAAGCGGTTCACCGCCGAAGGCTTCTACCATGTGATGAACGCTCTGGGCGCCGACATCGTGTTCAATCACGCCGACTACCGCCTGATCAGCACCCGTGTGCTGGAGAGTTTTGCCGACTACCACGAGGTGAACATCTTCCTGCGGGGTATGGTGCCGCTGGTGGGCTTCCCCCACGACGTGGTCACCTACGACGCGCCACGAGCGTCTGGCC
>ENA-OQNA01000116-OQNA01000116.1-human-gut-metagenome-genome-assembly--contig:-NODE-116-length-27083-cov-5.746105_pt1 | contig 27083 bp, 29 predicted proteins | sample MGYA00242625_ERZ504872 | MGnify/ENA primary metagenome ERZ504872 (study PRJEB26092, sample SAMD00036425) | human gut metagenome | host: Homo sapiens | study: EMG produced TPA metagenomics assembly of...
GGCGGGGGTATTATCGATACGCGCTATCGTTTGCCCACACGTCAGATGGGCTGGCCGACCTTGGTTGTAATCAGCAAGACCTTCGGGGAGCCAGTGAACGGCTTGTCAACTGCAAGCCTGCCCGCATGGTTCCCAAGGTTGCCGGGGGGCAGCAGCAAATACGGCACATCAAATTCAACCCTTTTATTTTATTCAGATTGCCGTTGACGGCGAATCCGTGCGGCGCAGGTTTTCTGCGCCGCATTAGTTTGCCGCCAACGCACAAGAGCAAATTGCTCTAAGGAGAATGTGCCGAAATGAACAAGAGTCTGAAAGAGCAGGCCCATGGGGAGATCGAACGGATCTTCCGAATCCTTCTCCCTCAAAACGGGCTGGCAGTTCGGGAAGAGCAGATTACCCTCTGCCACGCCATGCTGGATACCCTGCTCAAAAACAATATCGCTCTATGCGACGCGGGAGTCGGGATCGGCAAGACCTACGCCTACCTGACCGCCTTGCCATTTTACTGAAAAAGTTTGCCCCGCATGGGCCTGCCGGTTCCCAGCCGGTGTGGTCTCCACCTCCAGCGTTGCCCTGCTAGGACGCCATCATCGGAGAATACATCCCGTTTTTATCCCGGATTTTTCTGGAGAACCGCATCATTCAAAAGCCCATCCGGGCGATAGTGCGAAAGGGTAAGGAACGCTTTGTCTGCGACTCACGTCTCGCCCAGCGGCTGGAAGCCGTTCGGGAAAAGAAAAAGAATGCGGAGCAGATGAAAGCCCTGCTTTCCCTTCGCGACTATTATGATTTAGACGCCGTAACCGGCCTCAGTGGATTTGACAGGCGGCAGGTATGCGTCCCCAAGGTTTGCGAGAAAAGCTGTTCGCTGCGAAACATCTGCCGGTACCATCAATACCTGAAGGAAGCCAGAAGCGCGGAGATTTTCGTCCAGATCTGCAATCATAACTATCTGCTGGCCGACGCCGCCCACCGTTTGCAGGAAATGCGGCCCCTTCTCAATGATTACCGGGCTTTGGTGATCGACGAGGCCCACAAGCTGCCGGACGCAGCCCGCCAAATGTACGGGCAGAGTTTGTCTGCGGAGGATTTCCGTGAACTCTGCGACCTGCTGGCAAAAGAAAAATATATCCTTGCTTCCCAGCGTCTGCGGGAAAAGTTCCGCGCTCTCATGGGGGCCATGTGCCGGGGCGAACTGCTGGAAGAAGCCCAGCGCACCGCCTTTATTTTAACGCCGGATCGGGAAGCGGCCCTTCGAGATTGTCTTTCCCTCCTTCGGCAGCTTCAAAAACAGCTTGCCCCGCACCTCCCACGGTGGCTTCTTTACCGGCTGGGAACAACAGAGCAGGCCCTCGGCCTGTTTTTTACCGGGGACCGAAAATACATCCTCTACATCCAGTACGACAGGGACGGAAGCCCCAGCCTCTGCGCCGCCAGCCGGGAACTGCCGGAGCAGCTGCGCCGGGCGCTGTGGCTGAAGGACGTCCCCGCCATCCTGACCTCCGGCACCCTCATGGCTGGCGGCAGCTTTGAACGCACAAAAAAGGTCATGGGGCTGTCCTTAAATCAGCGGCTGGAGGATTTTATTGCGGTTTCGCCCTTCAATTATGAGGAAAACTGCCTTCTTTACATCCCAAATGATCTTCCCAAAACACAGATGGGCAGTGAACAGGAAGCTAAGTGTCTGGCAGAGCAGATCTGCCGTTTAGTGGAAGCCACGCATGGCCACACTCTGGTGCTTTTTACTTCCTTAGATTACGGCGACAGCCGCACCGGCCTCGCCACCTGCGACCGCACCGAGTTCCTGACTTCCCCCATCACGCCCCAGATCACCGTCAAGGCCCGGGACAAAGTTGCCGCCAGGGTCTGCGAGGTGGCAAAAGAGATCGAAGCCGAGCTCATCGTCATCGGCCTGCCGCTGAACATGGACGGCACCGAGGGCGAGCGCGCCCGCAAGAGCCGCAAGCTGGCCAAAACCGTTGAGATCTGGAGCGGCCTGCCCGTCCGGATGTGGGACGAGCGCCAGACCACCTGCGCCGCTGCCGACCTCCTCGACGAGAGCGGCACCTTCGGCGCAAAGCGGAAAAGCATCCTCGACTCGGTAAGTGCGACGGTGATATTGGACGACTACATCCAGTGGCGGAAGGAGCACCCGGGGGAGGTCTGAACGCCCCCGCCGCCCCTGTGGCAAAGTTTCTTTGCGAAGTCCGGACAGTTTGTTGCAAAGTCCGCAGAAAATCGTCGTTTTCCGGTTTGTTTTCACAATTTTCCTGAGCCGAATTTGTATAGTTTTCCGGCTTGACAGCACCTGCTCTTCTCCGATAAAATGAGGGTAGAAGAACCCCCTGACCAGATGGCCGGAGAGGACGCTTCTTCATGAGAAAAAACAACTGGACTCACCAAAACAAAAACGATTGGAGGCGACCCACATGACAAAACTGAGAAAGCTGACTGCCCTGCTTCTGGCCGGTGCACTGACCCTTCTGCTCCTGACCGCCTGCAGCGGTGGCGGCGGTTCTTCCGGCCCGGAGGCCCAAGCCGAAGCCAAGGTGATGCGGGCCATCAACAACGGCCGCGCCGAGCCCCTGGCCAATGACGATGGGATGCGTACTGTTGCAAACGCCCGTCTGGATGACCTAGATGCCACGTTGAAGTTCGATGCCTTTGGGTACACAGTGTTCAACAAGGTGGATGCCAAGTGGGACGGCGACAATAAGAACGCCACCCTCACTCTGGTCGCTAAATACGACTACAACGATACCACGCTGCAGAAGATCATCGATCAAATCAAAGGCAACGATCAAAACGAAGCCTTGGATTTTGCCCTGAACGGCAACTATACCAAGGCAGGCGTAGTGGCCCGGACCATTCGCGGGCAGACTTATGTTGCCATCTCCCTGCGGGTGGGCAGGAATCTCTGATTTCTTCCCGATTTTCCCCGCATCTCGTCTGATTTCCCCATAAACGCAGATCACCCGCCAGTTGGCGGGTGATTTTTTTGCAGCCGTCCCACCGCCCGGAGGGCGGAAAAGCAGCTTCTTATTCAAATTTCGTGATGGTCACACTGTTGATGGTGATGGGTTCGGTGGGGCGCTGATTTTCGTCCACGCCGGTCTGGGCGATGGTGTCCACGACTTCCATCCCTTCGTACACCTGCCCGAAGACGGTGTCGGTGTAGTCGAGGTAGGGTGCGCCGCCCGCCGTCTGGTAGGCGTTCACCACGTCGGCCCGCCAGCCGGCGGCGTTCATCTGGTCGATGAGCTCCTGCGTCACCGAGCTGCTGCCCGGCAGGGTCTCCATGACATAGAAGACGCTGGCGCAGTCGCCGGAGGCGTCCGCTGCGGCACAGAGTGCGCCGGAATAGTGGTGGAGCTTATCGGTGGTCTCGGCGGAGAAACGGTTCCCGTTCCAGATGGTGGTGCCTCTGCCGTCCGCGCCCTGCCCGGCCTCCACCACGAAGTCCTTCTCCACCCGGGTGACGGTCAGGCCGTTGTAAAAGCCCTGCTGGGCCAATGTCGTGAAGTTCTGCACAGCCTGCGGGGCCTCGGTGGAAAAGAGCACTGCTTTGAACACGCCTGCCGAGGTATCGAACACCGCGATGGTGTCCCCCGCCGCCGGGTGGGTGAACTGCAGCTCTGCCGACTCCACCGCCGGGCGGCTGATCGTCTGCACCGTGCCGGCCTTCCCGCCCTGGATGCTGGAGAGGATATTGTCCGCACTGCACCCGGCCAGAACTGCCGTCAGTGCCAGTGCCGCCATTATTTTTTTCAAGGCTCTCATGATCGGGCCTCCCTGTCCATATATTATAGCAAAGATGGCTTTTCAAAAGCTATCGCTATAGTATATCACATTCCGGCCCGGGAAGCGAGAGGGAAAAGCGTGAAAATTTGTTATTGGATTTCTATGCGAAAAACATCTTGACGAGCGGGCAAAAAAACGCTACACTATAGGCGTACCCGGAACCCACAGCTCAGAAGGAGCAGAGCGGGCAGGGTGTGACAGTTATCCCATTTTTTAGATATTTGACAGGAGAACGTGACTTATGGCAGAAGATATGAACAAGTCCGCCGCTGAGACCGAAGAGGAATATCAGCCCGACCTGATGACCCTCGAGGACGAGGACGGCAATGAGGTCACGTTTGAAGTGATCGACGCTCTGGACCATAAGGGCGTGCATTACCTGGCCGTTGTCGAATACGCCGAGAACGAGGAAGACCTGGACGAGGACGCCCAGCTGGTCATCCTGAGCGTCGGCGAGGACGACGAGGGCGAGTATCTCGACGTGGTCGAGGACGATGAGACCCTGCTGGAAGTCAGCAAGCTGTTCGAGAAGCGTCTGAGCGACCAGTTCGAGATCGAGTGATCTTTCAGCAAAGACTTCCTGCCCGGCGCGATTTGTTGCGGTTTATATGATCCTACTAATCATTCAACGGGAGCTTGGAGTTCATCGGTGGATTGCAGACCTCCCCGTCATGGGTCGACCATGAAGGCTCGATGAGGAAGCGCGAAACCGGAGACAGAGCACCCACCTGTCCGCAAGGGTAGGTTTGATTGCCGCAGACGACCGGGCGGGATTCTTTATAGGTATTCAAAAAGGCTCTCGTGCCGTATTTCCTGCCGGCATGAGAGCCTTTTTTCTTTTGTCTCTATTCCCCGGTCTCGTCCGTGAACAGGCCCGGGATGCCGCAGACAGCGGCCACACCCACCAGCGTGAACACGATGCGTGACCAGATGGACGCGCTGCCGCCCAGCAGCCAGCCGACGAAGTCGAACTGGAACAGGCCCACAAGACCCCAGTTGATGCCGCCGACGATCATGAGGATGAGACAGATTTTATAAAAGGTCTGCACAAAAAGACCCTCCTTCCTTTGGGCAGTATGCCCGACGGGAAGGAGGGTTATACCCTCTCAGTCTCGCTTTTTGCTCGACAGCTCCCCCAGAGGGGGAGCCTTTGGCAGGCCGGTCAAGTTTCCTCTGGACGCGCAAAGCTTATTTGTTTCGTGGACTGTAGTGCCCTGCTGTCTAGGCCAGCGGCAGCTTGACAAAGTGCATTGTCCAGAAGCGGCTGCCCTCTGCAGCAAGGCCCGCCCTTTTGCGCCATATTGCACCTCGGGCGTCCAGTAGGAAGTGGCCCGACTTGCCAAAGCCTCTCCCTATGGGAGAGGTGGCATTGCGAAGCAATGACGGAGAGGGCAAGCCCGGCACGAAAGAGCCGCTGCGCAGCGATGGGCAGGCTCTTTGTCAGCGCGAAACGAGCGCTGCACCTGTGCTTCCCCGCCAGCAGCCTTGCCCTCTCAGGCGCTCACGCGCCAGCTCTCCCAAAGGGAGAGCCCTTGGCAGGCCGGTCAACTCTGAGCTGACCGCCGGAAGCTCAATATCGCATAAAAGATAGTGCCTTGCTACAGAGGGCAGCAGCTTCGGAACAATATCCTTGTCAAGCTGCTGCTAGCCTCTGTAGCAGGGCACTCCTGTTTATGATAGATTAAACTTTGTTCATTCAGACGAAACCTGACCGACACGCCAGAGGCTCCCCCTCTGGGGGAGCTGTCACGCCTTCGGCGTGACTGAGAGGGCCGCCCCTCCCCTGACAGGCTGGGCCGTATAGACCTGCGGCCAGCGGGCGCGGAGGGCGTCGGCGGCGGCTTTGGCTTCGGCTTCGGTGCGGAACACGCCGAAGACCGCCGCGCCGCTGCCGGTCATGAGGGCGGTGACGGCTCCGTTCTCCCGGAAGGCGGCCTTGATGGCCTCGTTGTCCTTAGCCCCGCTGCACTCCTCGAGGGCGTTTCCGGCAGCGGCGCAGACAGCGTCCAGGTCACCAGCCCGGATGGCGGCTTCCTGGGCGGCGCAGTCGGGGTGGACACTGCTGCCGACTTTGTCGTAGGCCGCAAAAGCCTCCGGCGTCGAGATGCCGTAGCCGGGCATCACCACCGTGAACCAGCACTCGGGCAGGGGCGGCAGTGCCTTGATGAGGTCGCCGAGGCCCTGCACCCGGCAGGTGCCGCCCATGAGGGCGAAGGGTACGTCTGCGCCGATGCTGACACCCAGAGCGCAAAGCTCGCTCATGGACAGGCGGGCGCCGTACAGCTCGTTCAGGCCCACCAGAACAGCCGCAGCGTCGGCGCTGCCGCCAGCCATACCGGCCCGGACGGGGACGCTCTTATAGATGGTGATGTCTGCACCTGCCAGCAGGCCCGTATAATGGAAGAAAGCCAGCGCCGCCTTGATGGCGGTGTTGCCCGGGCCGGGCTTGACCTTGCTGCCGGGCAGGGCCAGATCGAGGTAGGGACTGCGGCGGATGACCACCCGCTCGTAGAGCGAGATGGCCTGCATGGTCATATCCAGCGCATGGTAGCCGCCGGGCAGGATGCCCACCACGTCCAGCGCCAGATTCAGCTTGGCCGGGGCCAGGACCGTCACACGATCGCGCATGGTTTTTTCCTCCTCACTTGCAGTTCTCGTTCAAAAACTCCCGGATGCGGCGGATGGCCTCCATCAGATGCTCCACGCTGTAGGCGTAGGATACGCGGGCGTAGCCCTCGCCGGACGCGCCGAAGGCGTTGCCCGGGATGATGGCGACATGCTTCTGCTCCAGAAGCTTTGTGCAGAACTCCTCGCTGCTCATGCCGCTGGACTTGATGCAGGGGAAAGCATAGAACGCGCCCCGCGGCTCAAAACAGCTCAGGCCCATATCGTTGAAGCTCTTCACCACGAGGCGGCGGCGCATATTATACTCGTTGCGCATCCGCTCGATCTCGCCGTCGCAGTCCTTGAGGGCCGTGATGGCGGCGTACTGGCTGGTGGTGGGGGCGCTCATGATAGCGCTCTGGTGGATCTTGGTCATGATCTTGATGATGGGCGCGGGGCCGCAGGCATAGCCCAGCCGCCAGCCCGTCATGGCGTAGGTCTTGGAGAAGCCGTTGACCACCACCGTCCGCTCGGCCATGCCGGGCAGCGTGGCGATGGAAACGTGGTTCTGCAGGCCGTAGTTCAGCTCGGCGTAGATCTCATCCGACAGCACCATGATGTTGGTGCCACGCAGGACTTCCGCGATGGCCTCCAGGTCTTCCTGCTCCATCACCGCGCCGGTAGGGTTGTTGGGGAAGGGCATGATGAGGAGCTTGGTCTTCGGGGTGATAGCGGCTTTCAGGGCGTCGGCCCGGAGGCGGAACTCATCCTCCTGACGGCAGGCCACATGGACCGGCACGCCGCCGGACAGGGTGGTGATGGGCTCGTAGCAGACGAAGCACGGCTCCGGGATGATGACCTCATCGCCGGGCTGCACCAGAGTGCGGATGCACATGTCGATGGCCTCGCTGCCGCCGACGGTGACGAGGACTTCCTTTGCCGGGTCGTATTTCAGGCCCATCCGGCGGTCGAGGTAGCGGGCGATCTCAGCCCGCAGCTCTTTCAGGCCCGCGTTGGAAGTATAGCGGGTGCGGCCATGCTCGAGGCTTTCAATGCCCGCCTCGCGGACGGCCCAGGGGGTCTTGAAGTCGGGCTCGCCGACGCCGAGGCTGATGCACCCGGGCATCTCGGCGGCGAGGTCGAAGAATTTGCGGATGCCGGAGGGGCGCATGGCCGCAGCGGCAGGCGCGATCAGTTTATCGTAATCCATCACAGCACGGTGCACTCTCTTTCATCGATTTCTTCGTCCTGATACAGACGGCCCTCTTTTTTGTAGGTGCGGAGCACGAAATGGGTGGCCGTGGACAGCACGTCGTCCAGCGGCGACAGCCGCTTTGCCACAAAGAGGGCGATCTCCTGGAAGGTCTGGCCCTTGATGACCAGCTGCAGGTCGTAGCCGCCGCTCATCAGCAGCACGCTCTCCACCTCGTCGAAGGAGGCGATGGTGGCGGCAATCTCGTCAAAGCCGCGGCTCTTCTTGGGGCTGACGTTCAGCTCGATGACGGCTTCCACCCGGTTCACGCCGGCCTTCTCCCAGTCCACGAGGGTCTTGTAGCCCTTGATGATGCCCTGCGCCCGGGCCAGGTCTATCATAGCCGCCACCTCGGCGGGGGATTTATTCAGCATGGCCGCGATGTCCTCCACCGACATCCGGGCATTGTCCTCAAGGATCTTCAGAAGCTGTTCCATCGTTGTCTCTCCTTTGTTCAGCCTGTGGCGATATTTATAGATAAGTATAGCACACTGCCCGGCGGTTTGCATCTGGTTTTTGCAAGTTCTGCCGGTGATAGACATTCTTTTCCCCGTTTCCTCTGCTCTTTTTTCCAAAAAGAGTGTTCATTTTTCGTGAAATCTGCTATACTGGAAGCGGAATTGTCAGCAGAGCGGCCCGGTCTGCCTGTGGTTTTGCCCCGGCAGAGCCAGCCGTCCAACAAAAATATGATAAAAAAAGGGGTAGGAATTATGAAAGCATTCATTACCGTCATCGGCCACGACACCGTGGGCGTCGTCGCCCGCGTCTCGGGCCTTTGCTGTGAGCTGAACATCAACATCGAGGACGTCACCCAGAGCATCCTACAGGGCATGTTCGCCATGATCATGCTGGTGGACATCTCCAAGTGCAGCGTCTCCCACGAGGAGCTGCACCAGAAGATGGACGCTCTGGCCGCTGAAATGGGGATGCAGATCAACCTCACCCGCCAGGAAGTTTTCGACGCGATGCACACCATTTAAGGAGAGACTGCTATGAGCATGATGAACACCGGCGACATCCTCGAAACCATCGAGATGTTCACGCAGGACAATCTGGACGTGCGCACCGTCACCATGGGCATCAGTCTGCTGGACTGCATCGACCCGGACCCCAGAAAAGCCTGCGAAAAAATCTATCACAAGATCACCACCCGCGCCGCCCGGCTCGTTCCGGCTGTGGAGCATATCAGCGCCGAGTACGGCATCCCCATCATCAACAAGCGCATCAGCGTCACCCCCATCGCCATGCTGCTGGGTGCCTGCCCGGACGCCGACCCGGTGGACTTTGCCAAGACGCTGGACGCCGCCGGCAAGAAGGTGGGCGTCAACTTCGTGGGCGGCTACACTGCCCTCGTCCACAAGGGCTTCTCGGCGGGCGACCTGCGCCTCATCGAGTCCATCCCCCGCGCACTGGCCGAGACGGACATCGTCTGCAGCTCGGTGAACATCGGCGCCACCAAGGCGGGCCTGAACATGGACGCCATCAAGCTGATGGGCGAGGCCGTCAAGAAGGCCAGCGAGCTCACCGCCGACCGTCAGTGCATCGGCGCAGCAAAGCTGGTGGTCTTCTGCAACGCGCCCGAGGACAATCCCTTTATGGCGGGTGCCTTCCACGGCCCCGGTGAGCCCGACTGCGAGATCCACGTCGGCGTCTCCGGCCCCGGCGCGGTCCGCGCCGCGCTGGCCCGGCTGCCCAAGGATGCCCCCATCGATCAGGTGGCCGAGCTGGTGAAGCGCACCGCCTTCAAGATCACCCGCGTGGGCCAGCTGGTGGCAAACCTCGCCTCCAAAGAGCTGGGCGTACCCGCCGGCATCATCGACCTGTCGCTGGCCCCCACCCCCGCCGTGGGCGACAGTGTGGCCAACATCCTCGAGGAGATGGGCCTTGAGACCTGCGGCTGCTGCGGCACCACCGCCTGTCTCGCCCTGCTCAACGACGCCGTCAAGAAGGGCGGCGTCATGGCCTCCAACCACGTCGGCGGCCTGTCGGGCGCTTTCATCCCCGTCAGCGAGGACGACGGCATGATCCACGCCGCCGAGTGTGGCTGTCTCACCATTGAGAAGCTGGAGGCCATGACGGCTGTCTGCTCTGTGGGCATCGACATGGTCATCATCCCCGGCGACACCACCCCTGCCGTCATCAGCGCTCTCATCGCCGACGAAGCCGCCATCGGCATGGTCAACAGCAAGACCACCGCCGTCCGCGTCATCCCGGCCATCGGCCGCAAGGCGGGCGAAGTGCTGGACTTCGGCGGCCTGCTGGGCTACGGCCCCATCATGCCGGTCAACCAGCGTGACCCCTCCGTCTTCATCAACCGCGGCGGCAGACTCCCCGCCCCGATGCAGTCGCTGAAGAACTGAGCGCTCTTTATAAACTTTCTGCGCACCGCTTGACTTTTGCGTAGAATAGCATATAATAAAAGTACAAAAGCAAACTTTGCATAACATTTCACCAAAGCAGAAGAAAACCCCCTCACGGAGCTGCAACTCCGAAAGGGGGTCTTCTTTTTAGTGCTTACGGCCCGAGAACCATCCGTCAAGCCACTTACAGATGTAATAAGAAATTACATTTGCTGCGACAGACAGCACAAAAGCTTCTAAACTTTGCATTCATTCCACCTCCCTCCCACTTAAAAATGGGCGGACGAGGCCGCAAAGTCATTATAACATACTTTTCGACAAAAAGATACCGCAAATCGTTTTGAATCAGACGGAATAAATCCCCCGAAACAGGCCCATCCTCTGGATAAACTTTCCAAGAGGGGGCCTGTTTTTTATGTTATCCCGCCGCGAAATGGGGGCGCTGTGCGCCTCGCTGCTGTTCTGTCTTCTGCTGTCGCTGGGGGCAGGCTGGGCGCAGAGCCAGCTCACCACCGCCGACCAGCTTGCCGCCGACACCCTGCGGCTCCACATCCGGGCCGACACCGACTCCGTGCGCGACCAGAGCGCGAAGCTGGCTGTCCGGGACGCCGTGCTGGCCCTCACCGACGAAGTCTGCCCGGCGGACAGCCGGGCCGATGCCCGGGCGTGGGCGGCGGAAAACCTCGTCCGCTTCGAGCTGACGGCCCGCCAGACACTGGCCGCTCTCGGCATCCGCGCACCGGTGAAAGCCTGCCTCGTGAATATGTACTTTCCCACCCGGCGCTATGACGGCGGGGCTCTGCCCGCCGGGCGGTACGACGCGGTGCGGCTGGACATCGGGACGCGGCGGGCAGGCCGGAACTGGTGGTGCGTGCTCTACCCGGGTCTCTGCCGGTCAGCCTGCGGCGGGTACGACACGCCTGCCGAAAATGACCTTGTCTGCGGGGAGTATATCGTCCGGTTCCGGTTCGTGGAGTGGTGGGACGGCCTCACCGCGCCCCGGGAGGACGTGGTGCTGGCCGGGTGAACAGGCCGTCGGCCCGCCGCATAGGATGAGCGCGGAAGGAGTGTGACAACACTATGGCAATTCCTGCTTACTACTCGCTCATCCAGCGCGGCAGCTCCGGCCCGGACGTAGCCCTCGTGCAGACCTGGCTCAACGGCATCCGGGACAGCTGCACCTGGCACGCTGCCCTCACCGTGGACGGAAAGTTCGGCGCAAACGCCGAGAAGGCTGTCCGGGAGTTCCAGCTCCGGTACGGCCTCAAAGAGGACGGCAAAGTGGGCGCGAACACCTGGAACGTGCTCTACGCCCGCTACACGGCCAAACACGGCCTCATCGTCCCCTACCCGGCATCGTGCTGCGGAGCGGCAGCGCAGGCGGCTGCGTCCGGCTGGTGCAGCAGAAGCTCAACACCGAGGGCGAACGGCTCACCACCGACGGCAAGTTCGGTGCCAGCACCGTCGCCGCCGTCAAGCGCTACCAGACCCGCCACAACCTGACCTCCGACGGCTCCGTGGGCAAGGACACCTGGGAAAAGATGTTCCCTGCCGCGTGACGTGAAGACGGAAGAGCCTCCCGAAAGGGGAGGCTCTTTTCGATTTGACATATCTTTTTGTCGAAAAAGAAAAAAATAATAAGGAGCCCGGGTTGCGGCTCCCAGCGTCTGCTTCGGCCCTTGGTGCGGGCCTCGCATCCTGCTGGCCGCGGCCCCAACAGCTCCTCCCTGTTTCCGCCACTGGCGGTGGTCGTCGCCGTTGCCCCCTCGACAAACGCCCCCAACTCTCCTATAATAAAATCATTCCAACGAAAGGCGGTGTCCCCATGCGTTTCCTTCACCTCTCCGACCTGCATCTGGGCAAGCGGGTCTGCGAATTCTCCATGCTGGACGACCAGCGCTACATTTTAGAGCAGGTCCTTTCCCTGCTGGACGCCCGGCCCGTGGACGGCGTTCTGCTGGCAGGCGACCTCTACGACAAGCCCGTGCCGCCCGCCGAGGCGGTGCGGCTGCTGGACTGGTTCCTCACCGAGCTTGCGGCGCGGGGACTGCCCGTTTTTGCCGTCAGCGGCAACCACGACTCGGCAGACCGCATCGCCTTCGGCGCACGGCTGCTGGCAGGGAGCCGGGTGTACGTCAGCCCGGTCTTTGCCGCGCCGCCCGCGCCCATCACCCTGACGGACGAATACGGCCCGGTGGACGTCTGGCTCCTGCCCTTCCTGAAGCCCGCCGCCGTGCGGCATGTCTTCCCGGACGAGAAGATCGAGAGCTATAACGACGCCATCGGCTGTGTGCTGAACGTCTGTACACCCGACCCCGCCCGCCGGAACGTGCTGGTGGCCCACCAGTTCGTGGCCGGGGCGGCGGTCTGCGAGAGCGAAGAGCCCAGCGTGGGCGGGGTGGACAGCATCGACGTCTCCCTCTTCGAGGGCTTCGACTATGTGGCTCTGGGCCACCTCCACAGTCCCCAGAAGGTGGGGCGGGACACCGTCCGCTACGCGGGCAGTCCCCTCAAATATTCCTTCTCCGAGGCCCATCAGCACAAAGCCGCCCTCTTCATCACCCTGGGCGAAAAGGGCAGCGTCCGCTTCGAGGCCGCGCCTCTCACCCCCCGGCACGACCTGCGGGAGCTGCGGGGCAGTTACATGGAGCTCACCGACCGCCGGGCCTACGACAGCACGCCGACGGACGACTACCTCCACATCACCCTCACCGACGAGCAGGACGTTCCCGACGCGCTGGCCCGGCTGCGGGTCATCTACCCGAACCTCATGCGGCTGGACTACGACAATCGCCGCACCCGGGCCGCCGAGACGCCCGACGCCGCTGCCCGAGCCGAGAGCAAGACGCCCCTCGAGCACTTTGCGGCCTTTTACGAAGCCCAGAACGGCCAGCCCCTCTCCGACGAACAGGCGGCGTTCTGCCAATCGCTCATCGAGGACATCTGGAAGGAGGACGAAGCATGAGGCCCCTGAAACTGACCCTGTCGGCCTTCGGGCCTTACGCCGCCGAGACCGTTCTGGACCTCGCCCAGCTGGGCAGAGGCGGGCTCTACCTCGTCACCGGCGACACCGGCGCGGGCAAGACCACCCTCTTCGACGCCATCACCTACGCCCTCTACGACCATTCCAGCGGCGGCGTCCGGGAAGGGGCCATGCTCCGCAGCAAGTACGCCGAGCCCGGCACCCCCACCTTCGTGGAGCTGGAATTCGAGGTGCGGGGACAGCGCTGTACCGTCCGCCGCAATCCCGAATACCTCCGCCCGAAAGCCCGGGGCGAGGGCTTTACCACCGAAAAGGCCGACGCCTGCCTCACCTACGCCGACGGCCGCCCGCCCGTCACCCGGGCCAAGGATGTCACCGCCGCCGTGGTGGACATCATCGGGCTGGACTACAACCAGTTCTCCCAGATCGCCATGATCGCCCAGGGGCAGTTCACCCGGCTGCTCAACGCCTCCACCGAGGAGCGGAGCAAGATCTTCCGCAAGCTGTTCCGCACCCAGCCCTACCAGCGCCTGCAGGAGCGGCTGCAGGCCGAGAACGCCGCCCTCACCCGTCATCGGGAGGAGCAGAGCGTCCGCATCGGGCAGCTGCTCTCCGGCCTGAGCTGGGCCGAGGGGGATGCCGACGAAGCCGTTCTGGACGAGCTGGCCCCCCTCTGCGAGGCGGGTGGACAGGCGTCGCCGGAGACGCTGCTGCCCCTTCTGGACGCCCTGCTGGCCGGGCAGGAGCAGGCGCTGAGCGCCGCCACCGCCGCCCGGACTGAGGCCGAGGCAGAGCTGGACAAGCTCCAGCAGACGCTGGGTCGGGCCGAACAGGCCGAGAAGCTTCGCCTCGAGCTGACCGCCGCACAGACCCGGCAGGACGCTCTGCGGCCCGTTCTGGACGCCGCCGAGGCCGAAGCGGCCCGCCACGCCGGAGATGCCGCCGCGCTGGACGCGCTGGCCGGAAAGCTCGAGCGGGCGAAAGCCGACCTCGCGGCCTTCGACGGGCTGGACGGTCTTGAAAAGAGACTTTCTGCCGCCCGGGACGCCGCCGCCCTCGAGAACGCCAGAGCCGAAAAGCGCCGCGCCGCCCTCGGGCAGCTGGACGGAGAGCTGACCGCTCTGGAGCAGAGCCTCGCCGCCCTTGGGGGCGCGGAGGCCGAGAACGTGAGCCTCGAGGCCCGGGCCGAACAGCTGGCCCGGCGGGAAACGGCCCTCGCGCAGCTGGCCCAGAGCCTCGCCGAGGGGCAGCGCCGGGGGCAGGCCGCACGGCAGGCCCAGGAGCGTTATCTTCTCGCCGACGGCGTAAAGGAGCGCGCCCACGCCCTCCGCGACCACCTCGAGCGGGCCTTTCTCAACGCGCAGGCGGGCCTGCTGGCCGAAGGGCTGACGGACGGCACCCCCTGCCCCGTCTGCGGCAGCACCCATCACCCGAAGCGGGCCGTTCTGCCCGCCGAAGCCCCCACGCAGGCCCGGGTGGACGCGGCCAGACAGTCCGCCGACGAGGCCGACCGCGCCGCACAGGAAGCCAGTGCGGCCGCCGCCAAGGCCGTGGCCGCAGACCGGGAGGCCAAAGCCACCCTCCGCCGGGACGCCGAGGCCCTGCTGCCCGAGCGGTTCACCTCACCGGAGGGGCCGGTGAAGCTGACCGTCTCGCTCTTAAAGACGGCTCTGGCCGAAGAAAGCGAGGCCCTGCACGCCGCACAGGAAGCCCTCGACAAGGCGCAGAAGCAGAATGCCGCCGCCCTCGCCGCCAAGGCCCGGCAGGAGGACGAGCGGCAGAAAAAGACCGCCCAGCGCTCTGCCCTCGAGGCCGAGGCACGGGCTTCCGCTGAGGAAGCCGCCCGCCAGTCCGCCGCCGCCAAGGCTCTGGAGGCCCAGTGTGCCGAGGCCCGGGCCGCTCTGCCCGCCGCCGGCCGGGAAGAAGCCCGCCGGGCGCTGGCCGGGCTGGAAAACGAGCGCTGCGCCCTCCGGGCCGGGATGGACGCCGCCGCGTCGGCTCTGGCCAAGGCCCGGCAGGACTACGCCGCCGCCGAGGCCGCAGTCACGGCCCTGACGGCCCAGCAGACGGAGGCGGGCGAAGCCGCCGACCTGCCCGCCCTCGAATCCCAGCGGGACGCCCTGACGGCCCGGCGCACCGCTCTCGCGGCTCAGGAAAAGGCCCTGACGGCCCGCCTCCTGCCCAACCGGAAGGCCGCTGACCTCTACCGTCAGCACGCCGCCGCCCGGACGGAGCTGGAATGCCGCTGGCAGTGGGTGAACGCCCTCGCCTCCACGGCGGGCGGCACCCTCAGCAGCAAACAGAAGATACGCCTTGAGGCTTACATCCAGATGAACTACCTCGACGCCATCCTCGTCCACGCCAACACCCGCCTCATGCAGATGACCGCCGGGCAGTACGAGCTGGAGCGGGTAGGTGCCGAGAACCAGCGCAGCCAGTCCGGCCTCGACCTCGGCGTCATCGACCACTACAACGGCACCCGCCGCAGCGTCAAGACCCTCTCGGGCGGCGAGAGCTTCAAAGCCTCGCTGGCGCTGGCGCTTGGCCTCTCGGACGAGGTCCAGAGCGCGGCGGGCGGCATCCGGCTGGACACCCTCTTCCTCGACGAAGGCTTCGGCTCGCTGGACGATGAGAGCCTTGAGCAGGCCATCCGGGTCCTCGCCGGCCTCACCGAGGGCGACCGCCTCGTGGGCATCATCTCCCACGTCGCCGCGCTCAAGGAGCGCATCGACAAACAGGTGGTCGTAAAAAAGGCCCGCAGCGGGGGGAGCACGGTGGAGGTCATTATGTGACCGCTTCCCTTCTCTTCCTCATCGCCTGCCTTCTCAGAGCCGCGTCTTTCAGAAAGTCTTTTGCCTGCTCAGGCGGGCGGGTGGCATAGAACGCCTTGTTTTTCGGGACGTACGTCTCGGCGGGAGCCGGCCGCTCCCGGTCGCGGGCCATCCAGACCGTGGCCGCTGCCTGCCAGTTCCGCATGGGGTTCTGACCCACCCGCCAGCCGTTGGATTCATAGAACGCCCGGAACCGGTCGGCCTGAGCCTCCGTTCCGCTCTTCCGGATAAAGTAGTCCCGGACTTCACCCTCGTCCGGCGGACAAAAATCGGGCTCGTCCGGAGGCGGGAGAGGCGCGTCAGCGCAGTCAGCCTCCCCATCCGGGAGGACAATATCAGACTCAGACTCAGAATCAGATGCAGAACCAGTATCAGAGACGGAATCAGAACCAGATACAGCCATCTTTGCCATCGGCGCATGGCATTTGCTATTTTTGCCACGCTCTTCGCTGTGCCAGCGGCTCTCGGCCCCCTTTGTCCCCGCCTCGGCCCGGCGCTGGCGGGTCTCCTCCCACTTGCGGGCGTTCTCGTCGAGGCCCCCTTCCATAAAGGTCCACGCCATCCGGAGCATCGGGTCGGTGAAATCGGGCCGCTTCCCTTCGGGATAGGCCAGCAGTGCGTCCAGGAGCATCCCCTTCTGCTCCAGCGACAGCGCCCCCAGCGGGCGCTGCCACTCGCCAAATAAGATAACACTGCGGTGTTTCTTTTCGGTCAATCCTCTTTCCTTCCTTTCCTTCTTTGTATTTTCCTTCGGTGTCTACAACTCAATGTAGTTTGTTCGGGTCAAAAAGTCAACCTTTTTGAGAAAACAGTCGAAACGTTGTGGGAAAAGGCGTAGAAAAGATTGCATCTCTGTTCTTGTAAATTTTTTGTGCGGTGCTTGACTTTTGCATGGGATGGCATATAATAAAGGTACGAGAGAAAACTCAGCATAACATTTCACCCAAAGCAAAAGAAAACCCCCTCACGGAGCTGCTACTCCGAAAGGGGGTCTTCTTTTTAGTGCTTACGGCCCGAGAACCATCCGTCAAGCCACTTGCAGATGTAATGCGAGATCACATTTGCTGCGACGGACAGCACGAGAGTTTCGAAACTCGGCATTCATTTCACCCCCCTCCCACTTAAAATGGGCGGACGAGGCCGCAAGGCAAGTATACCATATTTTTCGACCAAAAGATACAGCAAAATTCCCCCGTATATTCCCCGCCGCCGGCCGCGTGGTGCTTACCACCCTGCTGAGCATCCTGTTTTTGCCCCTGTGCGCCTTTGTGATCACCATGGGCTGAGCCCCTTTGGGCCCGCCTGTGGAAGGCTTCTCCCGGCCGGGAGAGCCTTTTGCTTTGGGCGCTTTCTGCCCAGTCCCTTTTCCGCACCCCGAGGCCCCTCTGGCCCCGGGGTGTTTTTGTATATTTTGCATTAAAAAAAAAACGAAAACTTCATTCTTTTGATGATTTTTTCATTTTTCCTTGACATCAACTAAGAATATCTCTTATTATTGTATTACCAACTCCCACGGGGCTGGAGAATACTATCAATCTGCTTTGAAGGAGGAACTGTAATGAAATTGACAAAAAGGCTGCTGGCCATGGCCCTTGCCGGGGTGATGCTGCTCACCATTCTCACCGGCTGCGGCGGTGGAAAAACCGGCGACCGGCTGGTGGAGGAGTATATGGCTTCGTATTACCACGACTTTCCCGATTATAAGGATAAGCCCTTCACCAACGATGTCCCCGAGATAAAGACCGTTGCCGAAAAATTCGACCCTTCCCTGCTTGCTCCCAATGGTATCGGCTTTGACACAAATGTTTTACCCGCTGGCCCTAACAGTGATCTCCATGCAAGTTTGCGCCCGCTCAAGGAAGCCCTTGCAAAATACAGCAGTTGCATCAGTGTTTACCTTTATGCAATGGAAGTTCCGGACGGCATGAGTGAGCTGACTCAGGTTACTCTCCTGCTGCATCACTCGTTTCCTTACATAGCACACAACGATACCTCCTCTGTCAAATTTGGCAGCTTCAAGTGTGCTTCCACACTGGTAAAGAAGGCCGGCAAACAATACCGACTTGTGGTATTGATTCAAGTTCCGACCGCTTCTTGAGTAACAGACATTATTACATGGAGGACTGACCATGAACGCTATGAAAAAGATTCTTGCCCTCGCCCTTGCCGGGGTGATGGCACTGGCCCTGCTTACGGGCTGCGGCACCGGGGGCTCGGCCTCCCATAAGAGCATTGCCGAAGCTATGGCAGATTACGACAGAGGTGTTAAGAACAATCTTAAGATCACCTATACCTCCTCTGCCGAACTGGATGCCAAGCTGCAAAGCCTGGCAGCGAGCACCGGATTTGAAACTGTTGTCAAGGCGGTTTATACTGGTGCAAGTCTCACTATCCAAACCGGCGTTGTCCCCAATGATAAGGTCGTCTACCTCTACTGCGGCAAGTACGACAAGGATGCCGGAAAGCAGGCCATCAACCTGAATGCATGGGGCCACTCCACCTGCATTAGCACACAAAATACCGCTCTGGCCGATGAACGCCAGATCGGCCTGATCACCACCAGCTTTACCGATGACACCGGCAAAGAGGTCAAGGTCCGGTTTGCCGTGGTGGTATCCCCCAAGTCGTAACACAGCGCAGCACCTCTCCCCCTGGAGCCCCGGGGGGATTTTTTTGTGCATGATCGACCCTGCCGCCGGGCATCCTAGGGGCGGAGGTGTTTTTTATGGAATCTCTGACGCCCTTCATCCGCCATGAGCTTGAGGATGCGCCCGGGCCGAGCGGCCCGCCGGAGGAGACGAGCAGCGTGGTCAGCCCGCCTTTGGGCGCGGAACCCGGTCAGCCGCCCGTCACGGAACCGCCAAAACCGGGCTGCGGCTCCCAGCAGCCGCCGTCGCAGCCGGACGGCCCGGATGTGCAGCTCCCGCCGCCGGAAGTCCCGCAGCCCCGTCCGGACTGCGGCATCCCCATGACCGACGGCACCCCTGCGGCCTGTCGGCAGAAGAACGCCGCCGAGTTTCTGGCCGGGCGGTCGCCGGGGGTAATGGCCCAGTACGGCGGCGGGCTTTTCGGGGCCGAGCAGCATCTTCACAGCCGCGAACCTGCGCCCGACGAAGACCAGAGCGGCGTTTTACAGCTGGTAGAGTGGCGCGAAGAAGCGCCTTACGGTTGAAAGAGATGTAAAATTCAGAAATTATTTTCCAATTACCTGTTGAAATCTTCGCGCACTTCTTTTATTATGGTAGCAAACAAAGCAAAGGCAGGTAATGCACTATGGCAGAAATCAAATACGAGATCGTTGAGCGCATCGCAGTCCTCGGAGAGCGTCCCCGCGGCTGGGAGCGCCAGCTCAACCTCATCAGCTGGAACGAAGGCGAACCCAAGTACGACATCCGCGACTGGTCCCCGGACGGCACCCGCATGGGCAAGGGCATCTCCCTGAGCCACGACGAGCTGGCCATCCTGAAGGGCATCCTCGAGGATATGGAGCTGTAAGATGACGGACCGCGAGGAATTTCTGGAGATATTCCGCACCCACGTCACCCGGCCCGGCAGCGAGAAGCTGCTGGACTGGATGGACAGCAAGACGGACTTCTTCTCCGCGCCGGCGTCCACCCGCTTCCACGGGGCCTGCGAGGGCGGGCTGTGTGCGCACAGCCTGAACGTCTACCGCGTGCTCCACGGCACCTTCTTCACGCCGGACGAGGACAGCGAGGAGACCTTCGCCATCTGCGCACTGCTCCACGACCTGTGCAAGGCCAACTTCTACAAAAAAGGCACCCGCAACGTGAAAAACGAAGCGACGGGCCAGTGGGAGAAAGTCCCCAGCTACAGCGTGGAGGACATGTTCCCTTACGGCCATGGCGAGAAAAGCGTCTTCCTCATCGAGCGGTTCATGAAGCTGAAGGTGGAAGAGGCCGTGGCCATCCGCTGGCACATGGGCGGCTTCGACGACGCCGTCCGGGGCGGCAGCTTTGCCCTGTCGGGGGCCTTCGAGAAGTACCCTCTCGCCGTCAAGCTCCACATCGCCGACCTCGAGGCGACCTATCTGCTGGAACAGCGGGGCGAATGACTTTTCTTTATATGCTTGACTTTTTCGCAGGATAGCATATAATGAAAGTACAGAGACGATACAGCATATGTTTCACCTATGCGAAAAGAAAACCCCCTCCTGGAGTGCCAGCTCCAAAAGGGGGTCTTCTTTATTTAGTGCTTACGGCCCGAGAAGCATCCGTCAAGCCACTTGCAGATGTAATGCGAGATCACATTTGCTGCGACGGACACGATCAGAGACGATATATCCTGCATATTTTCACCTCCCTCCCAGTTAAAATGGGCGGGGTAGGCCGCAGAATAAGTATAACATACTTTTCAGCAAAAAGATACAACAAAACGCCCGCCGTGCATCCACACGACAGGCGTTTTCTTTTCAACTCTTACTTTTCCTGCGGCATCAGCTTCGAAAGCTCGGCCAGGACCTCGTCGCCGAGTCGTTCCAGCTTTGTTTTCGGTTGACGGTCCGCAGCAGGGGGTGTCTGTGCAGCCGTCTCCGGGAGCGGGACCGCGGGCTGTATGGACGGAACATCCAGCCGCAGCGGGGCGGTGGATATTTTGTCCAGCTCGCTCCGCAGCTCCTCACACCGGGCGGTCAGCTCGGCGTTCTCCTTCCGCAGGGCCAGCATGGTGCGCTCGTAGGCGAACATCCGTGTCTCATAGCGGCGAAGCTCGGCGTTGGCCGCGTTGAGCTTCCGGCTCAGCTGCTCGAGCTGAGTCGGCCCGGACGCAGCGGGCAGAGCCTCAGGGCATGACCTCTCCTGTTCGGATGCCATCGCCTCTTCCACCTCCTGCAGTCTGCGCTGGGCGCAGCGATGCTCCCGGGCAGTCTCCCGGCAGAGCTGTTCCAGCCGATGCAGCTCCGGCATCCGGCGGCTGCTCAGCCACTCCAGCGGCAGCTTCGTCTGTTGCTGCTCCACGGTACGGCCTCCTTCCGCTTTTTCTGCGCAAGGGGTTCTCTATTCTTGCGCTTATCTACGCTTGTTCAGGATCGCCAGCAGGTCGTCGTAGTAGCTGGTGTCGCTGTTCTCCTCCTCCACGGGCTTGGCGGCAGAAGCATTGCCGGAAGCGGCGGAGGGAGTGTTGACCTCGGCACTGAAGACAGCGGACGGAGCAGAAGCCGTCACGCCGGGAGCAGTACCGGCGGCAGCAGTACCCAGAGTGCTGCGCAGGCCGTCAGCGGCCTTGTTGTCAAAGCCGGTAGCCACGACAGTAACGCGCATCTCATCGGAGAGGTTCTCGTCGAAGGCAGTACCCCAGATGATGTTCGCATCGGGATGTGCGCTCTGGGTGATGAGGCCGGCGGCAGTCTCGACATCCTCCAGACCGATGTCGGGGCTGGAAGTGATGTTGATGATGACGCCGTGTGCGCCGGCGATGCTGGTCTCCAGCAGCGGAGAGGAGATCGCGGCCTTGGCGGCGTTCTCAGCCTTGCCAGCGCCCTTGGCGCTGCCGACGCCCATGTGAGCGTAGCCGGCGTCCTTCATGATGGAGCGCACGTCGGCGAAGTCCAGGTTGATGAAGGCCGGCACATTGATCAGGGCGGAGATGGACTCGACGCCCTGACGCAGCACGTTATCAGCGGCCTGGAAGGCGTTCATCAGGGTGATCTTCTCCTGGCTGATCATCTTCAGGCGCTCGTTGGGGATGACGATAAGGCTGTCCACGTGCATCAGCAGATTTGCGATGCCCTGCTCAGCCAGACCCATCTTTCGCTTGCCCTCAAAAGAGAAGGGCTTGGTGACGATGCCCACGGTCAGGATGCCCAGATCGTGTGCCACCTCGGCCACCACAGGAGCAGCACCGGTGCCGGTGCCGCCGCCCATACCGGCGGTGATAAAGACCATCTGGGAGCCCTTCAGAGCGTTTGCGATCTCGTCCTTGCTCTCCTCGGCAGCGCGCTGGCCGATCTCGGGGTCAGCACCTGCGCCGCGGCCCTTGGTGAGCTTGGAGCCCAGCTGCACCTTGGTGGCCGCATGGTTCTTCGCCAGTGCCTGCTGGTCGGTGTTCATTGCGATAAATTCAACGCCCTGCAGGCCGTCGCTGACCATGCGGTTGACGGCGTTGCCGCCGCCGCCGCCCACGCCGATGACCTTTATCGTCGTTACGTTTTCGTCCATTTCTTCGTCGAGCATGAGTGCCATATCATTGTCCTCCATCGGATTTTATCGTAGACCGCGCCTTGGCGCAGGATAGAACTCAACATTACTGCTACTATATAACAGTATCGTATCATCTTTTGGCCCCGAATGCAAGATAAATTTGTTTTTTCGATGGTATTTTTTTCACAGCGGCGTCAAGGGGCGGCATTTCTCTGCCAATTCGTCCCCCTAAAGAGGCCAGAACTTCCCACAGACCGGCATAGCCCCGGTCGATATGACGAGTCTCTTCCACGAGGCTCTTTCCCTGTGCCGACAAAGCCGCCACCACCAGTGCCGCGCCGCCCCGCAGGTCGGGCGCAGTGAGAGCGGCTCCGTGGAGGCCGCTTTCCGGCAGCGGGCCGACGGAGAGCACCCGGCCCGACCGTTTTACCCGCCCGCCCAGCCGCTCGAAGCCCTCCGCGCAGCCGAACCGCCGCTCGAAGATGACGTCCTCGATGCTGCTCTCTCCCTCGGCGCAGAGCATGGCGGCGGCCAGCAGGGGCGCAGCGTCGGTGGCGAGACCCGGGTACACCCCGGTGAAGACCCGGCCCGCCCCGTACAGCCGCCCGAAACGGGCCACCTCGGCCCGATCTGCGCCCCGCTCCACGGTGCAGCCCATTTGTTCCAGAATTTCCAGCACCGGCGCATAGAGCGCGGGCGGGCATCCGGTGAGTTCCACCCGCCCTCCGGCAGCAGCGGCGGCACAGGCCAGCGTGGAGGCGAAGATGCGGTCCGGCAGGGGCGAAAAATCGCAGCCGGAAAGCCCCCGCGCCCCTCGATGCGCAGTGTGGAAGTCCCCGCACCCTCGATACGTCCGCCGCAGCGGTTCAGAAATTCGGCAAGGTCGGAGATCTCCGGTTCCCGGGCCGCGCCCCGCAGGACGGTGGTGCCTCGGGCGCAGACAGCAGCCAGCAGCAATGTCTCCGTCGCCCCCACGCTAGGGAAGCGGAGGGTGATGTCGGCCCCGTGGAGTCCCCCCGGCGCGGCCAGCACCAGCTTTCCCGCCCCGGCATCCAGCTCCTTTGCCCCCATCCGGGCCAGACCTTCCAGATGTAAGTCGATGGGACGGGCGCCGATATTGCAACGAAAATCACTTTGCGAACCTCATGAAGGCGGACATCAAAGACGCAGTGTACACGGCCTCGGCGTGCGCGAATTTTCAGGAGCAGTACCGCGCGGAGGACGTGCAGGGCGCGGACACGTCCGTGACGGCGGTGAGCGGGCTTTCGGCGCTCGTCGGCGTGACGGAGGAGAGCATCGCGTTTGAAAACGGGTATGACCTCTCGTTTTTGGAAAACGCAGAGCCGCTGTGCGTGGTGAGCCAAAGCTACGCGGCGCAGTACGGGTTGAATTCGGGCGACACGCTCTCGATGCCGTTTTACGTGACGCGCTATAACGACGACGGCTTTTCGCTGCGGTACGAGCACCTCGGCATGCAGGGCGTGAAGATCATCGGCGTGTACGCGGACAGCGCCTCGGGCAGCGCGGTGCCGTGCAGCATGATCGTCTCTGTGCCGTGGCTGCAAACGGTCGTTAAGGAAAATAATCTGCGATTTTATTACAGCTCGTTCCGCTGTGCGCTGCGCGACCCGATGAAACTCAACGATTTTAAAGATGCCATGCGCGGCGCAGGCTTTGCAAAGCCCGACCCGAACGCGCTTGATGAGCGCCACGGCGACACGCTTGTGGTGGACGACCAGCTTTTCATTGAGACGGCAGAGAAGTTGGAGCAGAATTTGAAGGTGCTGCGGTGGTTTTTAGCGCCGTTTTTCGCGCTCGTCATTGTGCTTGTCACGCTGGTGACGTTTCTTTTGCTGCGCAGCACGCGGCGGGACATGGCGATCTCGCTTTCGCTTGGGCGGCCGAAGATTTTAAGCGGGTGCGCGTGCTTTTTCGGTATGCTCATCGCAAATGTGTGCGGCTGCGCGGTGGCGGTGCCCATATTGCTTTGCACGGCGGGGCTTGCGCTCGGGCAGATTCTGACGATCTGCGGGCTGTACCTTGCGTCCTCGTGCGTGGGCGTTTTGCTGGCGCTCATTTTGCTCCTGCGGTTTGACGCGCTGGAGCTTTTGACAAAAATCGATTAACGAAAGGCGGCGTGAATATGGCTGTTTTAGCGGCGGAAAATGTGAGCTATACCTACCAGAGCAAATACCAGAAGGTGCAGGCGTTGAAAAACGTCTCCTGCACGTTTGAGGCGGGAAAATTCTACGCGATCATCGGGCAGTCCGGCAGTGGCAAAACGACGCTGCTTTCGATGCTCGCGGGTCTCGGCACGCCGAGCGAGGGCGAGATCATTGTGAACGGAAAAACGCTGAAAGAGATCGGAAGCGAACGGCACCGACGCGAGAACGTGACGGTGATCTACCAATCTTTCAACCTACTTCCCACTTTGAACATACTCGAAAATGTGATGTACCCGATGCAAATTTCAAAAAAGCCGACGAAAGAGGCAAAAATCAAAGCCAAAGAGCTTTTAAGCTCGGTTGGTCTCGGTGACGTTGACCCGAGAAAGCTGCCGGCGATGCTCTCCGGCGGTCAGCAGCAGCGCGTCGCCATCGCGCGGGCGCTGGCGTCCGACGCGAAAGTTATCCTCGCGGATGAACCGACGGGCAACCTCGATACGGAGAACGGCAAGGTCGTCATTGATCTGCTGAAAAAGCTCGTGAAAGACGAAAATTACTGCGTGATCGTCGTCACGCACGACCTGGGCATCGCGGCGCAGGCGGATGTCGTCTACAAAATGCAGGACGGAAGGCTGGCGGTAGAATGTTAAAGAGCCTCAAACAACTCCTTCGCACGCCGATGAAAACTTGCTTGTTCTTCCTCCTGATGGCCGCCGCCACGGCGCTCTTGGTGTTGGGGGCAAATTTGTGGGCACAGACACAGGCGCAAATAGATGCTGTGGAAAAGCAATTCACAACGCTTGGCACGGTAGAGCAAAAGCCGAACCGCACGCAGATGCGCACGGGGTGGGATGCCGCCGATGGGGCGTATTATAGCGAAGCCGAACCCGTGTATGATTCGGTGATCTCTGCCGATGTTCTGGATTTTTGACGGCGCGAATTATTTGAAAGCGCCTGAAAAACGCCCGTATTACCTTGCGGATTTGCAGGGGCTTGCGGTGCGCGACGGCGGCACGGCGCTGTTTTACCCGGTGGTCGAATTCACGCCTGCCGAAACGGCGGTGCCGGATCACCCCATAAAAGTGTATGTGCAGCGATTTTTGTATCCGGAAGCGGAAAATCAGAACAACGAATACGAAATTTACGTTTGCGACCACTGGACGGAAAATCCCGCGCCACTGGAGGCAGGGAAAACATATGTGGCGTATACAAATGTGATCGTCAATCACCACGAAAACGCGAAAAGCTCCATTGAATACGCACTGATCGCGGCGGAGCGCTCCACACAGTGCGACGCAGGCGGAAATTTGCTTGAAAGCGATATGCAGACACGGACATTTGACGAAGTGACGGCAGGCTTTTACGAGACCGAGCGCGGGCAATATTGGCTGGAGCTTTCAAAGGCGCTTTCCATGTGGGACACGACCGCGCCCGTTTTGCCGGTTACAGATACAGCGCTGCTGCCGAGCTTTCACGACCGCACGGTGTATGTGCGGGAGGGGCGGATGTTTTCCGCGGAAGACCTCGAAAACGGTGCGGCGGTATGTCTTGTTTCCGAAGAATTCGCGCGGAAAAACGGGCTTTCCATCGGCGATAAAGTGGAGCTACCGCTTTACGGCGTGAACGAAAAAGACTCGCCGCATAGGACGTTCGGCGACGGTAGCGGCCTGCGCACGTTTTCGCTTTTAAACGCACAGAACCGGACATACACGCCGTTTTGGACGGCAAAGTATGAGATCATCGGCACGTATTACAGTGTGGGCACATACGGAAAACCGGCGGGCTCCATCGAAATGGCGCTGAATTTGTTCCTCATTCCCGCAAATTCGGTCAAGGCAGATTTTGCCGGCAATATCGTAGACAGCGGACCGATGCAGCGCGCAACGACCTCCTTCCAAATCCCAAACGGCACGATCGACGACTATATGGCAGCGTATAACCGAAATGTTCCGGCGGAGGTTCGGGAAAATTTGGAGATCACGTTTGACGACAACGGGTACAGCCAGATCATCGGCGGTTTACTCAATATGCGGTACGTGGCGATCATTCTGTTCGCGGCGGGATTGCTTTCGGCACTGGCGATTTTGGTGTTGCTGCTCTATTTCTTTATCGTAAAGCAGAAGAAGCGCACGGCGATCGAGCGGAGTTTAGGCATGAGCAAAAATCAGTGCCGCGTGTCGCTTGTTTCGGGCGTGGTGGTCTTGAGCGCTGTGGCGGTGATTTTGGGCACGACCGCGAGCACAGTGCTGTTCGACAAAGTGCAGACGCTCGATTTAACCGGGCAGAGCAAGCATACATTCAGCACGGAATACAGCCTTTGGGCGCGCGACGAAAATGCGGTGGAGACGGAAGACGCAGAAAACACAGGCGTTTTGGAAGTCGTCATCCCGGCGGCGATGACAGTATTGACGGCGGGGTTATCTGTGATTTTGGTGAACCGAAGTCTGAAATATGAATTAATTGAAATGCTGAACAAATAGCGACACTGGATTTTGGAGGAAAACATGACTATTCATGAAATGCAAAACTTGAACCGAGCCACTATTGAACATGCTTCAAAAGTTATCGTGCCCGGCATGACGCTCATTGAGCTTCGTAAACTATGTGAGGAATATATGCTCTCCCACGGTGCGGATTCCTTTTGGTATTGGGATGTAGGCGCTTTGTTTTCGCCGGTGATAAGACTACTGTATCCGTATCCGGTCGTGAGTATAAAACAGATGACCACATAATTGAGCCAAACGATATTATTACAATAGATTTAAGTCCACAGAGCAACTGCATTTGGGGCGATTACGCAAGAACTCTGATTGTAGAAAACGGTAAGATCGTCAAAGACGTAGAGCAAATACAGAATGATGAATGGCGAAATGGTCTTAAAATGGAAGTCTATCTGCATGAAGCTATGCTTGGTTTCGTGAATGAGAACACT
>ENA-OQNA01000118-OQNA01000118.1-human-gut-metagenome-genome-assembly--contig:-NODE-118-length-26887-cov-5.128401_pt1 | contig 26887 bp, 25 predicted proteins | sample MGYA00242625_ERZ504872 | MGnify/ENA primary metagenome ERZ504872 (study PRJEB26092, sample SAMD00036425) | human gut metagenome | host: Homo sapiens | study: EMG produced TPA metagenomics assembly of...
AATTCTAAGTGCCGATACGGCGAGCGAGGTGCGGCAGCTGCTAAGCCAAAAGCGCAGATAATACTGGATGTCTTATCGAGCATTTTGGCAACGCAGATGCCGTGCCGCAGCCGCCGGAGCGGTGCTTGAGCCGTTAGGCGGGAATTGTGCGGTATTGCCTTAATTATTCGATTTTTACCCGTGTCCAGAAAACCGGGTACATATCAGTACGGGACGGCAGCTTTGCTTTTATTGGTTTGCTCTTTTTATAAAAAACTATGATTACAGCGGCATATAGTCAAAATCAATGCGGCCAAGGGCAACGTTGGCACCGGCCACCTGCACTTTGACGGGGTCGCCCAGCATCCAGCGTTTTCCGGTCAGCGGGTCCAGAATGCTGACGCCCTCCACCACAGTGGCTTCGCCCTTGCAGAGCTGTGCGGCAGGCACAAAGCCCTCTACGGTGTTTTCCAGCGCCACAAAAATACCGCGCGGTGTTACACCTGCCACGGTGCCGGTGTAGACTTCGCCCAGGTGGTTGTGCATATACTCGGCCTTGTACAGGTCCTCCACATCGCGCTCAATGCGCACGGCGGAAACTTCCTGGCGGCTGGACTGCTCGCTGGCGTGGGTGGCAAAACCGGTATAATCCTTGATGAGCTCCTGCTCCGGCTTGCCCACCAGCATATCCGTCAGGATGCGATGGATGGCAAGGTCTGGGTAACGGCGAATGGGGCTGGTAAAGTGGGCATAGTCTGCCAGCACCAGGCCGTAATGGCCTTTCGGCTCCGGAGAGTAGCGAGCTTTCTGCATGCTGCGCAGGATACCGGTGTGGACCGGGATCTGGATGGGCTGGCCGCGGGTTTCGTCCAGAATGGCAGAAAGCTCCAGCTGGGTGGGCACTTCCCCGGCAAAGTGGACGTTCAGGCCGCAGGCTTTCAGGGTGTTGCTCAGCTTTTCCATGCGCTCGGCATCGGGGGCTTCATGGATACGGTACACAAACGGCACATGATGGGTGCGGCCCGCATTGGCAGCGCACTGGTTGGCCAGCAGCATGAACTCTTCGATCATGCACTCCGACACACCGCGGGTGCGCTTGACGATATCCACGCAGCGGCCTTCCTCGTCCATGACCAACTTGGCTTCGTCGGATTCGATGTCCATCGCGCCGCGTGCTTTGCGCAGAGCCAGGCGCTTTTCGTACAGCTCGGTCATCGCAGGCAGCTGAGCCATAACGTCTTTATATTTTGTCACCAGAGCCGGGTCATTGGAGCCGTCCAACAGAGCGTTAATTTCTTTATAAACGCCCTTGACACGGCTGCGGATGACGCTCTTGACGAACTGATAGCTATGGATATTGCCGCTTTCATCCAGCTGCATCAGGCAGGAGAACGCCAGGCGCTCCTCCCCTTCATTGAGGCTGCAGATGCCGTTGGAAAGCTGGGTGGGCAGCATGGGGATGACTTTATCCGCGTAATAGATGGAAGTTGCACGCTCATAAGCTTCCTTATCCAGCGCGGTGTCCGGGCGGACATAGTGGCTGACATCCGCAATATGAACGCCCAGCTCATAGCCGCCGTTCTGGGTCTTCATCAGGCTGATGGCGTCGTCGATATCCTTGGTCTCGGCAGAGTCGATGGTAAAGATCGGCAGACCGCGCAGGTCGGCGCGGTGGGCAGCTTCGGCGGGGTCAATGAGAGCGTTATCATATGCGTGAGCTTCGGCCAATACCTCCTCCGGGAATTCCTGGCGGACATCACGGCCATACAGCACAGCCTTGGCGCACTCTGCTGCGCGGTCGGAAGTGCCGAAGCGCTCGGCAACAGCGCAGCGGTGGTCCATATGGCGCTGGCCGCGGTTGGTCAGGATAGCACCGACCTTATCCCCCCAGCTGTGCGCCGTTTGACGCCTTTTTTTTATCCAGCACAATGCGCACATCACGGCAGCCGTCCGGCTCCACGGCAAGGCGGCCGTCCTCAGTCAGCACAATGGTACCGGCAAAGGTGTTGTGCGGGGTGGTCACCTCCACCACTTCACCCTCGGCGCTGCCCTCCACACGGGGGTGGTCGAACAGTTTTGATGATGATTTTATCCTGCGGCATAGCACCATGCAGGGCGCGGCCGGGAATAAAGATATCGCCGGTGCCGTCATCGCGGGACGCAAAGCCGAAGCGGGCCGCCAGCTTGACCAGTGTGCAGGGAATGCCAGCGGGAGCATCGGTATTTTCCATCACGGCAAAGCCCGGAACATAGGTACCGTTGCGGGCGGACAGCATACCGGTAGCTACCATGCCGGTTACGGTGTTGCGCAGGCGGGAATTATCCACCTGCAAAGCATTCTGCAGTTCACGCAGGGTCTGGGGGCGGTGCTTGCACGCCGCAAGAATATTTTTCTGTAATGGTGTCATGTTTTCTCCTTTGGGTTGGGCACAGGCAGCGGCCCATGCCTTTGTTTTTACTCCTCGTTTACGTCACCCTGCCACCCGGCAGGGTCCTTCCATAGCAGGCGTGGCCTTTGGTTTCGCGGCAGCACCTGCACCATTGTGACCTTTTTATTTTTCCCATAAAAAACGACCCGCGGTATTGGGCGGGTCGTTGACGGTTCCTGAATAAGGGAAAGCGGAACGCCAACAAAATTGGCCAGACCGTTCTCCTTTCATTCAATTACAAGCGGGCACTCAGCACACCAACCAGCAGCGTAGCTACAAAGAAAACAGCGCCGCAGATTTTGGTCACTTTGGCCAGCTTGGCATCCAGGCCACGCTCGCGGCCGGCAGCCATAAAGCTGCTATCACCCATAATGGCAGCAGACAGGCCCTGCCCTTTCTGGGTCTGGGACAAAGTGAACACAACGATCAGAACCGAAACAATGATCAGCACAACGCCGAACGCGATTTCATAAGCGGTCATGGATTAACAGCAACTCCTTTTCAGGCCACAGCCAAAACGGATGTTTCGGCCTGCCCTAACTCTCATACAGGTTATAATATAACATACCAAAAAGCAAAATGCAAGAACTTTACCCTGCCTTGTGCAGAAAAAGATTGCATTGCCTTTTTTTGCTCCTTACAGACTCATCTGCTCGGTCGTGTCCTCCTGGCGGAGCAGCGCGCCGGCTGCGGGCAGGGTGCGCACGCGGTAGCGGTGCGGGTCTTTCAGTTCCAGCCCCGCCGCCAGGCGCACTTTGGCGATTCGGGCGTTCTTTTTCAGCGTTACCATGTTGATACCGGCGGTATCGCGGGTAGCCTTTTCGGGAATCAGCGCACTGCCGACCAGGATCAAGCGTGGGCCACCGGTGCCGCCGCTGGTGAAGACGGCCAGCTCGGTTTCTTCCTCAATGTGCAGCATTGCGGCAAGTTCTTCCTTATCGCTATAGGCTTTCAGCAGCTTGCGGCGGTTCTGCTTGGTCATATAGCTGGCCAGCGGGATCTTTGCACACTTGCCGTTCTGGTAGAAGAACAGCATGTAACCACGGTAATCGACTGTGACCGTCATGAACAGTGGCACTTCGCCCTCTTCCATTTCCAGCTTGGAAGCGACATAATCACCCAGCACGCTGGCCTTGGTATCGGCAAATTCCGATGCGCGGGATTTGTACACCTGGGCATGGTTGGTAAAGAAGAGCAGCTCGGCGCTGTTGGTGGTCTCTTTGGTATAAACCACCTCGTCGCCGTCTTTCAGCTTCTGCTCGCCAGACATGCGCAGGCTCTGCGGGGTAATTTTTTTGAAGTAGCCTTCCCGCGTAAAGAACACCGTGACCGGGTAATCCGGGATCTCGTTCTGCTCATCGGCAGCAGAATCGTCCGGCAGGTCGTACAGAATTTCCGTTTTGCGGGGGCTGCCATACTTTTTGGCAACGTCGCCCAGCTCGGTCATAATGATCTTGCGGATGCGGGCGGGGCGTTTGAGAACATCTTCCAAGTCTGCGATCGCCTTTTCCAGTTCCTCAATTTCCTCGGTGCGTTTGAGGATATACTCACGGTTGAGGTGGCGCAGCTTGATTTCCGCCACATACTCAGCCTGCACTTCGTCAATGCCAAAACCGATCATCAAGTTGGGCACAACCTCGGATTCTTCCGCAGTGTTGCGCACAATTTCAATTGCCTTATCAATATCCAGCAGGATAGCTTCCAGGCCGCGCAGCAGGTGCAGACGCTTTTGCTTGCCCTGCAGATCATAGTAGGTGCGGCGGCGCACGCATTCGGAGCGGAATGCGATCCACTCCAACAAAATCTGGCGCACGCCCAACACGCGGGGCTGGCCGCCGATCAGCACATTGAAGTTGCAGGCAAAACTATCCTCCAGCGGGGTTGCCTTGAACAGACGCGCCATCAGCTTGTCCGGGTCCTGGCCGCGCTTGAGGTCGATGGTCAGCTTCAAGCCGTTCAGGTCGGTTTCATCACGCATATCGCTGATCTCACGGATCTTGCCCAGTTTGACCAGCTCGGTGATCTTATCCATGATGGCTTCCACCGTTGTGGTCGGCGGAATGCGGGTGATGTCAATGCAGTTGTTCTCTTTATCGTAAGCCCACTGGGCGCGCACGCGGATGCTGCCGCGGCCTTTTTCCAGCACATTCTGCATCTCGGCGGCATCATACAGGATGGAACCGCCGCCGACAAAATCCGGCGCGGGCATCAGCTGGGCCAGGTCCGCCTGGTCGTCTTTCATCAGGGCGATGGTTGCATTGCAGAGCTCCACCAGGTTGAAGGAACAGATGTTGGACGCCATACCGACCGCAATGCCCAGTGTGTTGTTGGCCAGAATGGTCGGGAAGGTGACCGGCAGCATCGTCGGTTCGGTGGTGGTGCCGTCGTAGTTGGGCACAAAATCCACGGTCTCCTTGTCGATGTCGCGGAACAGCTCTTCACACACGGGTTCCAGCTTTGCCTCGGTGTAACGAGCGGCGGCGTAAGCCATATCGCGGCTATACGCCTTGCCAAAGTTACCCTTGGAGTCCACAAAGGGCACCAGCAGGCTTTCGTTGGAACGGCCCATACGCACCATGGTGTCGTAAATGGCGGCATCGCCGTGGGGGTTCAGGTGCATGGTGCTGCCCACGATGTTGGCGCTTTTGGTGCGGGCGCCTTTCAGCAGGCCCATGCCGTACATGGTATACAGCAGTTTGCGGTGGGCGGGCTTGAAGCCGTCAATTTCCGGCAGCGCGCGGGAAACAATAACGCTCATGGCGTAAGGCATGTAGTTTGTTTCCAGCGTATCGGTAATGGGGCTTTCGATGACCTCACCGGCAGAGAGGATCTCGACGTTATCGCCCAACTGCGGGCGGGCAGGGGCGGCTTTCTTTTTGGTTGCTTTTTTTGCCATTTTGCTCTCTCCTCCCCTGATTAAGATACATCCAGATCGTCCAGATATTCAGCGCCGTGCTCCGCAATGTGCTCCTTACGGCCCTGCAGATTGTCGCCCAGGAGCAGGTCAAACACCTCCGCCGTGCGCTGAACATCGGTGGGCAGAACTTTAATTAAGCGGCGGCTTTCGGGGCTCATGGTGGTCAGCCACATCATTTCGGGGTCGTTTTCGCCCAGACCTTTGGATCGCTGGATCGTAAACTTCTGGCCATCGATCCGCTTCATGATATCGGCCTTTTCCGGCTCGGTATAGGCAAAGTAGGTCTTATTTTTGGTGTTGATCTCATACAGCGGGGATTCCGCGATATACACATACCCCTGATTGATGAGGGTGGGGGTCAGGCGGTAGAGCATCGTCAGCACCAAGGTGCGGATCTGATAACCATCCACATCAGCATCGGTACAGATGACGATCTTGTTAAAGCGCAGGTTGTCCAGATTAAAGGTAGCCAGGTCCTTATTGTGGCTGCCGCCCAGCTCCACGCCGCAGCCCATCACGCGGATCAAGTCTGTGATAATGTCAGACTTGAAAATGCGGGCGTAATCGGCCTTCAGGCAGTTCAGGATCTTGCCGCGAATGGGCATGATAGCCTGGAACTCCGAATCGCGGCTCTGTTTGACCGCGCCCATAGCGGAATCGCCCTCCACGATGTACAGTTCGCGGCGGGTGGCATCCTTGGTGCGGCAGTCCACAAATTTCTGCACGCGGTTGGCCAGGTCCATCTGCTGGGTCATTGTTTTTTTGATGGACACACGCGCTTTTTCGGCGTGCTCGCGGCTTTGCTTATTGATTAGCACCTGCTTGCAGGCTTTTTCGGCTTCGTCCGGGTGCTCCACAAAGTAGACTTCCAGCTGATGCTTGAGGAACTCCGTCATGGCCTGGGCCACAAACTTGTTGGTGATGGCCTTTTTGGTCTGGTTCTCGTAGCTGGTGCGGGTGGAGAAGCTGGAGGAAACCAGAATCAGGCAGTCCTGCACATCGTTGAAGGTGATGGAGCTTTCGTTTTTCTTGTACAGACCCTTATTTTTCAGCCAGTTGTTGATCTGGTTGACAAAGGCCAGGCGGACAGCGCGGTCCGGGCTGCCGCCGTGCTCCAGCCACGAAGAGTTGTGATAGTATTCCAGCGTTTGCACCGCGTTGGAAAAGCAGAACGCCACGTTCATTTTGACCTGATATTCCGGCTGATCATCACGGTCGCGGCCGATTGCGGAACCGGAGCAGAAATACACCGGGGTCAGGGTTCCCTCACCGGCGATCTCATTGGCATAGTCCTGAATGCCATGCTCATAGAAATATTCGATTTTTTCGGCACGTTCGCCCGTACGGTCGTTGAACACGAGAGTCACACCGTCATTGACAACGGCCTGGCGGCGCAGCATATCCTTGAAGGTATCCGCCGGAACATTGATGTCGGTAAACACATCGGTGTCCGGTTTCCAGCGGATGACGGAGCCGGTGCGGCGGCCGGTGAACGGCTCTTTTTCAGCCCGCCGACATTCTCACCTTTTTTGAAATCCAGGTGATAGTGCATGCCATCGCGGTAAATATCCGCAGTCATCCATTCGCTGGAATACTGGGTGGCGCAAAGGCCAAGGCCGTTCAGGCCAAGGGAGAAGTCATAGTTGCCGCTACCCTCGCCATATTTGCCTCCCGCGTACAGTTCGCAGAACACAAGATCCCAGTTCCAGCGTTCTTCAGCTTTATTGTAATCGACGGGGATACCGCGGCCAAAGTCCTCTACTTCCACAGAGTGATCCGGGTAAAGGGTAACGTTGATTTTGTTGCCGTGGCCGTCACGCGCTTCGTCGATGGAGTTGGATACGATCTCAAAAATGGAATGGGCACAGCCTTCCACACCGTCAGAGCCAAAGATAACGGCCGGGCGCTTGCGCACACGGTCTGCACCTTTTAAGCTCTTGATGCTTTCGTTGCCGTATTCTTCCTTCTTTTTTGCCATTCGGCAGTTCCCTCCCGTTTTTGGATGCAGGGAATCACGCTGCTGCGTACCCCTGTGCGCGCAGAATTTTGCTTTTTCAGGCGCGTAAAGATAATTAAACCACAGGTTGACAGGAATTGTCAAATCCAATTTTGCGTTTTTGCTGCACAAAGTTCCCTGTTGTGGTTATTTTTTGTCTGCTTTTTTGCGTTTGCGCGGCGGCTGGGCGGAGGCTTTTTCCTCTGCGGGCGCCGGGCATCCCGGCTCTTCCGGCACGGGGGCCGGAGCTGTGCCCTGCAGTTTCCAGGCGCGCTCCAGCACGGGTTTCAGGTACTGGCCGGTGAAGGAGTTCGGGTTCTGGGCCACCTGTTCCGGCGTACCGGTTGCCACAATGGTACCGCCGCCGCTGCCGCCCTCCGGCCCCAGGTCGATGATATAGTCGGCACGCTTGATCACATCCAGGTTATGCTCGATCACGATCACGGTGTTGCCCGCATCGGCCAGCTTATCCAGCACCTTGACCAGGCGGTGCACATCGGCAATGTGCAGGCCGGTGGTAGGCTCGTCCAGAATATAGACGGTTTTGCCGGTATCGCGGCGGGCAAGCTCGTTGGCCAGCTTGACACGCTGGGCTTCGCCGCCGGAAAGTGTGGTGGCCGACTGGCCCAGCTGCACATAGCCAAGGCCGACTTCCTGCAGGGTTTGCAGTTTGCGCGCAATTTTGGGCTGGTTGGCAAAGAAATTGCAGGCTTCCTCCACCGTCATATCCAGCACATCGGAGATGTTTTTGTCTTTATATTTTACTTCCAGCGTTTCGCGGTTATAGCGCTTGCCCTTGCAGACATCGCAGGGGACGTAAATATCCGGCAGAAAGTGCATTTCGATCTGCACAATGCCGCCGCCCTCGCAGGCTTCGCAGCGGCCGCCCTTGACGTTGAAGCTGAACCGGCCGGGGCCGTAACCGCGCTGTTTGGCATCCTGGGTGTTGGAGAAGAGGGTGCGGATATCGCCGAACACACCGGTGTAGGTGGCCGGGTTGGAGCGCGGGGTGCGGCCAATGGGCGACTGGTCAATGCCGATGACCTTATCGATCCATTCCATACCCTGAACTTCGTCACACTGGCCGGGGCGGCTGCGGGCGCCGTTGAGCGCTGCGGCCAGCGACTTATACAAAATTTCATTGACCAGCGTGGACTTGCCGGAACCGGAAACACCGGTCACGCAGATCATTTTGCCAAGGGGAAAATCCACGGTAATGTTTTGCAAGTTGTTTTCCCGCGCTTTGACCACCGTGAGCATTTTACCGTTACCGGAGCGGTGGGCGGTGGGAACTTCCACAAATTTGCGGCCGGAAAGGTACTCGCCAGTCACACTGCGCGGGGCATTGCAGATGTCCTCCACACTGCCGGCGGCCACGATCTCGCCGCCATGCACACCGGCACCGGGGCCGACATCCACAATATAGTCCGCCTGGCGCATGGTGTCCTCGTCGTGCTCTACTACAATCAGGGTGTTGCCCAGGTCGCGCAGGCGCTTCATGGTGGCAATCAGCTTATCGTTATCGCGCTGATGCAGGCCGATGCTGGGTTCATCCAGCACATACAGCACGCCGGTCAGTGCGCTGCCGATCTGGGTCGCCAGGCGGATGCGCTGGCTTTCGCCGCCGGAAAGGGCGATGCGCCGCGAGACAGGGTCAAGTACCCCAGACCCACGCTCTTCAAAAAGCCCAGACGTTCTTTAACCTCTTTGAAGATGGAGGCAGCGATGACTTCATCCCGCTCGGACACTTTTGCCGTCTGAATAAATTCCAGCTCCTCGTTCACGCTCATATCGCAGAACTGGGCAATATTGATGCCGCCCACCGTGACGGCGAGGCTGGTGGGCTTCAGGCGTTGGCCGTGGCAGGTGGGGCACTCCTCGCTGGACATGACAAGGGCGATTTCCTCCTTGACCCACTCGCTGCCTGTTTCACGGAAGCGGCGCTCCAGGTTGGGGATAATGCCCTCAAACGTGTTCATATAGGTGCCGGAGCCAAACATATTCTCGCGCTGCATCTCGATTTTTTCAGTTCCGGTGCCATACAGGATGGCGTGCACGGCTTCTTTGCTCATCTCCTTGATGGGGGTATCCAGCGTAAAGCCATAGCGCTTGCCCAGCGCTTTGTAATACATTTCAGAGATGGATCCCTCCGCATAATACCAGCCGCTGGCCTTGATGGCACTTTCGCGGATGGACTTGTGCGGATCCGGAATCACGCGTGCCGGGTCCACCTTCATAAAGGTGCCCAGGCCGGTGCAGGTTTCACAGGCGCCAAAGGGATTGTTAAAGCTGAACATGCGGGGGGAAAGTTCGTCAATGGAAACACCGTGCTCCGGGCAGGCATAGTTCTGGCTGAACTCCATCGGTTCGCCGCCGATAACATCAATGATGACAAGGCCGCCGGTCAGGGCAACGGCAGTCTCAATAGAATCGGCCAGGCGGCCGCGCACCGTATCATTGATGGACAGGCGGTCCACGACGATTTCAACGGTATGCTTGATATTCTTTTCCAGCTTGATCTCTTCGTCCAGATCATACATGTTGCCGTCAATGCGCACGCGGGCGTAACCGCCGCGGCGGGCAGCGTCCAGCTCCTTGGCCTGGGTGCCTTTGCGGCCCCGCACAACAGGGGCCAGCACCTGGAAGCGGGTGCGTTCCGGCAGTTTAAGCACCTCGTCTACCATCTCGTCCACCGTTTGCTGGCTGATGACGCGTCCGCAGACCGGGCAGTGCGGAACGCCGATGCGGGCATACATCAAACGGAGATAATCATAAATTTCCGTCACGGTGCCCACGGTGGAACGCGGGTTGTGGCTGGTGGTTTTCTGGTCAATGGAAACCGCCGGGGAAAGGCCGGTGATTTCGTCCACATCGGGCTTTTCCATCTGGCCCAGGAACATGCGGGCATAGCTGGAAAGGCTTTCCATATAGCGGCGCTGGCCGTCCGCAAAGATGGTATCAAAGGCCAGGCTGGACTTGCCGGAGCCGGAAAGGCCCGTCATAACAATCAGCTTGTTGCGCGGCAGAACCAGGTTGACGTTTTTCAGGTTATGCTCCCGCGCGCCCTTGATCGTAATGCGGTTGTTGGCATCAATTTGAATGTTGCTCACTTTTTATAGCTCCTTCTCCCCTTGCCCGTTTTGCGCTGTTTTTCAGCGGCGCGGCGGGTGCTGGTATCGGCGGTAGGGTCCTCCCCGCGCTGCAGCTTTTCAATCTCATCACGCAGGAATGCGGCGTGCTCAAACTGCAGCAGGCGGGCGGCTTCTTTCATCTCGTGGGTCAGGCGGGTAATGGTCTGTTCGCGTTCAGCGCGGCTCATACGGTGCTGGCGCATCTTTTTGTTTTCTTCGCTCATGCTGATTTCCAGCCCGCCGCCGATGGCTTTCACGATAGTTTTTGGTGTAATGCCGTGTTCTTTGTTGTAGGCATCCTGGATGGCACGGCGGCGCTCGGTTTCCATGATGGCGCGCTCCATGCTGGGGGTTACTTCATCGGCGTACATCAGCACCACGCCGTTTGCGTTGCGGGCCGCGCGGCCAATGGTCTGAATCAGGCTGGTTTCGCTGCGCAGGAAGCCCTCTTTGTCGGCATCCAGAATGGCGATCAGCGAAACTTCCGGCAGGTCCAGGCCCTCGCGCAGAAGGTTGATGCCGACAATCACATCAATGGCACCGGTGCGCAGGTCCTTGATGATCTCCATGCGCTCAAAGGTATCCACCTCGTGGTGCATATACTTGGTGTGCACGCCGTGTTCTTCCAGGTAGTCGGTCAGGTCCTCGGCCATTTTGACAGTCAGGGTGGTAACTAGGGCACGCTCGCCGCGGTCGATGCGCTGCAAAATTTCGCCCAGCAGATTCTCGATCTGGCCTTCCACTGGGCGCACCATGATGACGGGGTCCAGCAGACCGGTGGGGCGGATGACCTGCTCGGCCACGCGGCTGGAATGTTCCCGTTCATAGGGGCCAGGGGTAGCGCTGACAAAGATCGTCTGGCCGACCTTGGATTCAAATTCCTCAAATTTCAGCGGGCGGTTGTCAAACGCCGAGGGCAGGCGGAAGCCATATTCCACCAGCGTTTTTTTGCGGCTGTAGTCCCCGCCGAACATACCGCGGACCTGCGGCAGCATCACATGGCTTTCATCCACCATCAGGATAAAATCTTTGGGGAAGTAGTCCAGCAGCGTGGTGGGGGTGGAGCCGGGGGCACGGCCGGACAGCACGGCAGAGTAGTTCTCGATGCCCTTGCACATGCCAACTTCCTGTAGCATCTCCATATCGTACTGGGTGCGCTGCTGGATGCGCTGGGCTTCCAGCAGTTTGCCCTCTGCAGTAAAGGCCTGCACCTGCTGTTCCATCTCGGTCTGGATCTTGGCGAGACCTTCTTTCATTTTTTCAGGGCCGACGATATAGTGGCTGGCGGGAAAAATGGCCACATGGCGCACAATATTTTTGCGCTCGCCGGTCAGGGGATCAAACTCGGAAATGCGGTCGATTTCATCGCCGAAGAATTCGACGCGGATGGCGTATTCATCATTATAAGCAAGGTGGATATCCACAATATCGCCGTGAACGCGGAACTTATTGCGGATAAAGTTCATATCGTTGCGTTCATATTGCAGCTTGACCAGGCGGCGGCAGAGCTCGTCCCGCTCCATCTGCATCCCGGGCCGCAGGCTGATGACCATGCTGCGGTAATCGATAGGGTCGCCCAAGGAATAAATGCAGGAAACCGACGCCACAATGATAACATTGCGCCGCTCCGACAGTGCCGCCGTGGCCGAATGGCGCAGGCGGTCGATCTCATCATTGATGGCGCTGTCTTTTTCAATATAGGTATCGGTGGAGGGGATGTAGGCTTCCGGCTGGTAATAGTCGTAATAGCTCACAAAATATTCCACCGCATCATCGGGGAAAAATCCGCGCATCTCGGTGCAGATCTGACTGGCCAGGGTTTTGTTTGGTTCCAGAATCAGTGTGGGGCGGTTGCACTGTGCAATGATATTGGCCATCGTAAAGGTTTTGCCGGAGCCGGTAACGCCCAGCAAAGTTTGACCTTTATCCCCTGCTTTCAGGCCCTGCACCAGCGCTTCAATCGCCTGGGGCTGGTCGCCAGTCGGTTTGAACGGTGCTTTGAGGTGGAACACCTCGGTTTGATTTTCCTGTTGCTCCAGCATAGCGGACCTCCCCTGCTGTTGGTCGTTTATTTACAACTTAAATTCGTCTTATACAACTTACTGTTGTTTCATTATAGTATAGATCTTTTTAATTGTAAAGGCAATACCGCATAATTCTAAGTGCCGATACGGCGAGCGAGGTGCGGCAGCTGCTAAGCCAAAAGCGCAGATAATACTTTGTGTATTATCGAGCATTTTGGCAACGCAGATGCCGTGCCGCAGCCGCCGGAGCGGTGCTTAAGCCGTCAGGCGGGAATTGTGCGGTATTGCCTAAAGGCATTTTGCGGCTTTTTATGCCTTTTATGCGCTGCTGCCGGGGCTGCATCCGGCAGCGGCATTTCGGCTTATTCTTCCTCCGCGTGTTCGCGCACCCATTTGGCAATATGCTTAATGAATGCCTCACCATATTTGGCAGCTTTTGCATCGCCGACGCCGGAAATACGGCGGAAATCCCCCATGGTGCGCGGCTTAAGCTCGGCCATCTCGTCCAGGCTGACATTGTTGAACACGATATATGCCGGAACGTGGTTTTTCTGGGCCAGTTCGCTGCGCAGGGTTTTCAGGCTTGCCAGCAGCGAATCGTCCGCTTCCGAAAGTGCGGTGCGGGCAGCCGTCTTTTTGCGGGAAGCACGGCGCTTGGCCTGGGTTTCCTGCGCGGTGGCGGCGCGTTCCTGCATGGTAACCTGCTCACCGTGGAAAAGCACCGCCGGAGCCTTGGCTGTCAGGGTGATGACCGGGAACTCATCGCCGGTTTCGGCCAGGTAGCCCTGCTCCTGCAATGCATCCAGGTAAAGGCGCATGCGCTGGGGCGGCACATCCCGCATGATGCCATAGGTCGGGAACTGATCCAGCCCGCGCTCCAGGGTTTTCTGATCCTTGGCGCCGCGCAGCATCTGCACCAGCGCCACAACCCCCAGCCCGCCGGGCCAACGCTTTTGGATGCGCGCCACGCCGGAAAGGATCTTCTGTGCTTCGGTGGTGATGTCGGTCTGCACAAACTCGCCGGTGCAGTTGGAACAGTTGCCGCAGCCGCCGGTGTGGTGCTCGCCGAAATAATCCAGCAGATAGCTGCGCAGGCAGCGGGTGGTTTTGCAGTACCCCACCATCACGTCCAGCCGCTCGCGGTCCCGCCTGGCGGCGGCTTCGGCCTGTTCAGGGGTCAGCTCATCATTATCGTGGGAGTTCTGGATAAAATACTTTGCCGTCTGCACATCCCCCAGGGAGAACAGCAGGATGCACTCGGCGCGCTCGCCATCGCGCCCGGCGCGGCCCGCTTCCTGATAGTAGTTTTCCAGATTTTTTGGCATATTATAATGCAGCACAAAGCTGACATTGGATTTATCTATGCCCATGCCGAAGGCGTTTGTTGCAACCATGACCCGCTTGCGGTCATAGACAAAATCTTCCTGATTTTTGCTGCGCTCCTCCGGGGTAAGGCCCGCATGATAACGGGTGGCGGAAATGCCAACGGACCGCAGCTCCTTACAGACGGACTCTACCGATTTGCGGGTAGCGCAATAGACAATGCCGCTGCGATCCCGGTGGTCGAGGATATATTCTTCAATATAACGTTCTTTATCCCGCGGGCGGGCCACACCAAAATAGAGGTTGGGGCGATCAAAGCCGGTGGTCAGCGTAAAAGGCTGGTTGAGCTGCAGCAGGGCAATGATATCCTGCTTGACCTGTTCCGTTGCCGTTGCCGTGAACGCACCAATGACCGGGCGGCACGGCAGACGGGAGATGAATTCGGCAATTTTCAGGTAGCTGGGGCGGAAATCCTGACCCCACTGGGACACGCAGTGGGCTTCGTCCACAGCCACAAAAGCGATGCGGGCGTGCATGGCAAGGTATAAGAAACTGTCCGTCAGCAGGCGTTCCGGGGCAACGTATAGAATTTTATAGTCCCCCTCCAGCGCGGCACGCAGAATGGTGCTGTAAAGCCCTTCCGGCAGGGCGGAGTTCAGGCAGGCAGCATGCACGCCCTCCTCTTCCAGGGCGGCAACCTGGTCCTGCATCAGGGAAATCAGCGGTGAAATGACCAGCGTAAGCCCCGGCATCAGCATGGCCGGAACCTGGTAACAAACAGATTTGCCTGCGCCGGTGGGCATAACGCCGAGGACATCCTGGCCGGAAACGATGGCATCCACCACCTGTTCCTGACCGGGGCGGAAGCTGCTGTGGCCGAAGTATTGCTGCAAAACGGAAAATTTATCCATGAATTCGTCCTTTTCTGGATGAGTGCGGCAAGTTGTGAACATTTTACAAAATTTTTAATTTGTCCGCAAAAACATTTTGACTTTTTGTATAGATTTGCTATAATAGAGGTACAGGAAGCAGCTGTCGAAAATGAAGCCAAGTTGGCAGCGGGCTTTCTGGCAAGGGTGCTGGGCACCCAAAACAAAGGGAGGTTGTCCTATGAAAGTTACATGTACCGGCCGTCGCGTTACGCTCAAACCGAGCTTTATCGAAAATGCGGAAAAGAGGCTTGCGAAGCTGGACAAGTTTTTCCCTGACGAAGCACAGGCACAGGTTACCGTCACGGTAGAAAAAAGCGGGCAGACCGTTGAGATCATGCTGCGCAGCAAGGATCTGGCCATGCGCGCCGAAAAAACGGATGAGCGCATGGAAGATGCCCTGGCCGACGCCGTCGATCTGCTGACCCGCCGTGTGGTAAAGTACCGCAAGCGCCTTGGCACCAAGCTGACCGCCGCAGCAGCGGAAATACCCGCTACTGAGCCGGAAGAAAGCATGGATATTGTGCGCGAAAAGCACTTTGCCCTGAAGCCCTGCAGCACCGAGGAAGCCATTTTGCAGATGGACCTGCTGGGGCACAGCTTCTTCCTGTATCACAGCACCGAGAACGACAAGATCCAGGTCGTTTACCGCCGCGCTGATGGCGGGTACGGCGTGCTGATCCCGGAAGCATAAGCTGGCAGCTTAAACTTAAGGCAATACCGCATAATTCTAAGTGCCGATACGGCGAGCGAGGTACGGCAGATGCTAAGCCAAAAGCGCAGATAATACTGGATGTCTTATCGAGCATTTTGGCAACGCAGATGCCGTGCCGCAGCTGCCGGAGCGGTGCTTAAGCCGCAAGGCGGGAATTGTGCGGTGTTGCCTTAACATAGCGCCGCACAAACGGCATAACTTTGCCGCCCCTTTTACGGGGCGGCATTTTTTATTTGTTTTGTATGGTTCACGGCAAACCCTGCTGCCTTGCGCCCGCGGGACATGCCGGGTTGCTTTGTGCTTGAGGCGCATTCAGCGCTTGATTTGTTTGGGCTTCTCCGGTTCCATCGGCCAGGTGGCACGGGCGGCAAACAGCAGTTGGCCGGTACTGGGGTTATACTGCGGCACACGGCCATGCTCTGCCATGCTGAACCAGTCGGTAGGCGTCAAAATCACATGATCCAGCACATCAATGCCAACCTGGCCCAATGCCAGAATAATAGCCTGCGTGGCAAGCAGATCCGCATTGGAAGCCGCCGCCAAACCGGACGGATGGTTATGCGCCAGCACAACACAGGTACACTGGCTGGCAACGGCATCCCGCAACAGCTTATGGGTATCAAACTGCACGCGTTGGGAATGCCCGATGCAATGTAAATTTCTTTGAGCGGGACATAATCGTCATTCATTGCGATCATATAAAACTCTTCCCGCTTGGGGTCGCTGAACAGCGGGCGGATATACTCACAGCACATCTCAGCGTTGCGCAGCTGAACAGGGTGTTCCTTGTGCTTTTGGATCTGGTAAAAGCGGGCAACATCCCGGAAGGAATGCAACAGTCTTGCGCTGGCGGGGCCAATGCCCTGCACCTGCATCAATTCTTCCTCGCTGGCATCCAGCACTTGGCAAAATCCGCCAAAATGCTGGATCAGGCGGTGAGCCAAGGGGTTGGTATCCCGGCGCGGAATGGAAAAGTACAAAAGATATTCCAGCACCTCATGCGCGGCAAGGCTGGTTAAGCCATCGCGGGCAACGCGCTCCTGCATGCGGGCACGGTGCTCTTCATGGATCGAATTGGTGGTTTTCTTTTCCGGCATGGGCGCACATCCTTTACCTTTGGCTGTTCTTATTATATACTATTGTTTGAAGATTGCAAAGAGGATGTGACCCCCATGAAAAAGTTTATCGCAGGCGAAAACGAAAACGGCGTGCGGCTTTCCCGCTTTGTGGAAAGCGTGACCAGGGACATGCCGCGCAGCCTGCTGTATAAAAGTTTCCGCAACAAGCGCATTAAGGTGAACGGCAAGCGCGGTGAAGCGGACACCCGGCTGAGCAGCGGTGATGTGATCGAGCTGTATATCAACGATGAGTTCTTCCCCGAAAAGCCGGTGGTCCCGGCCAAAAAGCCGCCGCGCCGCCAGCCGCCGGTCAAGGTGATCTATCAGGACGAAAACATTGCGGTGCTGTACAAGCCCGCCCACCTGCTGTGCCACAGCGACCGCACCGGCGATGCCAACCTGGTGGATGCCTTTTGTGCCCAGCTGCAGGCCAGCGGCGAATATGACCCCAAGGCTGAAAACCGCTTTGCACCCGCCATCTGCAACCGGCTGGACCGCGGCACCGAAGGGCTTGTGATTGCCGCGAAAAAATACACGGCCCTGCGGGATATGAACGAGATCATCCGCAATGACTGGATGAAGAAAGAGTACCTGACCATTACCATCGGTGCCCCGCCGGCCGGGCGGCATGTTGCCTGGCTACAGCACAGCGAAAAAGGCAACAAGGTGCGCATTCACGCCCATGAAAGCGAGGGGTACAAAAAAATCATCACCGATGTAACGGTGATCCGCTGCATTGGGCCGTTTGCGCTCTGCCGCATTGGACTGATTACCGGCCGCACGCACCAGATCCGTGCGCACCTGGCTTACCTGGGGCACCCAGTGCTGGGCGACATCAAGTACGGCAACCGCAACATGAACGAGAAAACCGGGTTTAAGACGCAGGCACTGTGTGCCCAGCGGCTGACGTTTGGCAATATTCCGGAGGAAAACACGCTACACTATCTTTCCGGCAGGGTCATCAAGCTGGCAGACCCGGAGATTGTAAAGCAGTTTGATGCGTTGGAGAGGAAGCCGGGACAGGAATAAAGGAGTGCCGTTGGGTTAGGGCAATACCGCATAATTCTAAGTGCCGATACGACGAGCGAGGTGCGGCAGCTGCTAAGCCAAAAGCGCAGATAATACTGGATGCTGCAAAGGTGAGCGCCGCCAGTGGCGGAAACAGCGAACCGAAGCAGGGGCAGCGGTCGCAGAGTGCGAGGGGCTTTTGCCCCCGAAGCACGATGCGGGTACCGCAACCCGACATTATCGAGCATTTTGGCAACGCAGATGCCGTGCCGCAGCCGCTGGAGCGGTGCTTAAGCCGCAAGGCGGGAATTGTGCGGTGTTGCCTTAGGCAGCGGGCGCACGATGTGTGCCCCTACTAGTGTGGTAATTCTAAAGCCTTACTTTTTATGATTTGGAGACTTTCTCCATTTGGCTTTGCTACGAAGCGGCTCTAATTTTTTAGATAGAGCAAAAAGGTAAAGTTTTAGTTTTAACACACTACTACGGGGGTACGTTTTGGGCTTAGTTCCATGTGATATTTGAAATGCGCACCCAAGTTATGCCTGACAAAAAAGCGAATATACAAAAACACCCGCAGGGATCGGCCAAGTGGCTTACACCTGCGGGTGTTGCTTATTGCTTATTCAGCGCAGCTGGAATCAGACCGGATGAGACTTGTTCTCATAGTCAGCATGCAGAGCGTCCACACCGTGCATACGGGCATTGCGCTTTTCGAAGAACTTGGGAGCAACCTGCGGGAACATAGCGTAGGTCAGAACGTCCTCTTCCTGGATGGCATACTTGGCAGCTTCGGCCTTCAGCTTGTCCATTTCGGGGGCAAGGGTATCAGCAAAGCGGCAGGTAATGGGCTCTTCGCCCTTCAGAATAAAGTCGCTGAATTCCTTCTTGATGGGAGCGGGAGTCTTGCCGTAATCGCCATGAACCAGGCCCTTGAACTCCTTGGTGACCATCTTGTAGCGCTCGCCCATGATGACGTTAAACACAGCCTGAGTGCCAACGATCTGGGAGGTCGGGGTGACCAGCGGCGGGTAACCGGCATCCTCACGCACGCGGGGGATTTCGGCCAGAACTTCGTCCAGCTTATCTTCCTTGCCAGCGTCCTTGAGCTGCTTAAGCATGTTGGAGAACATGCCGCCCGGAACCTGATACAGCAGGGTGTTGGCATCAACGCCCAGGCTCTTCGGATTGATCTGGCCGTTGGCGATGTACTTTTCGCGCAGTTTGGCGAAGTAAGCACGCACAACGTTCAGCTGGTTCAGGTCAAGGCCGGTGTCATAATCGGTGCCCTGCAGGGCGGCGACCAGGCTTTCGGTCGGCATATGGGAAGTGCCCAGAGCCAGCGGGCTCATGGCGGTATCCACAATGTCAGCACCGGCTTCGATGCCCTTCAGGATGGACATGGAGGCCAGACCGGCGGTGTAATGGCTGTGGATGTCAATAGGGATGCTGACGGTCTTCTTCAGCTCGCTCACCAGCTCGGCGCAGGTGTAGGGCTTGAGCAGGCCTGCCATATCCTTGATGCAGATAGAGTCTGCGCCCATCTCTTCCAGGGTCTTGGCATACTTGGCAAAATACTCGTTGTTATGCACCGGGCTCAGGGTGTAGCTGATGCAGGCCTGAACATGTGCCTTTTCCTTGTTGGCTGCCTCGATGGCAGTCTTCAGGTTGCGGGGGTCGTTCAGAGCATCGAAAATACGGATCACATCAATGCCGTTGGCAACGCTCTTCTGTACAAAGTACTGAACGGCGTCGTCAGCATAGGGGCGGTAGCCCAGCATGTTCTGACCGCGGAACAGCATCTGCAGTTTCTGATGCGGCAGTTCTTTACGCAGGATGCGCAGACGCTCCCACGGATCTTCGTCCAGAAAGCGGATGCAGGAGTCAAACGTTGCGCCGCCCCAGCACTCCACAGAGAAGTACGGGATCTTGTCCATTTCGGGCAGGATGGGACGCATTTCATCCATCGTCATACGGGTGGCCAGCAAAGACTGATGCGCATCACGCAGAACGACTTCGGTAATCTTAACAGGTTTCTTAGCCAATCTCGTTCACCTCATTTTTAACGTTCGGGATCGTTTACGCTTTATCAGCCCATGGTGTACAGCACATCGCCGGAGTTGACGGTATCGCCCTTGCGAACGTCAATGCTGGCAATGGTGCCGTCCTGCGGTGCGCTGATCTCGTTTTCCATCTTCATGGCTTCGAGGATCATGACAACATCGCCAGCCTTAACAGCAGCGCCTGCCTTGACCTTGATGTCCAGGATGGTGCCCGGCATGGGAGCGTTGACAGGAACAGAACCAGCGGCAGCGGGTGCGGCAGGTGCAGCAGCCGGAGCAGGTGCAGCGGCGGGTGCCGGAGCGGCAGCAACAGGAGCAGCGCCGTTGGTGTTTTCTTCAACGGTAACGTTGTAAGCAACGCCGTTCACGGTAACAGTCAGGTTTTTCATAAAAAGGATCCTCCTTAAATATTACAGGGTGATGTTGCCGTGTTTCTTAGGCAAACGGGTGGTGCGCTTGGTGGCCAGCATATCAAGGGCCTGTGCGGCAGCAGCACGCACATCGGCAGCCTTTACAGCGGCATCGGCAGCACCGTTGGCAACAGCGGCAACTGCGCTGCACTGCTCTGCCTTGTAGGCAGCAGCCTTCTGCTTGGTAGCCTGCTGGATGTTGTCAGAAGCAAAGATCTCGTCCTTGTACAGAACGGTAGCGGCGGTTTCCGGTGCCAGCGGGGCAACGGTGCAGCCGTCCACAGCAATACGCCAGTCAGCGGAAGCTGCAAAGACGGTGTAGATGGGGCCAACAGCCTCACCGGCAAGGATTGCGACCTTAACGGTGGTAGCTTCGGCATAAACGCCAGCCATACGGGCAGCCTGGCGGATGCCGCCAGCCTGGTCGTCGCCTTCGCTCTTGACAAAGCCTTCAGTGTTGACAACAGTCACAACGGGAATGCTGTAAGCATCGCACAGGCGCACAAAACGGGCTGCCTTAGCGGTGCACTTGTGGCACAGGGTACCCTTGGCGGTAGCAACGATACCGACAGCCTGGCCGTTGACGGAACCAAGTGCGGTATAGATGTTGCGGCCATAACCAGCGTACAGCTCGGTCAGGCTGCCTGCATCGGCAATAGCCTCGGCAGCGCTCTTGGCATCATACTTGATCAGGTTGAGCGCAGCGGCGGGAGCTTCGAAATCAAACACAGCGGGGCCAGCCAGGTTGTTGGCCGGCAACATACCCACAACGCGGGCAGCGGCGGAAGCTGCCTTGACGGCATCTTCTTCCACGATAGCGGCAACGCCTGCCTTGGCGGCAAACTCAGCAGAGCCAGCAGCCTTGACCTTGTCCTCTGCATTGAAAGGAGCGGTCAGGAACAGCTCAGCGTCAGCTGCCATGATGCAGACATCAGCTGCGGCGGCCTGCACAGCGCTGGTGCCGGCGCAGGTACCGGTAACAACGGCAACCTGAGGCACAACGCCGGAGATGCGGGCGATCTCAGCGGTCAGGCGGGAGTTTGCGTTCAGCAGCTCCAAGCCGCCTTCCAGCTTAGCGCCGGTAGAATTGTAGAACGTTACAACGGGATTGCCGGTCTCAGCGGCCATTTTCAGCACGCGAGTGGTTTTATCCAGATCTGCCGCGCCAACGGGTTCCCCGTTCTGGTAAACGGCATAAACGCTTTGGCCATTGGCACAGCCGAACGCTGCGCTGACGGCACCGTCAGTAAACAGAGGAGAATAGTTCCCCTCATCAAAAAATGCTGCAAGGATTGCTTCCTTGCTTGGCTTATTAGCTGCCATACATTGACCTCCTGTTTATTCAATGAGCAAGATGGTTATCATATGCCATATGGCTTTATTATACTACTTCGTCGAAAAGCAGACAAGTGGAAAGCGCCAAAAAGTTTTGCGTTTTGCCTTATTTTTCAGCTTTTTCTGCACAGTTTGCCCAAAATTATGACAAAGCCGCCCCTTGCGGAGCGGTTTGTTTGCATAGAATGTTGTGATTCAGCTTGCTTAGTCGTGCTTGGATGGGGCCGGGGCGGCGGGCGGCGGCAGGGGCGGCTTTGCGGGCCGGGGCAGCCTTGAGCGCGGCATTGCGCAGGGCACTAATCTCGGATTTTTTCAGTTCGCGGTATTCGCCAGGCTGCAGCATGCCCAGTTTGACCGGGCCTTCAGCGCTGCGCTTCAGGCGGATGACCTCCAGGCCGACTGCTTCGCACATGCGGCGGATCTGGCGGTTGCGGCCCTCGTGCAGGGTGATCTCCAACACCGTGCGGCCGGGTTCATCCACCACAACATGGATGACGGCGGGCTGGGTTTTTACACCATCGTCCAGCACAACGCCGCTGGACATTTTGACAATCTGTTCCTCGGTCGCGCGGGGGCGCACAGTAACGCGGTACAGCTTGCCCACGCCGCCGGAAGGATGAGTGAGCAGGTTGGCAAATGCGCCGTCATCCGTCAGCAGCAGCAAGCCTTCGCTGTCTTTATCCAGACGGCCGATGGGATACACACGGCGGTCCACGCCGGTGAGCAGATCCATAACGGTCTTGCGGCCGCGTTCGTCCGATGCGGTGGTAATATAGCCGCGGGGCTTGTTCAGCATCAGATAGGTATACTGGCGCTTGCGCACAATGCGCACGCTTTTGCCGTCAATGCTGACTTTATCAAAGTCGGGGTCCATCTTATCCCCCAGCGTGACCGGGTGGCCGTTGACCTTGACGCGGCCTTCATCAATCAATTTTTCTGCAGCGCGGCGGGAGCACACGCCCTGGTCCGAGAGTACTTTTTGAATCCGTTGTTCTGCCATGGTGTTCCTTTCCAATATCAGGGTAATATCCGCCGGGTGGATTTGCTTATATGAGAATGTCCTCCCGGCATTTCAGTTGAACAGCCCACTTTGGGCCGGGTTCCGGTTGGGGGAAAATGAAATCTGTCCGCTTATTCCTGCGGGGTTTCGGGCTTGTCCTTTTTGATTAGGGCGCTGATGCGGTCCACAAGGTCCGGCAGAGCGTTGATAGCGCTGTCCACCGGGCTGACATGTTCCACCAGCTGGATGGTGCGCACATTGCCGCCGCTGATCACCAAAAACGCGATGGGTGCAATGGAAACGCCCGCGCCGGTGCCGCCGCCAAACATCTGCTTGTTGGTTTTTGCGCCAACATCAGAGCCGCCGGAGGCAAAGCCAAAGGTAACGCGGGAAATGGGGATGATGGTTGCTCCATCCACCGTGATCGGTTCGCCAATGATGGTATTGGCATCCACCAGCTGGCGGATTTTTTCCATGGTAACGCCCATCATGCCTTCAATCGGATGTTCTGCCATTATAAATTACCTCCCTGTTCTGTTTCAGGTGTATTGTATTTGGGGTGTTTTGGGGGCAGCAGCTGCGGGTCATGCCGGGCATGCCACACAAAGCACACCACTGTAACCAGTGCCAGCAGCGGGCAGAGCAACAGTTTGAGCGAAACCACACGCTGCTGTTTGGCGCTGCCGGTGTAATCAGCCTCCAGCCAGAGCTGATCCGCCTGTATTTTAATGTGGTCCTGTGCGATTGCCAGGATGGTGTTGAGGGTGGTCAGCGTCTGGCCGTACAGGATGGCCGTTTCTGCAGCGGTCTCCCCTGTTATCGTCCAGATCACATTCAGCTTGCTGACGCGGAAGCCGCGCAGCAGCGGCCCCACACTGGTGCGCAACACGCTGAACAGGTGCCGCACATAGCCAACAGGGTCTGCCCTGATTGCCGCTTTGATGCGGTCCACAAGGCCGGTATCTTCTTCCGGCTGTGGTTCCGCGGCAGGTGTTTCCGCTGCCGGGGCAGATTTGACTTTTGGTTTTGGTACTGCCTGTTCCGGCTGCGGGGATGTTTCCGGTGCTTTTGCGGGCTTTGCTTCCGTGGGTTCCGTCTGCTTTTCCATTGTAGGTTGTGCGGGCAGATCCGCTTTTGCAGGCGGCGGGGTTGGCTTGGACGGTGCGGCGGAAGTCGGCTCGGTTTTGGGCGTGTTCCCCTGCTTTGTTTCTGCCTTCGGTTCTGCCTTTTTTTTCCTCTTCATCCGCTTTGCGCGGGTACAGGGTAAAGTGCAGCGGGCCGTAACACAGCTGTAAACGCAGGCCGCCGATATGGCTCCAACGGAAGTGAATGCCCGCAGGCAGCAGCAGCGCCAACAACAAAAGCAAAAGCAGTGCCAGCAAAATCATGCCGATTATTTTTAGCACCATCAGCACAACCGCCAACACGGCGCTCATTGCAGTTCCTCCAGGGTTTGCTGCACCGGCAGTTCTTCTTCTTTCTGAGGGTCGTCATGCAGCGGGGGCAGGTCGGCCAGACTGCCAAGGCCGAACACCCGCAAAAAGGTATCCGTCACCCGGAACGCCACCGGCTTGCCGGGCAGATCCAGGCGGCCAGCTTCCTCAATCAGTCCACGTTCCATCAGCTTGGACACGGTGGAAGAGGAATCTACGCCGCGCACCTGCTCGATGAAGCTGCGGCTGACCGGCTGGTTATAGGCGATAATAGCCAGAACTTCCAGCGCAGCGGGCGAAAGCGGCGCGTTGCGGCGGGTATCCAAAATGCGCTTGACCACCTCGCCATAATACGGGCGGGTCGCCATCTGCCAACGGTCGCCGTCAAAATGCAGCAGCATCAGGCCGCTTTCGGTTTCATCATAGCGCTTTTGCAGCTTTTCCAGCAGGGTCAGCACCTCTGCCGGGTCGGCGCGCATGGCTTCGGCCAGGCGGTCGGTTTCCACCGGTTCGGCGTTGGCAAACAGCATGGCTTCCAGCATGCCAATTTTATTGCGCTGTGTGATCGGCATCGGCTGCGGCCTCCTTTCCTGTGGGTTGGTTTTGTTTGTTGCGCGGGCGGCGGGCGCGGTCCATCGTCAGGGTTCCGGTTTCATCCAGCCGCACACGCCCGGCGCGGATCAATTCCAGCAGCGCCAGGAACGTTGCCACATTGGTGCTGCGGCTTTCCTGCGGGCTGAACAGCTGGCCCATGCGGCACAGCGTACCTTTCAGCATACCGCGCAGCATGTGGGCCACACGGCTTGCCACCGATACGAACGGCGCGGTGACCAACGGTTCAAACCGCTCCTGGGTGGGCTTTTTGCGGCGCTGGCTGCGGCCCATCAGGCTGAACCACGCCTGCACCAGCCGGTCGGGATCCTGTTTGCGGGAATATTCCGCCGGGCCTTCCGTTTTTGGGGCTGGCGCACCGCGGTGTACAAATCCCGCGCACGGCTGCCCAACTCCGCCGCCACCTGCTTGCAGGTGCTGTACTCGATCAGACGGCCGGTCAGCTCCGCTTTCATGCGTTCCGCTTCAGGGCTGCGTGGCAGCAACAGGGCGCTTTTCATCTGAACCAGGTGCGCGGCCATATCAATGAATTCGCTGGAGACTTCCAGCTTATCGGCCTGCATGGTCTGGATGGCGGCAGTATACTGCTCAATGAGTTCCATGATATTGATATCATAGAGGTTCATTTTATTTTTGCCAACCAGATAGAGCAGCAAATCCAGCGGACCTTCAAAATTATCTTCCTGTAGCTTAAAGGTAAGTGTTTCCATAAAACAGCGGATATCGTTCCTTACTTAAATTGAGATGTGCCATCAGGCAATGCCGAACAGCAGTTCCACAAAGCCGGTCAGGTTCAGCAGCAAACGCCACGCCGCGTTTACGCAGAGATTGAGCGGGGTGTTGAGCAGGCCAAAGAACACCAGGAGCAGCACAACGCCCATGATGTATTTTTCATACCGCATGGCCTGAAAATACAGTTTTTGCGGCAAGAACAGCAACACAATGCGGCTGCCGTCAAACGGCGGTACAGGGATCAGGTTGAACACGCCAAGGCTGATGTTCATGCTGATCAGAACATAAAGGAAATTCAGCACCAGCTGGGGCGCCGCGCCGCCGCAGGCATAATATACCACTTTATAGAGCAGCATGGCCGCATAGGCCAGCAAAAAGTTGGAGAGCGGCCCCGCCGCGGCGGAAACAGCCATCCCCCGTTTGGGATTTTTGAAGCGCGTGGGGTTGATGCCAACCGGCTTTGCCCACCCGACCCCGGCCGCAATCATGCACAAAGCGCCCAGCGGGTCAAAGTGGCGCAGCGGATTCATGGACAGGCGGCCCATATCCTTGGCGGTGGAATCGCCCAATTTCCAGCTGATAAGCGCGTGGGCGGATTCATGGAACGGGATGACGATCAGCATGGCCACGGCGCGCAGAGCGTAATAATACAGCTCCTGCGGGGAGATCACGCCATTGAGGGCAAAATGATTCATAAAAACCTCAGCATACCGCATAGCAGGCCACACAGGCACATACGGGTAATTATTTAAAGTATTATACCGTACAATCCGCCCCAAAACAAGGGCAGCGGGACACTTTGCGCCTGTTTTTGAAAAATGTACCGTTTCTGCGGATTTTTTACGGATTTTTTCAAAAAGGGTATTGCATTTTGGCTTAAGATTTGCTATTATAGTACAGCTATGTTAAAGGAGGTGCAAGCAGAATGGCCAAATGTGCATGTTGTGGCAAGGGTGTCACTTTCGGCATCAAGGTTTCCCACTCCCATCGTCGGAGCAATCGTACCTGGAACCCCAACGTCAAGCGCGTGAAAGCGGTTGTGGATGGTTCCCCGAAGTATATCTACGCCTGCACCCGCTGCCTGCGTTCGGGTAAGGTTACCCGCGCGGTCTGATCAAGACGCAAAAAATTGCCGGTCACAGTTGGTGGCCGGCATTTTTGCGTGCTTTTTATAAGCGGGTTCCCGTTGCTGTCAGGGGCTGCCTTGGCAGTGCTTTTTGATTTTTATCAGGATGTATCTGATCAGATACGCCTTAGGAGGTTGCTATGCTGCCAGCTGACCCAATCATCCTGCTCAGTTATATCAACACCCAGCTGCGGGATCATTACGCAAGCCTGGATGCCCTGTGTGCCGATCAGGATGCCGATAAGAATGCCATTTGCGCAAAACTGGCCGATGTTGGCTATGAATACAACGCCAGCCGCAACCAGTTTGTGTAACGGTGTTGATCACACCCACATGTTTTCGCACGGCACTTTGCCCCGCAAGGGGTAAGGTGCTGTTTTTTTGGGTAAACCGCAGCGCTGTTTGCTGCGCAAGGCACGCCTGGAAAGCGTACGGCAATACCGCATAATTCTAAGTGCCGATACGGCGAGCGAGGTGCGGCAACTGCTAAGCCAAAAGCGCAGATAATACTGGATGCTGCAAAGGTGAGCGCCGCCAGTGGCGGAAACAGCGAACCGAAGCAGGGGCAGCGGTCGCAGAGTGCGAGGGGCTTTTGCCCCCGAAGCACGAT
>ENA-OQNA01000123-OQNA01000123.1-human-gut-metagenome-genome-assembly--contig:-NODE-123-length-25453-cov-5.332504_pt1 | contig 25453 bp, 23 predicted proteins | sample MGYA00242625_ERZ504872 | MGnify/ENA primary metagenome ERZ504872 (study PRJEB26092, sample SAMD00036425) | human gut metagenome | host: Homo sapiens | study: EMG produced TPA metagenomics assembly of...
CAGATGCTAAGCCAAAAGCGCAGATAATACTGGATGTCTTATCGAGCATTTTGGCAACGCAGATGCCGTGCCGCAGCTGCCGGAGCGGTGCTTAAGCCGCAAGGCGGGAATTGTGCGGTGTTGCCTTGAAAAAGCTCCGTAAAAAACGGCTCGGCTCCGGCCTAAGAGCTGCCTGCGTGTCAGCCTTACCTCAAATTCGAATTCCGCATTTCTGATTGCTAATTGCGCATTATCGTTTTTATTCCGGGAAGAGTTATTATAAATATGGAAAATAAAAAGTTTTACATCACAACACCATCTATTACCCCAGCGATAAGCTGCACATTGGCCACAGCTATACCACCGTGGCCTGTGATGCACTGGCACGCTACAAGCGGATGCAGGGCTATGACGTCATGTTCCTGACGGGCACCGACGAGCACGGCCAGAAGATCCAGGATAAGGCCGCCGCCAAGGGTGTAACGCCGAAGGAATACGTGGATGCCATTGTGGCTACCGTCAAGGACCTGTGGAAGACCATGGACGTCAGCTATGACCGCTTTATCCGTACCACCGATGACTATCATGTCAAGAGTGTGCAGAAGATCTTTACCAAGCTGCATGACCAGGGTGATATCTACAAGAGCACCTATAAGGGCATGTACTGCAAGCCGTGCGAAAGCTTCTGGACTGAAGCCCAGCTGAAAGACGGCAAGTGCCCCGACTGCGGCGGCCCTGTCTATGAGGCAGAGGAGGAAGCCTACTTCTTCAGACCAGCAAATACGCTGACCGCCTGCTGAAATATTATGACGAGCACCCGGATTTCATCCAGCCCGCTACCCGCAAAAACGAGATGATCGCCTTCATCAAGCAGGGCCTGCAGGATACCTGTGTATCCCGTACCAGCGTTTCCTGGGGCATCCAGGTTCCGTTTGACCCCAAGCACACCATCTATGTGTGGATCGATGCACTTTCCAACTACATCACCGCACTGGGCTATGATAACGATACCTATCACGACTTTGATAAGTACTGGCCCGCTGACATCCACATGGTCGGCAAGGAGATTCTGCGTTTCCACACCATCATCTGGCCTGCCATGCTGATGGCTCTGGATCTACCCCTGCCCACCAAGGTGTTTGGCCATGGCTGGCTGCTGCTGAACGGCGGCAAAATGTCCAAGTCCAAGGGCAACGTGGTAGACCCCGTCAAGCTGTGCGACCGTTACGGCGTGGACGCTGTGCGTTACTTCCTGTTACGCGAAGTTCCGTTCGGCAACGATGGTGCTTTCACCAATGAAGCCCTGATCAACCGCATCAATACCGACCTGGCCAACGACCTGGGCAACCTGCTGTCCCGTTCGGTCGCTATGTGCGAAAAGTACTTTGGCGGTGCTGTGAGCGCCAACGGCCAGGCCGATGCCCTGGACGATGAGCTGAAAAGCCTGACTGCCGCCCTGCCCGGCAAGGTGGATGCCGCCATGGATGCTCTGGATGTACCCACTGCACTGATCGCCATTTTTGAGGTTGTGCAGCGCGCCAACAAGTATATTGACGAGACTGCCCCCTGGGTGCTGGCCAAGAGCGAGGAAACCAAGCCCCGCCTGGAAGCTGTTCTTTACAACCTGTGCGATGCCCTGCGCACCGTTACCGTGCTGATGCAGGCTTACCTGCCCAACACCGCACCCAAGATGGCCGAGCAGCTGGGTTTGAGCGACCTGAGCTATGCCGACCTGGCAAACCATCCGGCCGAATACCATGTGCACAAGGGCGAAGCCCTCTTCCCGCGCATTGACGTGAAGAAGGAAATCGAGTATCTGGAAGCCGAGGACGCCAAGCAGAAGGCTGCTGCCGAAGCCGCCGCTGCCCCCAAGGCCGAGGAAAAGAAAGAGGAAGCCGTTGCTGAAATCACCGACCATGAGCCGGAGATCAGCTTTGACGACTTCTGCAAGGTGGAGCTACGCGTGGCCGAAGTGCGCGCCTGCGAAAACATGAAAGAAAGCAAGAAGCTGCTGCACCTGACCGTGTTTGACGGCGAGCGCGAGCGCTGCATCCTGTCCGGCATTGCCAAGTGGTATAAGCCGGAAGATCTGATCGGCAAAAAGATCGCCATTGTGGCCAACCTGGCACCCCGCCCGATGATGAAGGGCAAGTATACCAGCGAGGGCATGATCGTTGCCGCTGACACCGCTGACGGCGGCTGCGAGATCGCTTTCTACAGCGATAACGTGCCCACCGGAACGAGAGTACACTGAGGAAGATAGGAGTTAGGAAGTAGGAGTTAGGAATTTTTGGGGCGCAAAGGCCGTTTTGAATTAGCAATTAGATTTGAAACTGCCAGATAGCCTAAATTAGGAAAAGTGTATCAGAAGATAAAAAAAATGGGAAAGCGTTTGGAACACTCAAATGGCTAATTCTGCATTGCTGATTCCTAATTAACTCCCGCTTCCCCCAAAAATTATGACAAAATCTTCCTCTCCCTCTCGTTTGGATGCCTTTTTTGGCAACCCGGCGGCTGCGGTGGGCATGGCGGTGGTGTGCAATGTGCTGTGGGGGTCGGCGTTTCCGTTTATCAAAATGGGGTACCGGCTGTTTGCTATTGACGCCACCGATACCGCTTCCATCATGTGCTTTGCCGGTGTCCGCTTTATGCTCAGCGCGCTGCTGGTGTATGCCGGGGGCGCGGCGTTGCGGCGCGGGCCGCTGCCCATGCCAAAGGGCAAAAATCTGCTTTCCTGCTGCGGGCTGGGCCTGTGGCAGACTGCTGCACAGTATACCTTTTATTATTCCGCCGTTGCCCTGCTGACCGGGGCTATGGGCGGCATTCTGAACAGCACCCAGAGCTTTATGGGGGTTATTTTGGCACACTTTTTGTACGGCAAAGCCGACCGCATGACGCCGCGCAAAGCGATTGGCTGTGCGCTGGGGTTCAGCGGTGTGCTGGTGGCAACTCTTGGCAACCACGGCAGCGGCAGCCCGGCGGGCGTTGCCTATATGCTGATCGCTTCGGTGATTTTTGCACTGGCCGGGCCGTGGAACAAAGCCGTGACCCAAAAGGTGGATTCGTTCACCGTCTCCTGCCTGAACCTTGGGGTCGGCGGTGCGGCGCTGCTGGTCATCGGTCTTGTTCTGGGCGGCAGCCTGCACCCGCAAAGCTTTGGCGCTGTGCCGGTGCTGCTTTTCCTGGCATTTATCTCCGGTGCCGGTTATGTGATCTGGGCACTGCTGATGAAAAACAACCCTGTTTCCCGCATTGCCGTGTTCGGCCTGATCATTCCGATCATGAACGTTCTGCTCTCCGCCATCCTGAACGGCGAACCCCTGTTCGAATGGCAATACCTCGCCGCCCTTGTGCTGGTGTGCGGGGGGATCTATTTGGTTAATAGGCCGGCAGCAGGGAAGAAAAAGGAAAATTAGGAATTAGAAATTAGTAATGAGAAATTAAGAACAATGTTTGGCAATTTCTAATTGCGAATTCCTCATTCAACGTAAGGGCAAAGCTATGACCAACATCTTCGATACCCACGCGCATTATTCGTCCCGGCAGTTTGATGCGGACCGGGATGCGGTGATGCGGGCGCTGGGGGAAGGCGGCGTGGTGGGCGTGCTGGAATGTGCAACGCATTCCGGCGATGCCGCTGCGGTGCTGGAACTGGCCCACAAATATCCTTTTGTACATGCCGCGCTGGGCATCCACCCCGAAAGCCTTGGCGAGGAGGACGCCGCCACTGTGGCCACTTACCACGGGGACTGGCGGGCCGAGCTTGCCGCCATGCGCCCCCTGTTTGATGACCCCGCTGTGATCGCGGTGGGGGAAATCGGGCTGGACCACCATTGGCCGCTGCCAGCGCAGGAACAGTACGACCTGTTTGAAGCGCAGCTGCAGCTGGCGCAGGAGCTGGACCTGCCGGTATCGGTGCATGACCGCGAAGCCCACGCCGAAATGTATGAGCTGCTGCGCCAGTACCGCCCCCGCGGGGTGCTGCACTGTTACAGCGGCAGCGCTGAGGACGCCGCCTGGCTGACGGCGCAGGGCATGGCCCTTGGATTTGGCGGTGCTGTGACTTATAAAGGAGCCAAGCGCGCGGCCAAGGTGCTGGCCATGGTGCCGCACGAACTGGCTGTGCTGGAAACCGACTGCCCCTATATGTCCCCCGAACCGGTGCGCGGCACCCGCAACGACAGCCGGAACATTGCCCATGTGGCAGCCAAGATCGGCGAGATCTGGCAGATGGATGCCCAGAGCGTCCTGGATTTGACCGCTGAAAATGCAAAACGCATCTTCAATCAATAAGGCAGCGCTGCACCAAGCTGTGCAGCCTTTGCCGCAAACAATTTATCTGGAGGAATCACCATGAAAGCACGCATTCCCAAACACCGCGAATTTATCATCGACTTCCCGAAAGAGGTTTCTCAGGAAAAGGCAGACGAAGGCTGGGAGAAGCTGACCGCCCTGCTGGAAGATTACAAGAAGGCCCATAACGGCCAGAGCGTTTACTCCCCGACCTTCATCGAGGACCTGGAGCCCGCCGTGAAGGAACTGCAGGCAGAGTACGGCTTTACCTACACCGTTGAAACTGCAAAATAATTGCTGAACCCGCTGCGGTCCTTGTTGAATGCGAGGATCGCATTTTTGTTATAGAATTTATGGCAGGAAATCGTATTCTTCCTTATGGTTTCTACACAATTCAGCCGTAAACTGAATGTGTAGCAAACATAAGGAGGATGATGAGATGCTGCAAACAACACACAAAGGTCTGTCTGGCACGGCGCTCAAAACCATTGCGCTGGTACTGATGCTGATGGATCATATCCACTACTTTTTTGAGTTCACCGGATGCATCCCGGAATGGTTCAGCATGCTGGCGCGCCTGTCGGCACCGCTGTTTTTGTTCTGCACGGTGGAAGGCTTTGCCCATACGCATGACCGCAAGCGGTATTTCTTCCGTATCTGGTGCATCGGTGCGGGCATGGCGGCGGTGCAATTTTTCATGATCTATGCCAAGGCGTTCCGCCGCGGGGATGGCTTTTACCCGCAGAACGCGATCTTCCAGGATTTTGTTCTGCTCTGTGTGATCTGGCAGGGCATCGACTGGGTGCGCGCCAAAAAGTATGGGAAGGGCATTGCCGCTATCGCGGCAGTGGTCGGCTGGCCGTACCTGTTTGCTGCAGTGCTGGGAATGTTCCCGCAGCTTATGCAGAGGCCGATTGTCAGCGCCGTGCTGGCGTTTGTCATCACCAGCCCGGTGCCCATGTGGACCAGCATCACGGACGGTGGTTGGGGCTACCTGGTTAGCGGCGTGCTGCTGTATCTGCTGCGGAACCACCGCAAAGCACAGGTAGCTGTGTGGGCACTGAACAGCTTTTTGTGGGATTTTGTGCTGGTGTACCTGCAGCTGCGCGGTCAGCCGGGGTTTGAACTTTCCCAGATGTTTACCACCTATTACGAATGGTTTGGCGTGGCCGCCGCGGTGCTGATGCTGGCTTACAACGGCACGCGCGGCAGCGGGCATAAACAGCTGTTTTATTGGTTCTACCCGGCCCATGTCTACCTGCTGTATGGGGTGTCCTGCCTGGTGTATCGCCTGATTGCATAAAAAGGAGGAAGATGTTATGGCGCATATTCTTGCGGTTGATGATGACCCAGATCTTTGCACACTGCTGAAAACGGCACTGGAACGGGACGGCCACGCGGTAGAAATCCGCACATCCGGCGTGACCGTGACGGAAAGCCTGTGCCGCTGGGCGGACTGCATCCTGCTGGATGTGATGATGCCCGGCGAGGATGGCTTTGCCACCTGCCGCCGCATCCGCGCCATAACGCAGGCACCGATTTTATTTTTGACTGCCCGCACCGATGAACAGTCGGTTCTGACCGGCCTTGGCATTGGGGCGGACGATTACCTGACCAAGCCGTTCCGCGTGGCGGAGCTGCGCGCCCGCGTGGCCGCCCACCTGCGGCGGCAGAACCGCGCCCCCGCCAGCCGCATGGTGCGCGGCGGAATCGGGTTCGACCTGGCGGCCAAAACCGCGATGGTGGGGGAGCAACCGCTGCCATTTACCCGGTCGGAATACGCAATCAGCGAGTATCTGGCCCTGCACGCGGGGCAGACGTTCAGCAAAGAACAGATATATGAAGCTGTTTTTGGCTATGATGGCACAGCGGACGATACGGCAGTGACCCAGCACATTAAAAATATCCGCGCCAAACTGCGCACAGCGGGCGTTGCCGCGCCGGAAACCGTACTGAAAACAATATGGGGAGTGGGCTACCAATGGAAAAGCGAAACCTGACCCCGCTGCGCAATGTGCTGGTGCGCTACCTTGTGGTGTGCGGCGGTGGAAGCCTTGTGATCCTGCTGGTGTGGTGGGGCTGTTTATGTCGCTTATACGCAATGGGTTTTTGCTGCCTCCCGTTACCGGGGCGCAGGTGTGCAGCGAAGCACGGGATTACGCCGCAACCGCCACCGTTGAAACCTTTGACCCCAACGCCATTGACCCGCTGTGCCGCTATGCCATCTTACAGGCCGGGACAGCGCATGTGCTGCAAACCAACATGACAGCCAGCCAGCTGAAAAAAGCGAGGAACATATTAACGGGCGGCAGGCAGTGGGTGGTGGCATCGTACCAATACTACCAATACGTGGTGGATATGGCGGATGGCGCACGCTGCATTTTGCAGTATGATTATTCGGTGCCCTATGCGGACCCGGCACTGCGGGAAGTCCTGCCGGATTTCCAGACCATGTATACTCTGCTGCTGATTTTGCTGGAAGTGCTGTGGCTGGCGCTGCGGACCCACCGCACGGTGAAAATGCTGGCAGGGGAGACCCGCAAACTGACCAAAGCCACCGCAGCAATCGCCGCCCAGCGCCCGGAAGAAATCGAGGTTTCCGGCGCAAAGGTGAGGGAGTTCGCCGAAACGTTGCGGGCTATGCAGACAATGGGCAGCCAACTGACAGCCAGCCTGCAAAGCCAGTGGAAGCTGGAACAGCAGCGCGCCGAGCAGACCGCCGCCCTGGCCCATGACCTGAAAACCCCGCTGGCGATCATAACCGGCAACGCCGACCTGCTGGCGGAGGATGAGAACCTGACCGAAGCCCAGAAAGCCCAGATTGCCGCCATGCAGCGCGCCGCGGAAAAAGCGGACCGCTACCTGCAAACCCTGCGCGCCGTCAACACCGCCGAAACCAGCCCGCAGGAGCCGATACAGCGGGTGCAGGTGCAGGAAATTCTGACACGGTGCGCTAATGATGCCAAATTGTTGTGCGATAATAAAAATATACAATTTGTACTAAACAACGCAATGGAAAACGTCCGAACCATCCCCGCACAAAGGCAGGCACTGGGCCGGGCACTGGATAATATTTTAGAAAACGCCGTTCGCTTTACCCCCGCTGGCGGAACCATCACGCTGGATGCTGTGGAAGAGGGGCAGAAAATTGTTTTCACTGTAACGGATACCGGGCCGGGGTTCAGCCCGGAAGCCCTGCAGAAAGCGGGCCGGGAACTCTTCACCACCGATGCCGCCCGCGGCCAGCACTGGGGCCTTGGCCTTGCTGCCGCCCGCCGCACCGCCCAAACCCATAACGGCACCCTAACCGTAAGCAACGGGGAGAACGGGGGAGGAAAAGTGGAATTGAGAGTTAGGAGGTAGGAGTGAGGAGTTTTTTGGGTCGCAGATACCGTTAAAGGTCGGCCAAAATATATAAATTAAAATGTAAGGAACGGTCTTGACCGTTCCGGAACCTCAAAATCATCTCCTCACATGGGATGTTTGCCAAGGCAACGGAACGGTCAAGACCGTTCCCTACAGATATTTTATAATGTTAATTGCAAAACCTAAAACCGCCGCAATAACTCCTCCCTCCTAACTCCTAAGGCAACACCGCACAATTCCCGCCTGACGGCTTAAGCACCGCTCCGGCGGCTGCGGCACGGCATCTGCGTTGCCAAAATGCTCGATAAGACATCCAGTATTATCTGCGCTTTTGGCTTAGCATCTGCCGCACCTCGCTCGCCGTATCGGCACTTAGAATTATGCGGTGTTGCCCTAACTTATTTTCTCGTCTCGGTCCAGTACTCTCCCATGCTTGCTCCCGGCTGGCCGGTGCATTCATTGGAGAGATAATGGGTCAGGGCATCGTCGGCGGGGGTCCAGGCGCGTGCGGTGGGTTCATCGGGGTATTCTACTTCGGCATACATAAAATGGCTGGGCAGCCCGGCGTCCACATCGTTCACTTCCAGCTTCAGGCCGTTCTTCAGGGCATAGGTGCGGCGCTCCTTAGCAATCAGCGGTTTGCCGATCAGGCGTTCCAGCTTTTCAAACAGCTCCGGCGTGATCTCGGTTTCAATCTCTTCCCGCATCAGGCCGGTTTTGTCCGGTGCGCCCTTAAAGCAGAGCACCAGCGCGGTGCGGCCGCCCTGCAATGCTTCGCGCCGGATGCGCACTGTGGGGCGTACGCTGATGTACCCTTGGTCCATGCGGTAAGTTTCCAGCAGGGGAAGCCCCTGGGGCCAGCCCTGCACCATCCATTTGCGTTCAATTTCCATGATGTTCACCTTGCTCTTTCCTCCTGATTTCTACCCGGAATGTCGTGCTATCCTGCCCGGATTCCGCCCGGATAGCGGCGTGGTGTGCCTGGCAGATGCTTTGTGCAATCGCCAGCCCCAGCCCGGTTCCGCTGCCGGTGTTGTGCACCGTCAAAACCGCCTGGCTGCCCGCTGCGGCCAGCCGCAGGGTCACGGCGCCGCCGGTGCCCGCGTACTTGATGGCATTATCCAGCAGGATCACCGCCAACCGATGCAGGGAGGAGGCATCCCCCTGCACGGTCTGGCCGGGGGTTCGTCCTCTACAATCAGGATATTCACCGGCAAATCTCCTTCGGCTTTCTTCAATTTATAGATACAGTATACCACAATTAGCTGAAAATAGGCTGAAAAAATGCGGCAGGTTTTTGCGCCTGCCGCATTTGCGTTACTCTTCTTCCAAGATCTCTGCGGCAACCTCTGCACGGTCGCGGCGGGTATCCATGGCGGTCTTTTCAATCATGCGGTGGGCTTCCGCTTCGCTCATGCCCTTGTGCTCGATCAGATAGCACTTGGCACGGTCCACCAGCCGGATCTGGGCAATCTTATCCCGCAGTTTGTCGTTTTCCTGCCGCAGATAATCCAGGCGGCGGCAGCAGGCAGCGACCATCTGAACGGCCTGGCGGAACTGCACCCCGGTAAAGGGCTTTGCCAACACCAACACACCGTGCTGCTGCAATTTATCGGAAATCTGGTCTGCGGTGCCCGCCTTGGCAAGCAGAATGACACCGGCGTTTGATTTTTCTACCGCATAGGTCGAAAGTTCGTGGCCAAACTCGTCCGGCAGGGGGGTGTTGATGATCACGACCTCGAAATCAATATCCCCCATGCGGCGGCGGGCTTCGCCGCCGCTGGCCACAATGGTGGGGCGCAGGTAACCCAGCTCCGCTACATGCTTTGCCAGGTATTCATTTGCGTTGTTCCCCGCAGAGGCAATCAAAGCTGAAGGCACAAACACATCACCGCCCATCTGTTAAATTACAAAATCTGCCCTGCTTTGGGAAACATCAAATCTTCAAAAAGCAGTTTTCACGCTCCCATGCCTGGGGGTCGGGGGCACTTTCGTAACCATGGCACAACTGGGTCTGGTATTCAAAGTATTTGTTCATCAGCGGCACAGGCAGCTCTTTGGCGATAAAGTCACTCTGTGCGGCAATGGTGATGGCTTCGCGCAGACTTTCGGGCAGGCTTTCCAGCCCTTCGGCGGCGCTCTTGTGGAACAGATTGCGGTTGACCGGAGCGGGCAGCGGCATCTTTTTTTCAATGCCGTCGAGCCCGGCGGCCAGAATCAGGCCAATGACCAGATATGGGTTGCAGGAGGGATCGGGGCTGCGCAGCTCCAGGCGGCAGAATTCGCCGGTGGCGGAAGGCAGGCGCACCAGCTGGCTGCGGTTCTGGCGGCTCCAGCTCACATACTTGGGGGCTTCGCAGCTGCCAAACCGTGTGTAAGAGTTGGGAATCGGGTTGCAGAAGCAGGTCAGCTCCCGCGCGTGGGCAAGGATACCGGCAATAAAATGTCCGGCCTCGCTGTCGGGGGCAATGTCGCCCTGGAACAGGTTTTTGCCATCCCGGTGGATGGAAACATTCACATGCATGCCGCTGCCGGCCTGGTCCTGCATGGGCTTGGGCATAAAGCTGGCAAACAGGCCGTTGCGGTCCGCAATAGCTTTGACGGTGCTTTTGAAGGTGTTCAGGTTATCGGCCGATTTGAGCGCGGTGGAATACATAAAGTCCACTTCGTTCTGGCCAAAGCCGCTTTCGTGGTGGCTGTGTTGGGGGCGCAGGCCCATATCCTCCATGGCAAAGCAGATCTCGCGGCGGATGTTCTCGGCCTTGTCCAAAGGGGCAATGTCAAAGTAGCCGCCGTGGTCCATCGGGATGCGGGTGGGGTTGCCGTGCTCGTCGGTCTGGAACAGATAGAACTCACATTCGCAGCCCACATCGCAGCGCAGGCCCATGGCCTTGGCGCGCTTGACCACCGATTGCAGGTACCCGCGGCTGTTGCCGGCAAAGGGGCGGCCATTGGGCAGGGTGATATCGCAGTACATGCGCATCACGCGGCCCTCGGTGGGGCGCCAGGGCAGAATGGTCATTGTGTCCGGGTCTGGCCAAAGCACAAGGTCGCTCTCCTCAGTGTTCATAAACCCGGCAATGGAGCTGCCGTCAAAGCAGACACCCTGCTCGAAGGCATAGGGAAGGTCCCCGGCAAAGACAGAGATGTTTTTTTGATTGCCGAAAATATCGCAGAACGCCAGACGTACAAATTTTACGTCGTTATCTTCGACATAGTTCAGGATATCCTGTGCAGAATGCTTCATGGTGGAATCCTCCAAATTTAGGCTGCAGATTTGGCAGAGAGGGGGGAGAAGTTAGGAGGTAGGAGTGAGGAGTTGATGCAATTAGGAATTAGCAATTAGAAATTCCGTAGGGGCGCACATTGTGCGCCCGTTGCCTTTTGGTTAATCCCATTATAGCATATGGAGCAAAGTTCCGGTATGGTCGATAGGGCGGGACGAGTGCCGGGAGTTTATTCAGCATTGAACCCAATAAACTCCTAACTCCTCCCTCCTAACTTTCAACTGACTCCTACCTAAACTCGAAAGGCCCACCTCGCGGCGGGCCTTTCGAGCTGGTGTAAGAAATAGGAAAAGGAGAATGGCGTGTTAAAAAGCCGCGCCCGGCATTTTGTGCAAAGCACAAACCCTTGCTGCCGGGGGCTTTTGGGGTCACTGCTTACTCAGTGTAAAACAGCATACGGCTGTAGCACGGCAGCGGCCAGTAATCCTCATCGACAAGCTCTTCAGCGGCGTCAGCGGCGGCGCGCAGGGTGTCCATGGCGGGCAGAACCTCATCATGGAAAGCATGAGCCTTAGCGGTCTCATCGTCCAGGGCGCTGACCTTATCGGTCACAGCCTTCAGAGCGTCGGTTGCATCAGACATCTCGTCAGTGTATTTGGAAAGTGCAGTCAACAGCTTTGCTTCGGACTTGGTGGAGATGCCTTCCACAGCAGCGATCTTGGCTGCGGCGGTGCTGGCAACTTCGCCCATATAGCTGGTGGCGGCAGGAATCAGCTGCTTGGATGCGATCTTGAGCATAGTGCGAGCTTCGATGTTGATAATCTTGGAGTAGTGCTCCATCTCAACTTCGTAACGGCTCAGCATTTCGGTCTTGGTCAGAACGCCGAACTCTTCCATCAGGGAGATGTTCTTCTCTTCCTTCAGGGCGACCATGGCATCGGGGGTGCACTTACGGTTGGGCAGGCCACGGCGGGCAGCCTCAGCTTCCCAGGCTTCGGAATAACCGTTGCCGTTGAAGATCACACGGCGGTGGTCGTTCAGGGTCTTCTTGACCCAGGCAGCGGCAGCGCACTCAAAGTCAGCAGCGCCCTCCACATCGGCAACAAACTGCTTTAGCTCTTTGGCAACAGCAGTGTTCAGGATGGTGTTGGCATCGCTCAGGTTCTCAGCGGAACCGGGCATACGGAACTCGAACTTGTTGCCGGTAAAGGCGAACGGAGAAGTACGGTTACGGTCGGTGGTGTCCTTGCTGAACTTGGGCAGAACATCAACGCCAAGGTCCATCTTCATCTTAACAGGGCCGGCATAGGGGCTGTCGGTGCAGACGGCATCGATAACAGCTTCCAGCTCTTCGCCGACAAAGATGGAGATGATGGCCGGGGGTGCCTCGTTAGCGCCCAGGCGGTGGTCATTGCCGGGGGTGGCAACAGAGGTACGCAGCAGGTCAGCGTATTCATCGACTGCCTTGATAACGGCGGTCAGGAAGACCATAAACTGCAGGTTTTCCATCGGGGTATCGCCGGGATCCAGCAGGTTTTCGCTCTTGGTGCTGATGGACCAGTTGTTGTGCTTGCCGGAACCGTTAACGCCCTCGAACGGCTTTTCGTGCTGCAGGCAGACCAAGCCGTGCTTATCGGCAATCTTCTTCATCATTTCCATGGTCAGAAGGTTGTGGTCGATGGCAACGTTGGTGGTATCGTAAATGGGGGCGAGCTCATGCTGGCAGGGGGCAACTTCGTTGTGCTTGGTCTTTGCGGGGATGCCCAGCTTCCACAGCTCGGTGTCCAGATCCTTCATAAAGTCGGAGACAATGGGGCGGATCACACCAAAGTAGTGCTCTTCCAGTTCCTGGCCCTTGGACGGTGCAGAGCCAAACAGGGTGCGGCCGGTCAAAACCAGGTCCAGGCGCTTGTTGTAATCCTCTTTGCGGATCAGGAAGTACTCCTGCTCCGGGCCAACGGTGGTGGCAACGCGCTCAACATCCTTGCCGAACAGGTGCAGTACCTTGCAGGCCTGGTCGCTGATGGCCTGCATGGAACGCAGCAGCGGGGTCTTTTTATCCAGTGCTTCGCCGGTGTAAGAGCAGAATGCAGTGGGGATGCACAGCACGTCATCTTTTACAAAAGCATAGCTGGTGGGGTCCCATGCGGTGTAGCCGCGGGCTTCACAGGTGGCGCGCAGGCCGCCGGAAGGGAAGGAGGAAGCATCTGGTTCGCCTTTGATGAGCTCCTTGCCGGAAAACTCCATGATGGCGGTGCCGTCCGGCTGGGGGCTGACAAAACCATCGTGCTTTTCACTGGTGATGCCGGTCAGGGGCTGGAACCAGTGGGTGTAATGGGTAGCGCCCTGTTCAATCGCCCAGCGCTTCATCACGCTGGCCACAACATTGGCTACTTCCAGGTCAAGGGCCTGACCCTTTTCAATGGTTGCCTTCAGGCTCTTGTAGGTCGAGCTGGGCAGACGCTCACGCATTTCGTGCTCGTTGAAGACTTTGCTGCCGTACAGTTCCATAACGGTTGCTGCCATACTTACCGAACTCCTTTTCCTCTGTGGTATCATCACGCAAATAAGTCGGACTTTTTATAAAACAAAAGGCACTGCGAACAGGATTTGTGTTCGCAGCGCCCTTGCTGTTTATGTGATTATTATACGGGCCAAACGCAAAAAAAGCAACTGGCAGAAATGACAAACCGGATTGGCGTTTGCCTTGATGTTTTAGGAAAAATGCTTGTATTGGGGGATGGAGCCATCCAACCCCCAATGCGGCCTAATAAAATAAACCGGGCCGCCAACCCCGCTTGGGGGCGACAAGCCCGGTATTGCCTTAAACGTGTGCTGCGTTCTTTTGGCTTTTGCGGTACAGCACAACAGTGGCTGCAATGCCCAGCAGGCTGATGCAGTCCGCCGCGCGCCAGAACCACATTCCAGTCCAGCGCACCTGTACGCTGCCCTGCCAGCCGGGAGCCAGGGTAACGGTCAGGTAACCGTTCTTGTGGGTCAGTGCGGCTCCGTCCGCAGCGGTCATATGGTAGCCGGGGTAGTAGAATAGCGGCAGCCGGATGGATGCTTCGGTATCGCCGGTGTTCTGCGCCGCCAGCTGAATGGTCAGGCCGTTTTTGGTGTACTCTGTCAACTCTACGCCCTCGTCCGCTTCGGGGGTCAGGCGGCCCCAGACGCTGTCATCGGTGGTGGTGTCCTCGGTGGGCAGGTATTCGCCGCCACCCACCTGACCGGGCAGGTCATCCACCGCGGCAAGGCTCATGTAGGTAACGGCTTTGCTGGTGGTGCATTTGTCATACATCAGGTACCCGGCGGGGATGATGGTCAGCGCCAGCAGGGCGGCGGCCATAGCCTTGGCGGCTTCGGGCCGGACTTTGCGGTACAGCACCACCGCACAGCAGGCGCACACGACCAGCAGCATGGTGGCCGGGGTGAAGAACCGCCAGGCAAACTGCAACTTCCCCAGAGTCTTGCTCAGCGCCTGTAATGGTTCGCAACGGAACAGCGCGTACCAGGGGCAAAGGTCGCTGGCGCACCAGGCGGCCAGCAGGCCAAAGCCCAGTGTCAGGCTGCCAATGCGCGCGGCATCGCGGCTGCTTTTGCGCACGGCGGGGTCCAGCACAGCCAGCAGGAAGAAGAATGCACCCGCGGCCAGTGCCAGACCCAGCGTCTGCGGCATTTCGCCCGCAATGCCGCTCTGGATGCTCTCCGCCACGCCGCTGCTTTGGCCGAACATCAAAAACATCTGGCCCAGGTAAACGGAGCTGTCGTACAGGTAGGCGGCATCATACTTGCCGCTGATGCGGCACACCCCCTGCGCCATGTATTGCAGCAGCGGCACCATAAACCACAGGTTCCACACAATGGCGGCCCCGGCAGCTTTGCACAGAGCGGGCAGCACCGGGCGGGTGAAGGTTTTTTTGAAATACAGCAGGCAGAAGGCGGCGGTAAAGAACACCGCAAGTTCGGTTGTCAGCAGATGGCTCTGCAGCAGGCCGGTAAAACCCAGGGCAAAGGGCAGCCAGCACCAGGGCTCGGCCTTTTTGCCATCGGCAGGGGATTGGCGATAAATCCGCCACAGGCCATACACGACCAGCGGCAGGAACGCCATGGCGGTATATTCGCCCACTGCGGCGCGCACAAACACGTTGGTCAGCCGGTAGAACGAAAGGGTGTACAACGCGGTGCCAAGCAGCGCGGCACAATCGCTGCGGAACATTTTGCGCAGGGCATAAAACGTAATGCCCACGGTGGCCGCTGTGATGGATGCAACGTAAACTTTGTAGCTGGTTTGCAGGCTGAAACCCAGGATGCGCAGTACCGCAGCCGGGTACAGGAACACATCGGAGTACATCAGGCTGAACGGATAGCCTTTTTCGTTGATGATGGCCGGGTCCATGCGCACGGGGAACTGCCCGGCCAGCAGCCCGGCTTTCAGCCCCTCAATGCGGGAAAGGTGGATGGAAAGGTCGTGCCCGTACGTCAGGTAGCCGAGCCCCAGCGGCAGGCAGGCAAACGCGCCGATGCCCACCAGCGCTATGGCGATATACCGCCCGCGCAGGGTATGGATGGGAAATTTGACCCGGCGGGTCAGCAACAGGATCACCCAGTCCAGTACGGCGCAGAACACAAGCCCCGTCAGCAGCCGCACATACGCCCACGCGTGGGTGGGTACGATCTGTGCGCCGGTAATGTAGATGACCTGGTTTTTGCCGCAGTCCGCGGTAAACTGCAGCTGTGCGGTTTCGCAGCCGTAGGGCATCCACAGGCTGAACACCGTGCGGGTGCGCTCAGCGGGCAGTTTGGCGGCATCGTACTGCGCGGTGGGCATGATCTCATCCAGAAAGCTGACCTCGCCGTCCTCGCCGTCATTCACATAGTTGATGCAAACCTGGTAGCTGCCGCGCGGCAGGTCGATCCAGCGGGTGGTGGCAAACAGGCCGGTAAAGTTTTCCACGCGGGCGCCGCGGTCATCATTGGTACATTCCTCCGCGTAGGGAATGATCAGGTCCGGCGTAATATCAATCACGCCGCCTGTGCGGAAATCCCCCACAAAACGCAGCGCCAACACCACAAATTCCACCAGAACCAGCAGCAGGACCAACCCGTTCTGGCGGCTGAAAATTTTTTTGAGCTTTTGCAAACAAGCACGCTCCCTTCTCAACATGATCTTAAGGCAACACCGCACAATTCCCGCCTGACGGCTTAAGCACCGCTCCGGCGGCTGCGGCACGGCATCTGCGTTGCCAAAATGCTCGATAAGACATCCAGTATTATCTGCGCTTTTGGCTTAGCATCTGCCGCACCTCGCTCGCCGTATCGGCACTTAGAATTATGCGGTATTGCCTTAAATACTATCTTATTTATTATAGGGGATTGTACGATGGTGCGCAAGAGAATTTGCACCAAACAGGAAAAAAGACTCTTGCTTTTGGAAATAAAAGTGATGTATAATAAAGCGTCCATTTATTTGTGGTAGTTGTGGAGAGGATGGTATATATGGCGACAAAGTACGTTTTTGTTACTGGCGGCGTGGTTTCCGGCTTGGGCAAGGGCATCACAGCAGCCAGCCTGGGCCGTTTGCTGAAAACCCGCGGCCTGAAGGTGGCTTCTCAAAAGCTGGATCCTTATATCAACGTGGATCCCGGCACCATGAGCCCGCTACAGCACGGCGAGGTGTTCGTGACTGATGACGGAACCGAAACCGACCTGGATCTGGGTCATTATGAGCGCTTTATTGATGAAAACCTGAACAAGTACTCGAACCTGACGACGGGCAAGGTCTATTGGAACGTGCTGAACAAGGAACGCCAGGGCGCTTATCTGGGCCAGACGGTACAGATCATTCCCCACATTACCAACGAAATCAAGAGCTATATCTACAATCTTGCCAAAAGCACCGAAGCCGATGTTGTCATCACCGAAATCGGCGGCACCACCGGTGATATTGAGAGCCAGCCTTTCCTGGAGGCCATCCGCCAGGTTGGCATTGAGCAGGGCATGGAAAACTGCTGCTACATCCATGTGGTTCTGGTGCCCTATATTTCCGGCTCGGACGAATATAAATCCAAGCCCGCCCAGCATTCCTGCAAGGAACTGCAGGGCATGGGCATCGCCCCCAACGTCATCGTGCTGCGTGCCGATGGCCGCGTTGGCAGCGATATCAAGCGCAAGATCAGCATGTTCTGCAATGTGCGCCCTGATTGCGTGATTGAAAACCTGACCATGCCCAGCCTGTACGAGTGCCCGCTGATGCTGGAAGCTGCCGGCCTGACCAACGTTGTTTGCCGTCAGCTGCACTTGGAAACTCCGGCTAGCGACCTGACCGAGTGGAAAGAGCTGATCTCCCGCATTGCCACCCGCAGCAAGACCTGCACCATTGCCTTGGTTGGCAAATATGTCAAGCTGCATGACGCATACCTGAGTGTAATGGAGTCCCTGTATCACGCCGGCTTTGAGAATGAGTCCAAAGTGGAGATCCACTGGGTGGACAGCGAAAACCTGCTGGATCAGGAGCGCTGCGCTGAAGAGCTTTCCGGTGTGGATGGCATCATCCTGCCCGGCGGCTTTGGCGACCGCGGCATTGAGGGCATGATCCAGGCCGCCCGCTATGCACGGGAACAGAACATCCCGTATTTTGGCATCTGCTTGGGTATGCAGATTATGGTTATGGAATATGCCCGCGATGTGCTGGGCTATGCCGATGCCAACTCCAGCGAGTTTACGCCGGACGGCGAGCACAATGTTATTGCTCTGATGCCGGACCAGCAGGGGAACATCCCGAAGGGCGGCACCATGCGCCTGGGCAAGTACCCCTGCATTACCGCCGAGGGCACCAAGCTGCGTGAGTGCTATGGCAAAGAAGAAATTGACGAACGCCACCGCCACCGCTATGAGTTCAACAACGACTACCGTGTAGAGATGCAGAACCACGGCCTTGTGATCTCCGGTACCAGCCCGGATGGCCGCCTGGTGGAAGCTGTTGAGCTGCCCGGCCGTGATTTCCATGTGGGCGTACAGTTCCACCCCGAATTCAAGAGCCGCCCCAACCGCGCCCATCCCCTGTTCAAGGGCTTTATCGCTGCTGCGCTCAAGTACCAGCAGGAGCACACCATCACGGACCATCAGCCGATGGCAGATTGATCGGCATCCTGACACCATAAATACCACAAGGCACCGAACCTGTAATTGGCCCGGTGCCTTGTTTTTATGTGTTAAGGCAACACCGCACAATTCCCGCCTTGCGGCTTAAGCACCGCTCCGGCAGCTGCGGCACGGCATCTGCGTTGCCAAAATGCTCGATAATGTCGGGTTGCGGTACCCGCATCGTGCTTCGGGGGCAAAAGCCCCTCGCACTCTGCGACCGCTACCCCTGCTTCGGTTCACTGTTTCCGCCACTGGCGGCGCTCACCTTTGCAGCATCCAGTATTATCTGCGCTTTTGGCTTGGCATCTGCCGCACCTCGCTCGCCGTATCGGCACTTAGAATTATGCGGTATTGCCTTATATTTTGTGTGGATTATGCGGGAACAAAAACAGATTTTCAGGATTCTGTCTCTTTTTCTCTTTTGTTTACCTCTCTCTCGCTGGCTTCCACCATCGAGATCACGTTCAGCAGCACCAGCCGCACCACAGCGGGGTGCAGGCAGCTGTTGTTGATGGCGTTGATGACGGACTTTTGGAGTTCTTCAATTTTTGCGGTTGTGGTCATTTCATCACCCTTTCTGCCATCGGGGAGCCGGAATATTCCGGGCGCGGATAGCTTGTATCTTCGGTTCGCGTGCCGCCGCAGGCTGCCAGCGTAAGCGGGATGACCAATGCAAGCACCAACAGCAAAGCCAACGTGGCCAAAATCTGCATGAATTTCTGCATTAAATCTCCCTCCCGTTCACGCTCAAAGAACCGCATTCAATTCTGCCGGGGATTTCAAACTTGCTGGCATTGCAGTGGATGACCTTATCTACCTGGTCAATGGCAATGCCCACAAACTCGCTGGTGGCCCCGCCGGTGGAATAATCAAAGCTGGGGTCGCCGGTGGAGAACCAGCCTAAAAACGTGTAGCGGGAGTTATCGCCAATATAAGATTTGCCGTACCGGCTGCTTAACACACCGGTCAGGTTGTTTTCCCAGTACCAGCGGATGCGCCCCGTGTCAATGTCCACACGAGTGCCAGTATCTTTGCCCATACGAATCCAGGCATTGTCCAGGTCATAAGTGGTTGTGCGCGCCTTATTGTGAATCTGCCCGGTGGTAATGTTGCCGCCGTTGATAATGGTCTTGTCCTGGTTCCAGGTACTCAAATCCGAAAATGTCACCACGCCTGATAGGTTGATCTGTGCGCTGGTGATCTCTGTTCCGCCTGCCGTCAGCTTGATGGTGCTGCTGGTTCCGCTTGTGCTGGCCGTCAGCTTAATTTCGTTCACCGTCTGCTTGATCTCGGTTTTGGTTTCGTTGGCGGTCAGATAGTCGCCGGTGCTGGCCGTCCAGGCGGTAGGGGCATTGCCCATCTGCACCATGGGGTGCATGATGGTCAGATCGTTGGTAACGGTGGCGTTGTCGTCGGCTGTGCTTACAAACAGACCGTCTGCATAGCCGTCCGCGGTCGCCGTAAAGGCCGCCCATCGCAGCTTCCAGCCGTTGTCCAGCGCAATGTCCTGCTTGGCCTGCTTGAACGCAGAGCCGTAATAGCTTTTTGTGCCGCGGGAGGATTTGGTTTCAAACTGCAAAAACAGGCTGTCCGTGCCAGAGTTGAGCTTGTACAGCACGCTGGCGCAATAGGTCATGCCCTTGGCAATCACCAGCGTTTTGTCCGCACCAAAATGGAAGCGGGTGTTCTGCGCCCTATTGGTCGCATGGACGGATTCGCCATCAATGGTGTAGCTGCCCTTTTTGCTCAGGTCATTGCCGCCTGCATCCAGGGTCGCATTGTTCCAGTTATCGGTGCCCGCAATAATATTGTTGCCGCCGGTGATCCGCTGCGTTACCGTCTGGGTAATGCTGTCGGCTTTCTGGTCAATCGCGGATACTGATTTTTTAACGGTTTTGAATTCCTGCTTGGTGCTGTCTAAATCGTTGGAAATGGTTGTGGTGGTCTTTTCCAGACTGCTGACTTTGGTGCTGATGCTATCCGCCTTTTGGCTGATGCTGGAAACATCCTCTTTCAGGCTGTTCACTGTTGCGGTGGTGGCATAATCCTGCAATTTGCTGTCAACCGCATTGTTGGCAGCGCTGGTAGCGGTATCCTTTACCGTCCCTGTTACAGATTCCGTCACGGACTTGGTGACCTCGGTCTTGATCTCATCCGCCGATTGGGAGATCAGGCTTTTGGCGCTTTTCTCTGTTATGTAGTCCCCGCTACTAGCTGTCCACGCGGTCGGCGCGTTGCCGTATTGCAGCATGGGGTGCAATGCCATGTACTTGTTTGTAACCGAACCCGACTGCAGACCAAATCTAACGCCGGTCAAAATATAGTTGTCCTTCGGTGTCCATGTGCCATACCGTAACACCCAACCGTCCGATTGCTCAATTTTGATTTGGTCAGCAGGCTTTATGCTGGTGTAATATCTGCTGCCGTTAGCATGCGAATAATGGATGTCCAGATAAAAAGCATCCTCGCCCGAAACTTGCTTGTACATAACGGATATGCACAGCGTTACACCCTTGACAATGCGCGTGCTAGTAGTGTTAAAATCAAATATTTTAAGGCTATTGGAATTTGTTACCGTTGCACTGCCATCATCATTGTATTCAACAGTGCCACCGCCTTGGAGAGCAGCGTTCTTGAAGCTCTCACTGCCCAGGATCAGGTTGCCGCCGCCGGTGATTTTGGTGTCTTTTTTCACCTCAGAGGAAAGCCCGTCCACCGTTGCTTTCAGGTCGGTATACTTGCCGGTCAGGTCGCTGGCCTTTACTTCCAAGCCGTCCACGCTGGTCTTGATCTCCAGCATCTTACCGGTCAGGTTCTTGTAGCTCTGGCTGTTCACCGCGCTGGAACTTTCCCGGCTGGCGCTGCCCATGCTCTCAAAGCTTGCCTTGCCGGAGGAGATTGTGGCGCTCATCAGGTAGGTGTCGAACTCCCGCCCGCGTGCGTCCTTAACGTGCACGATCTGCCCGCAGGTAAGGCCGGAACTGCTGGGCACCGATACTTTGCAGGGGGTATAGGTCACGTTTTTCAGCACGTTGTAAAGGTTTTGGACAACGGTTTTCAGGTTGGCTTCGGTGCCAGTTGTCAGCAGCAGATTACCTTGCACTGCATAAGTGTTGGTGGCGGTGGTGCTGTCGGGGTAGATGACCCCCACGTCCCTGTCCGACTGCCGGATCTGGACTTTCTCAATGGCCTTGACGGTGTAGTCCTCGTAGCTCAAACTGTCGGCATAATAGGCGGTGCTGTTGCTGGCACCGTCCGGGGTGATTTTGGCCGTGCTGCGCTTGTCGCTGTAGGTCAAAAATTGCAGCTTGCCGTCCGCGTTCATGTGGGCATAGCAGCCTGCCGCTTCCGCCGCCCAGGAGATAATCTGTCGGCAGGTCAGGTCGTCCGCGTAGAACGCCTGCACGCTGTAGCTGCCGTTGATGGGCAGGCTGCTGCTGGCAAGCGCGACCCCTGCCCGCTGGCAGGCCAGCTGTACCAGCTGCCAGATAGTTTTGGGGAACTGCGCCTGATTGGCGTGCAGCCAGCCGGAGAAGTCCGCATCCAGCTTGGACATGGTGTCGTAGGCCGTGACCTTGTAGCTGTTGCGCTTGGTGCGGGTGGGCTTTTCAGCATAGAAAACGCCCACCTTGGTGCGGTTCCCGGCATCGTCCTGCCGGTAGTAGGTCAGGGCATCCCCGGCGGTAATTTGCAGGCTGCCGCCCGGGTCCGCCCAGATTTCGGCTTCAATGTAGTCCGAAAACGCAGAGCCGATGGTAAATTCCTGCCCGGAGTTCACCGCAGTGTGCAGGGTCAGGCTCTTCACCGCGCTGCCGGGGGAGCCGCCCTTTAATTCGGTGCCGCTTGGGAAAGTGAGAATTGGTTGGAGCAAATATACACCTCCTTTGGTTTTAGTTAGGAGGTAGGAGTGAGGAGTTCATGGTGTGCGCGTGCGCGCACGGGTTGAAAATTGGGCCGCAATCCCGTAGGAGCGCACATTGTGCGCCCGTCGCCTTGCGGTAAATCCTGTTATGGCGTCATCTACCGCAAAGCCCCGGAACGGTCAAGACCGTTCCCTACAGAACGAAACCTAAAGGCTGCATTAACTCCTAACTCCTACTTCCTACCTCCTAACTCTCAATCAGCATTCAATAATGTTAAACTTAAGGTTCTTCCACTGTTTTGTCTTGGCATTGTGCCAGGCGATGCCGTATTTGCTGCAGTAGCAGGTGGTGGTTTCTGTCTCGGTGGAAGAGCCGGCTTTGGGATGGGTGAACTGAAACGTTGCCTTGCCTGCAAACAGCCCGATGGTGTACTTGTATTCGTCATCCGTCAGGCAGCTGTAGGCGATGGGCCAGGTGGCAACCTTTTCCCGCACCACTTCGCGGTGCATGTACCCGGCTTCGTCGCGCCCGGAATCGCTGGAATCCAGGTCGGAATAGCTCGGTTCGATGTCGCGGTCCGGTGCGTACAGGGATTTGCCATCGATCTGGAACAGATTGGTCAGGGTCACGTCACACACCTCCTGTGGCAATGGCCTGTTTGCGCTGCCAGCGCTGTACGGCGCGGCCTACGTCCTCGTCGGTCAGCTCAATGCCGTACACGGCGGAGAGAATCTCCCGCAGCACGGCCACAACGGCTTCAAAGCCCGCCATTTGGCCTGCCTGCAAATCTTCCATGACCTCGGCCACAGCCTGCTTGATGGTGTCCAGCGGAGCTTCTACGTTGGTGCCGTGGCTCTGGTCGCCCAGCACCGCCAAAAACTCCCGGTTCGCCGGGATGACCGCGCCCTGCGCTAGGTAGGGGATTTGCGGGGCGGTCAGGGTGCTGATATTAAACCCGACATGACCGCCGCCGAATATGTCCGGCAGGTCGAACGACAACCCGTTCAGCGCGTTGATGACCGCATTGATGCCGGTCACAACGGCGGAGATCATCCGGTTGATGAAGCCGATGATGCCATTGACGGCGGTCTTGATGGCGTTCGTCATCTTATCCCAGACGGTGTTGACTGTGTTGCCGATGGCCTGCCAGGCAGCATCCCAGTTGCCGCGGAACACGGCGCTTAAAAAGTCCGTCAGCCCGCGCAGCACAACAACGGCCAGATCGATGGCATCCGCAATAGCCCCAACGGCCACGCCAACAACGTCCGCAATGGCGTTGAATACCTCAGCAAACGCGGGGCCGAACGTGGCGATGATCCACTTGGCCACCGGGGCCAGCAGGTTGTTCCACAGGTCCAGCAGGCAGTTGGCAACGCTTGCCACCAGCAAAAGAATGTCGTCCCACAGGGGTTTGAGGTGGGAGGACCAGAGGGTAGATAAAATCTGCATCAGGTTAGTAAGGATCGGCTGCAAAACGTTCTGCCACAGGGTGGTAAAAATGCCTTGCAGGTTTTCCAGCGCCAGGGCGGCACTCTGGACAATGGGCTGGCCGTACTCGGCCCAGGTCAGCTGAACGCCGCCCAAAAGATCCTGCCAAACGGTCAGGGCAGTGGTTTTCATCTGCTGCCAGGCTGCATCCCACAGCGCGGCGGCGGGGGCAAGCACAGCCTGTAATGTAGCCCAGAAATTTTGCAGCTGCTGGTTTAATAGAGCCGGCGGACTTAACTGTGGCGGTTCGGCATCTGCGGCTTTGATTGTTGCAGCGCTGCTGCTTTTGCGGGTGGTGGAAGCCGCCGCAGCTCCGGCACTTTCGGCAAGAGAAGCCTGCAGCCGGTCCAGCTCATCAAATTCCGCAACGCTGCGTTTGGCGGCCTTGGCTGCTTTGGTGGTGCCACTGGCAAGTTTGGCCTGGGCTTTGGCGGCTTTGTTGGCGCTGACTGCTGCTGCGGCGGTCTGCTGCTCAAACTTTGCCACCGGCACGGCGGAGAACGCAGCGTTTACACTGCGGCTTATTTTTTTCAGGGCAGTGCGCAGGCCGTTCAGCGGCTGCTGCGCGGTGTGGGTAGTGGTTTGTGTAGACAGGGCAACCTGAAGGCTGCCTGCATAGGATTTTGGCAAAAGCATCTACCTCCTTATGAGGACTTAATTGGCCAACAGAAGCTGCAACCGCTGGCGTTCCGCTATCTCTGCCGGATTCAGGCGGGGACGCAGGTCAACCATGGCTTTGTTTTTGCGGTAGTAGTCCTGTTCCCACGGCTGCAATTTTTGGCCGTGGCGCAGCTTGCTGCGCACCCGCAGCAGGGTAGCCAGCTGGCCGTCCCCAATGCTGTTGAACCAGGCCATAAAGGTCCACCAGTGCAGATAAGGCAGGGCGCGCACTTCGCACCCGGCGGCTTTGTTGATGTCGGCGGCAATCAGCGGGGCGTCCTGTTCCCAGTCCAACAGCGGCGGGGCAGGGGAGCGGGGCAGCGTTTGCCCACAGTTCAAAAAATCTGCCAGCTTCTGCAGGGCCTCCGGATAGTCGCTGCGCGGCAGATCGCCCTCATAAAATAGGGCCAGGGCCACCCGCCAGCGGATGAATTCCGGCTCGCTGGCATCGTTCAACCGATGCAGAATATCCAGAATATCGCGGTAATCCGAATGAATCGGATATGCTTTTCCGCCAACCTCCAGCCGGGTGGGCAGCCGCCAGCTGCTCATACCTGCACCCCGCGCGCGGCGCGCGCTGCCTGGGCCTGCTGCACGGCCAGCGTGGCTTTGGCATCCGCGCACTGGCGGGCACCGGCTTCCAGAATGGGCTGCAATGCCGCAAACAGATTGGTGATGACCCGTTCGCCGTTGCCGGCAACCGCCAGCAGATTGGTGCCGCCCAGCATGGCGTCAAAATCATTGCCGGGGCCAAATACTTCCGCCAGCAGCCCCTTGGCGCGCTGATCCGCCTGGGCCAGCAGCTGTATGGCATCGGTCCCAGTGGGGCTTTGCGCCTGCACCTGCTGTTCCAGCTCTTGCAGCTGATTTTGCAGGGTGCAAAAACGGCTGTAAACATTGGGGTCGCTGGGGTTAAAGCGCAGCACTCCGCCGCCGTGCTCCGGCCCGCCATTGACCGCGTATTCGCGCAGGCCGGTATCAATCGTAAGTTGTTTCATAAAGCCTCCTTTAATGTAACAGAAATCTGTAATCACAATAGCTAAAAAATGGTGAAGCGCTGCTGCACACTTCACGAAGAAAAAAGGTGAACAAGAGAATTTTGGTGTACCCTCTGCCAGGGAAACGCCAAACAAAACTTACAGCGGAAATACCGGAATCCTAGGGTGTATCTGAAAAGTCAAAAATTTAGTCTATTTCTACAAACATAGTGGGATTTTGCCTTAAATCCTGCTTGTGTTTGCGAAATATCCATCTTTTTCTTGTTTTCAAATACACTTTAAGGCAGGTGAACGATATTGGGAAAAGAAATCCTAAACGTAAAACGCAGCCCGGCAGCCGCCGATTTGGGCATTATACAGAACAATAAAAAGATAGCGAAAAACCTATCATTCCAGTATTCTGTAAAATTCTGGACCTTGTGGCTATCATAAC